>Ga0116231_10015251_pt1 | contig 9987 bp, 6 predicted proteins | sample S1TSphgellanicum_2_FD_89695 | JGI IMG/M metagenome (GOLD analysis project Ga0116231, IMG submission 89695) | Host-associated microbial communities from peat moss isolated from Minnesota, USA - S1T2_Fd - Sphagnum magellanicum MG | ecosystem: Host-associated > Plants > Peat moss > Unclassified... | reverse complement strand
GTGCAAAAGCGGATGATTCTCCTTTAGCCACCCTCTAAACTCCTCTGAGATATGCACCTTCCAACAATCAATGTTCCAGATGTAATGCTGAGAGGACGAAGCACACCCCAACTCCCCACACTGCTTTGCATGCCACGGCACAATGACCTGGTCAACGAACTCCCTCATGGTTTGCTGGTTAGACCAATGGTTGGACGACATGGTCAAATGCCAGCCCTTCGCCCTAGCTGCCACCGCCCCGGGGTCTTTAGGGACAATAACAGTGGTTTTGCCCTGGAAGATCAGCTGAAGAGGGAGTAGATCCCCATTTGCTGCTGAGCTAACCGTGCAAGTAATCTGACGCTTATCGTCCTTTCCCAGACTCTTGACATCTTTGACCCCCTTAACGTCATAGGTCTGATCTGTGCTTGGCCGAATGTGGAAAACTGTCTGATCAGAATTGATGACTAACTCTTCGGGGATATCATATGTCTTCACAAGTGCAATTATCCTGTAGGCCATATCATGACCTTGGGATTCCCAATCAGCAGGGAGCTTACTCGTTGCTGTGGTACTCCCTCTCCAAGTCCAACCCATGTGCCTGCGCACAAACTTCCTTGCAAACCTTCTCGACACGCTGAAGAATCCACTCTTTGTGCGCCTCTCAAAGAGCTCAGGGGCAACAACTAAGATAATCCCCTGAATGATTATCTGAGTAATGGTGCTGTCCAAAGGCTACCCCGAGTCTCGCATGCCTTTCAGAGTGTCTACGATCATCTGAAAGGCCACTGGATGATCTTTGAGGATCCCCCGAGGCCTTTTGTCCTGAGCAACTAACCGTGCAGACTGTAGCTTGATAGCCTCCTCATACTTCCTCCGTAAAACAAAGCGCCCCGTCACATCCTTCTCAAACCACCCCTTCAAAGTGCTGATGGTCAAGTTGTCAAAAGGGCTGCCAACCCGGCCATGCTTTCTGATGTGTTGAAGGGAGAACAGAGCTTCATACAAGCTCTTGGGGTGCTATTTCATAGCTTGTTCAATGAAAGGCCACAGATCGGGGACAAACCAGTTTGTGTAACTTCCCTTCTTCTTCTTTGCAGGGGGTGGTTTTTCGCTTGCATCCACCCTCGTCTCCTCAGCTGCTGCCGCATCCCCTTGCTCCCCCCCATTCTGTGCTGCAGGTTGCTGTCCGGAAGCCTGAACTAGAATCAATATGGCCGAGGGCACTGCAGTGCTTTTCTTTGGTCTACCAACGGGACGCTTGGCAGCCGGACGGGCCTTCTCTGCCTCTTCTCTACGGGCTGCCTGCTCTTTCAACCGCTCTCCCAACTGAGTCTGGCTTCTTTACCATTGGGTAAGCTGCTCTTATTTAGAGATGACAGAAAAAAACTTGGTGATAGTGGCCACCTTGGGTGTCATTCCCTTACCGATGCCTCATCTATTTTGCCGTTTCCCTACAGCTCTAGTGCCATTCTTGATTTTTGAAAGGGAAGCCACTTTTCCTTATCTGTCTAAGCCACAGTGCACGTAGCTCGCTATGGCTCAGTCTCTGGGGCCTGCAGTTTTGCACCTTTCCCGCCTAAATCAAGAGCATGTGTACAGTACCAGTATCTTGACCGTTCAATGAGACATGCTGGCAATGTCTGTGCACCAGATTTCGCTGCAATATCTTTGTTCGGCTCGGCCCGCCGCGATCATTGAACCATCATCGCCGGGGTCGTGGGTGTTGTATCCAACGGCTCAGATTGAACGAATTTACCAAAACGAAAAGGTGGAGAAATTGCAAAAATGGCTTGGCGAAAGTGAAAATAATTGTGAACTGGTCAGTGCGAAAAAGAAAAACTTTTGAAAATAATTATTCGCAAGGTAGGTCACAAATGGGAATGCCACTACGGTAGTTGAAATTGTTATACTCCAAGTGCTAGGGAGTTTGGAGGATGAATGGCATTTTCAAGATTCAATTATGAAGTCAAAGTTGTGTAATAGACTTAATAAACACCTTCCTATAATGGTTGGCATGTATTTGTAGACTTCTTTTACCTTTCAAAACTTCTTATATGATGCAATTTTTTACAAATGATGGTAAGCGAAAACTAAGAAATCAAAGGCTCATCATGAGTTTTTTATTCATATTCCATTCTCAACAATAACATAACATCTTATAGTTGAATTTATCTTACTTAGAAAATAGGAAGTTTGATGGTTCTTTAAAATAGGAACATGTTGGTGGTTGCTTTTATGATGTCTTTCATCTTTTATAGTTTGTTAATTTAACTTTGTTATGTTTGCTATTTGTTTAAATTTTTTTTTAGTCCCTTATTGTAATCTACCATTGTGTAATCTACCAAACAAACACTCTTCTTACCACATTTTTGGTACCACTGGAAAGCCTATAATGTGGAAGGGTGTTAGGTATCAAGTCCACACTTGAGCAAACGAAACATGCTACACTAGGATGAATACTGTCAAAATTGCCAAGGTATTAAAATTATCTATAAAATCATGCCCTATTGGGTGTGAGTTGCACCCTTCATTTAATGCTTCATCCTTTTTTAGATGTTGTCCGCAAAATCATGAAATTTTATTAAATAAGGGTGTGAAATATTGAGACTTTGGATTAAATGGACCAAGCTCAAAAACATTTATAACTAGAGTACACATATTAACAATAGTGATTGGTTGAAAACATTAAGGAAAAGAAAGGATAGGGCAAACTCAATTTAACACCAAAATTGTTACTAAATTGAATTTCATGCCCCATTGAAGCCCAATGTATTTTCCTTTTGTGTTTTTTGAAATATCACCCCCTATGTGACCAAAAGCGTTCCAATGCCGATTTGCCCAACTCTATGGATAACTTTATTATTATACTGTTCATTTGCTGCCACATTTTCAAGAATGTTCACCAATGGCCTTCTTTTATAATTTTGAAATATCTTATGAATGGTTTTTATAAAAAAAGTATGAATGCAAAAATTTAATGACATTATAATGATTGAAACATGAAATGTATGGCTAATTAAAGTCTAAAAGAATCAAGATTTAGTTATGTCACACACATAAATCACAAATTGGTTTATATTTATTTCAACAATAGTTGGCAACAAATATATGATGAAAATCCAAAGTATGGTGGCACCATTTATATACACAAATTTTTGGCAACAATGGAAAGTTGTTTCTTAAACACAATGAACTAAATTATCCTTCACAAAGACACAACCTATGACCTTATGCCTACCTAAACATAGGATTGATGAAACATTAGACCAACTATAGATTCAAAAGATTGAACATATAACCATATGACCATTGCATCTATATAACATATAACCATTGCATCTTGATTACACATGACATTATGAGGACCAAGATTGAACACATAACATGTAGATAACACATATGACCTAATTATCCAAAATCTAAAAAATTGCAATGAACTATATAAGTTGAAATATAACATTAAGAGAAAAAATCCAACAACATTATAAGAGCAACCAAAATTGAACATTCTATATAGTAATTCTATAAAAGGCTAAAAAACAAGACTAACCAAATCTAATAAATATTAGACTATACCATCAAATGAGATTGTATGTTTTGTGTTTCAAGAATACTCACTTGCAAACTATAGAAATCCCAACTCAAAACATAACAAGAATACAAAACAACATATTTTCCTTGAGTGATTTGAATGTTGGCTTGTAAAATTCATGCCTTTACTTGAATGAAATAAGATTAATACAACATTGTGAACATGAATTAGAAAATAATAAAATTTTAAGATTTACGATACATAGTTTATTGCAAGAACATATATTTTTAATTAAAAAAAAAGCTTTAAACAACTTGGAGGAATTTTGAATGTAATTACCCCAAGCGTGAATTGGCTACCCAAGTAACTTTTCGTTCTAGAACCATCTTTTATAATTAAATTAAATTTTCAATGACAAAAAAATACTCAAAATTCAACACTTCAGGTTTATATTTTTTGAAATTACCTTCATTAAATCATATTCATCCAAGGCTTTCCATCGATATCAAGAGTGTGTCCAAATTCCCATATAATTTGAAGTATTCATTTATCCCTTATAATTTTAGTTTTGATTTAAATGAATTTTTTTATAAAAAAATGTTTAACAATCAATAACTTTTCCACCAGAAGTCGAAACATCCAATGTAATCCACCCCTAGTCATTGAGAACTTTTCAATAGGACTAAGAGGTGGCAAGAAGAACTGCGATTTGGGAGATCTCAACATGACAAACAAAACAAACAAAATAGCTTCCTTGATAAATAGACTAGGTAGTGTAGCTTTTGCCATTGGCCAAAGTGTGGAATTGGTTACTCAATTAATTATTACTTTCAAAACTGTGTTTTGTAATTTAATCAAATTTTGAATGACAAAAACTACTCAAAATTCAATATCCTCCCACACCTTAAGTCTTTTGTATAAAAAAAAATCACCTTCATTAAATCCTACTTACTAAACGTGTCCCAACAAAGAGAACACCCAAATTCCCTTATAATTTTGAGTTTTGATTTAAATAAAATTTCAGTGAGAAAATTGTTCAATATTCAATAACATTATGAAAGCACCCCTACTCATCAAGGCCTTTCCAATGGGACCAAGAGGGTGGCAAGACGCACTGTGGTTTGGGTTTAACGAATGAGTAAAATGAATGAATGAGACTTACCAGTGAGTGAATGTTGAAATGAATGAATGAATGAGAATCTGAACGACCAAGTGAATGAACGTGTGAAAGAGTGAATGAATGACGGATGAAGTTAGGTCGAAAATCTCTCATGTTCAGATGCGCTTCTTCTGCTTTGTTGTGTGCGTTGTTGTGCAAGTGCGGAGCGTTGCTTTGTGCATTTGCTGATGCAATGTCTGCGTGCATTGGGCAATTGAAGGTGCTGGGAGGTTAGAGAGAGAGAGAGAGAGAGAGAGAGCAAATGAGAAAGTGCAACTACAGCGTGAAGAGAAAAAGCTCCGGTTGCAAGTTTTGCAATCTGATGAAGATGAAGATTCCTGCTGCATCCTGCAATTTGTTTTTGCTGTTCTTGTTCTTCATCTTCTGTCACTTAGATCTCTGTTCCTCCTTGCGCCTCATAGGGTTAGGGAACTCTCTCACTCTCTCTTCGTTTCAAAATTTATGTTTATTTTTATATTTTGAAGTCTTGCTTTTTTCTTGCGACAAGTAGTTTTCTCTCGCTCCCTACCTGCTTTCTTTTGATGTTTTATTTGGATTTTTTTTTATTAGCTGCATACCATCTGCTGCACCCTTTTTCTTTGGGATCGTGGGAATGTTAGTTGTAATTTGGACTCGGGAATGACGGGTTTTTTTAATGTAGTTTTGCTAGGATTTATTTCTTGGTACTTATTGAAGTTGTAATTTTAGTTTTTTCCTTGTTGTGTTTGTGGATTCAGAGATCCAAGTAAGTTGCCCCATGTTGCATTGCGCACAGATGAGGTGGAGTGCAACAACACTGTTCAAGGACGATATTTGCTCTCAGACAGTCGTGGTATAAATTCTAAGGCCTCTAACATGTCTTTACATTCTTTGCTCAGAGAGAATGAGGATGTTTGGAAATTGCTTTTGGTTTTGTGAGTTTTGTTCAGAATTCTCATGAACCACTTGCCCTTTCTAGGGCTCAATCATCAATTAGCGTTTTTATTTTGAAGATTTTGACCAACTTTGGGTGGGGATGCAAAAAAAGCAAGTTATGTGTGCAGCATCATGGCAGTCAATTCTGCCACATCCTGTTGCCCCCAAGTTGGCAAACAATATTCCTGCCGGTAATTGAAGCTTCCTAAAATCTCATGTCTATTACCTGCCTTGTCTTGAGATCATCATGTCAGGGCATCAGAGGCAGACATGTACCAGACTTTTCATTACAGTCTGTTCAAACAGAATGTGAACTTTTTTGCCAGCCAGACAATTACAGTCACACAATTTCATATTTGTCTGATCTGCAATGGCAGTGGTTGTGAACTGGTCTCTCAGTGCTGTGACTCTTACGAGTACTGTGTAGCATGTTGCATGGATCCAGCACGGGTGTGTGTTCAACAAATCCTTTCTAGTTTGCAGTTCATCTTTCTACAATGTTTTGTATTGACATGTGGATTGCATGATGAATGTTCTTTTGTGTAAAAGACAGTGGTGGAGGTAGCACTGAAGACAAAGGTGGCCAGGCAAGCAACTGCCCGTGAGTCTCATGCCACCTCCTCTTGGACCATTTCCTCCATCATTGGTTCTTTATGAACTAGGAAGTTTACACAGCAAGATCATTGTTGGTTGCTATGATGGACTGCATGGGCTTGTCTGTGCAACAATATTATGGGCTTGTCTATGCAAGAATTTTATGGTCTTGTCGATGCAACCTGGTTGTCATACTATGTGAGAGTGTAGTAATCTTAAATTGAACCTGGACAGGTACATGTTCCAGTCTTTTTGAGTTCTGTTCTGGTCGTTGTCGGCATAACTCTCAAAGTGTGGTATGTCTTCATCACTGACTTTCTCTTTTTCTTTTACACATAGAGTTTGTAGCTGAGGGGTTTCACTGTCAGTAATGTTCTTATATGTGTCTGTGGCAGGTCCATGAAAATGCATACGCAAATGAGCTGCATCACTGCTTTTCAGAGCAATTGAATCCTTCTGGTATTTTCTGGAACTGTATACTGCTATATCCTGAAGTGCATTATGGAGAGTTTACACTAAACAGCCTGACTTCAAGTGATTAATGGATGTGACAGGAGAATCAGGAGACCCAGTTGTGGAGACAAAGTTGACAGATTTGACAATTATTGCTGCCAGGTATGTGAAGATTATCTAGCTACTAGTCCACAGCACTTCAGTGAACTTGAGATGATCTCTTTGCTTGTGCTGTTTAACTGGCTACACAATTTCCTTTGCCAGGCAAGGTCAGTCTTGTGATGCAGCTTGCAAGGGAAGACGGCTCTCGTGTGCAGCAGACAAACTTTCAGAAATCAATAATTGTTCAGAGTATGCACCTAAAACCGGTATCCAAAATTTTAAACAGATACTGCAGTATAGCTGTGGAAGTTGAATGTTGTGATTGTCTTAGTCTCATCAAAATGGCATCAGACTGACATGTGACTTCACGTGGGTAGACAACATTTGCACAGTAGAATGCTTGAAAACCTGGATCATGTTTCCTCCCCTTCCACCTGTAGGTGCTGGGCAGTTTTGTGGCCTACTGACATTGTCCAATGCCTCGTTTCTGGAATTGCCAAAATCAATGTCATCTGAACTTGATTACTTTTAATTTAAACAATTTTGTCTGGATCAACTAGCTCCTGTGGTATGAACATATGTTCTTATTTGGGACACCAAGGTTGGCCTGTGCATGCCAGCTTTCTACTGCATCAACATGCAATCAAGATTTCCTTGATTGGGTGTTGTAAAAGTGCCAATTTCATTTATGAAAATTAGATGCAGCAGAATTCATAAGTTATGTCATTTTGCTTATTTCAAGGGTTGGATAGTGAATGTTTTTAAGGAGGTGAACGTGATTAAAGGCATGGGAGCTGCAGGTTGCAGAGCTATATGAAGTGTAGGGGGCTCTGTGTAGCGAGTTCAGGCCCAGACCAACCAGCAGAGGTAGTCAGCACAGCACCTAAACATTTGGTACGCCTCCTTTCCTTCCTCTTTTCATCAAGTGATTGTGGGTAGCTGTCACACAGCCCAGTTTTGAATGTGTGGTTGTTTTGGTCTGCTTGGCAGCATCCTGGAGCATGTTTATTCAATACTCAAAGTAGTCTGTTATCCTGTCAAGGCGCACATCCTTACACCCGCCGGCTGTGCCCATGCTCTTAAAATACCAGTAGACAAGCAGGAGAGAGGGTGAATCCAAGAATCTGTAGCTGGGAAACGATCATTAAATAGGTTGAAAGTGAATGGGGATTGAATTGACCTAAATAGTAGGCTCTTAAAATCAAGCACTAATCAAAGCATAGTGTTCATTGCATTGCCACTTTCATGTTGATAGGCTTTTTAGTACATTTGATGGCTAAGGGCCAATCCACCTACCATTCACACAAGGCATACAATTGCACACATGATTGATCCATTCATGGCATTTCAACATTCCAACACCATGAAAACTTATGAAGGCAAATCTCCTTGCAAGTCAGCCATTGTGACATCCAATGTGCAATATCTGAGTTGTCTAGAATCATTATGATGATTTTTTTGAACAAAGTTGTTTGTTGATTATGAGAATGTGAACTTCTGCATGTAAATCATGCACAATTTTATTTTGTAATAAATTGATCAATTGACCTAGGAGGGAATTTTTTTTTTGAAACTCAAAAAGTTTGGACAGTCCATGAAAAGGAAATTTCCATTTCAGTCTGAAGTGGGAGTGACATGAAACAAAATTGTTACTATCACTAGGACTGTCATATGAAACAATCCCGAAAGTAGGAGAAGGGTAGTGTTCCTCCAGTTTGGCTCATTTATATAGGTGAAGGAGGAGTATATGGGGCACCTTGAGTGCATGCAGAGCCTCCCACTGGCTACATGCAGTTTATCTTCCCAGTTGACCATTTTTGGCCTGGGCTAATGGCAGGGGCAGAATTTTGGGGACATAGATCACCCCACCTATTCTAAACTGGGGGTGTTTATTCCAATTCATATTAATTAGTTGGGGGTGCCTTGTAAGTCCAACTTTTCTTTTTGCGATGAGCCAATTTGATTGGCCCATCACAAAAACAAGTTGAAACTATGGAGGATCCCCAAAATAGAAGATTCTATGGAACGATGGGTGGCTCCCCCTTTGGCTCACCTATATAGGTGAGAAGGGAAGGACTTTGGGCAAAACATATGGGATTGAAAGTGAGGTGCCAGTGGGAGCACATTGGGAACCTAAGGAACATACTGGGAACTTGAAGGGAATGTAGAAGGAACATGTTGGGAACAAAGAAAAAATTAAAAAAAAAATTCTCTCTTCCCCCTCCCAAAAAACTTAAAAGAAAAAAAAATCAAGGCACTTTGAGTGCATGCTTCAACCTACCCATTGGTTGCATGTATTTTTGATTTTCAAAATTGTTCGTCATCATTTTCAACACGAGCCAACAGCCCCATAATAAATTGGGGGTACTTATTTTGTTGCTTTTATTAATTTGGGTTTTTCGTTGCTTCAAACTACTGCTGAGATTGATTAAATTATTTTATGAGGACATAATAATTTTTTTGTAATTAATTTTTTATTTTCAAAAAAATTTCACTACATGTCATTTTGTTCAATTGAGATTTTTTGAATTCTTAATTTGCTAGGTAAAATGCCATCAAAATTCGAGTTCATTGGAGAAGTTCACAACAAGATACCAACAAACAAAAAAAAAAGAACATTGACAAGATGTAAGACAAATAACAAGATACAAAATAAACAAAAACATTGAAAGGGTGCAAAACAAAACAAGAAGATTAAAAAAATTTGATTTTGAAATAGAATTTGATCTATGACAAATTATAATCTAAAATGATTTTGAAATTGTCACCATTACCATCACCAAAATACCCATCCTACATAAACTAGTTCCAATAAAACATCATCACTAGAATTAGATAGGGTACATCTCAAGTTTCTTTTTTCTTTTCTGACAATGAGTCATTTTGATTGATCCAATGCCAAAAATGAAAAAACTAGACTAATAATTTGAAAACTCACCCAATATGGAAGTTTTTATGTCAAGATGTAATGTGAGGCCCTCTGGCCCACCTATACAATTAACAAGGCACAACTTTGGGCAAACCATACAGGATAAAACCAAGGTGCTATTGGGAACATCTTGAGAAACATATTGGGGAACTCTTTGGGAACATGATGGGAACACATTGGGCAGAAGGGAAAAAAAACTAAAAATCCCTCTCTCCCCCACCTGTCCCCATTCCCCATATGTCCACAAGAAAAAAACTGGACTGTTTCTGAGTGCTGAACCTTCCCATTGGCTGCATGAGATTTCTCTTTTCAAAACAGTTC
>Ga0116231_10015249_pt1 | contig 9988 bp, 5 predicted proteins | sample S1TSphgellanicum_2_FD_89695 | JGI IMG/M metagenome (GOLD analysis project Ga0116231, IMG submission 89695) | Host-associated microbial communities from peat moss isolated from Minnesota, USA - S1T2_Fd - Sphagnum magellanicum MG | ecosystem: Host-associated > Plants > Peat moss > Unclassified... | reverse complement strand
GATGTTTTCATATTTTGCCAATAATCTGTTGTACCACGTTGTAAAATAATATGACGAGATGATATTGGTATTGTACGTTTATTTTGATCAATAATTGGTGGTACTTGTTCAATAGAATATCTTGGATAAGTTTTTAAATCTTGTAGATTTTTTTTCGTTTGATTCGTTGTTTTGGTATTAAACGATGATCTGTTTGTAATTGATCAACACTATACCATTTAAGATTTGAATATCTCAATTGTTTTCCATCACCTTCAATATTCCATTGAGTATTTTGACTTTCATTTAATAAAGAAGGTTGACGACGTTTTGTTGTGGTTACTGAGATAACATGACCATTGGGATGATCACGACGTTTGATTGAATTATGAGGTGTATTTTCTAATGTTGGTGAAAGTAAATTTGATGCTGAACCTGTATGTTTTTGACATGATGATGTTAAAAGTGAATCGGGTGATGTTTTCATATTTTGCCAATAATCAGTTTTACCACGTTGTAATGTAATATGACGAGATGCAGTTGGAACTGAACGTCTATCTTGATCAATAATAGGTGGAACTTGTTCAACAGAATATTTCGGATATCGATTTAAATCTTCGTCTCCTTTTTTCTTCGGACTACTTTTCCAAACATATGTTATTGTTTTTGATAGACCAAATTCATTATTTGGATGATTATTATTTTTTAATTCAATTAAATAAACTGATGGTGGTATTGGTTGAGCCGGTGGTGTAGATTCAAAACGAGATGAACGAGGAGGTGGGGATTCATAAGTTATAAATGCTGAGCGTGGACGTCGTTTTTTCGATAATCTTTCACTTCGTTCAGATAATGAATCATCCGATAATGATGGAATAGGCTTCGTTTGAGAAGGTGAAGCTAATCTATATGGACGAGATTTTGTTCTCGATCGATTTAATGATGAAGAATTATTTGAATAAGAAGATGATGATGAAGATGAAGAAGAAGTAGTTGATGACAAATCGTTCATAGGTGATGATGGTGTTCCGACCATTTTTGACTTCGAATGACGACCTATTTGTAAAAAAATCGATGATAGAATCGAAGATATACACAACCTTGATCAGTATAACGAGACAGAAAGAAAAGAAATAGTCGAGAACAGTTAATCTACTGTAGTGTACAAATTGATAATGATGCTAGTTGTCAATTGATTGATATTCAAAATATACTATCAAGGTTTCATCTATATTCGTCATTCTACTCATGGCCATTGCTTAATAAAGTTGTATCTAGTCAAAAAAAACGATCACTTTTATTTATCAATTAATAAAAAGAAAATAGAAATAGCTAGATGAAATAGATCACCTTGAACATAGAGCCCTCTTTCTTTTTTTTTTGTTTCATTTTTTTTTCCTTCTTTGTCTTACATCATCATTCGATCAATTGGATATAACTGTGTTTGTCAAGACATCGGCGCAAAGTTTCGTTTGCTTCGTATTTCTTTAGTTAAAATTTTCAAACAAATGACATTGCAAGGTTAGAAATGGAATAATGAAATGCATCAGATGCTCAATCGTGCGTAGGTGAATGCAAACACTTTTTGTTGTCACCGTTTGTCAAGTAGTAATTTTAGTAGTCTCGAGTCGTCATCTTAAATTCAATTAGAGCGAACGAGTGCTGTTACATATCTCTATACATCTACAACGAATACCGCGATGGTAATTCATACTTAAAAAGAGTCAAAAAGGTCATTTTCATTTACTTAGTTGGGCACCAGAAGTCATCCTATCCAATAGATTAGGATAGTGATGATGATTAGAACTACTTGAAACATGCATGTATAAGCATTCAACATGATTCTCATTTGTAATATCATATTGGGATGTTTTTCTTTTGATTGTACTGATCCATCAGTGACAAAAAAATAAGATTGATTAGAATAGTCAAGAATCTAAACAAGTGCGCGCATAATTTACTTGTCCGAACATCAAGCAATAAGAAAAGAAAAGTCCAGATCTTCTTCTATTTGTATATATATTTAAAGGTATATTGTTTACTTTGGGATATAGTTGACTTATATGGTGATGTTACTAGTACAACTACTATCTAAACATTGTATAATTCGCCTAGAGTAAATAATGATTCTCGCTTGTTTCTTTTCTTCCTAGGGAGGAGAATATTGTTTAGAAAATCAATAATATTCTATTGATCTTCCTTAACACAAAATGTTTCATATTTACCACTTTCATGATAAAGTATAATTATTCTATATAGATACACATTTTACATGGTAATATGATCTACAGATGTTCTAATCATAGGTAATAAAAGAGTTTGACACTTGCGTGTTTTGTCTTTTCATTCTTTTTTTTTAATTCTTCTACTACATGGACATTTGATCTTTAATTGTTAATCAGAAGAAAAAAAACGAAGTTCATCAATCGATAATAGCTCATCTTTAAATATACATATATAAAAAATTATAGATTTTTATCTTATGTCACTATCGTCGAGACAAAATTCTTTTGTCTCGTTTTTGTTGTTATTTCTACGGTTAATAACAATCGTCTCGTACAATTATGAAAACAAAATATGTATATGTCTTAATAGTTCACTCACCACGTAATACAAGGATTGTCTTATTAACCAATGTACCAATTGAAGGAAACATAATGATTCAAAATTTTCAAAATATAATATGAACAATATTCTGATTTAAATGATCGAAGTGTGTGAGCGATAAATTACCTAATGGCACCTGAATACGATATTACGTAGTATTTAAGTAAAACAACAACAACAGTAGCATTAATTTCTATCGATAAAAATCTTATGTATCGAATGTAATGTACGCGAAGTAATAGTATTCGTTTGTCGTCGTTACCGCCCACTGAGTAATGACATCAAGAAGAAGAAGAAGAAAAAAATCGAGAGAAAGAATATGTATTGCAAAGCACTCCGATCATTGTCCATCGTAAGTTTTTTTTTCTTTCTCTCTTCTTCTCTCTCTCTCTCTCCCTCGTCTTTTTCTCCTTCTTTGTCATCTACTGTATGTAGGAGACTTATGTTCATATACGCTTGCGATCACTAATTAGAAATAGAAGTCTTTTAGTTGATTCTTTTTTTTCCCGTTGATGATAGTCTTTAGGTGTATGATTGATCACGAAAAAAAATCGATTTTTTTCCTAATTAATTATTCAAATTCCCTAATGGATTACAACACGTTTAACTGGTCAGTTTAGACTGTTTTGCGCTTACTCACGCAAAAACTAATTAATGACCAACAAATTATAATAATAGCGAGAGAGTCACAACCGGATATATTTTATACTGTTAAGTTGTTCACTTTGATCAAACAACTAACGTGTTTGTCGATAGACTATGTCTGCCCGGAAACGATTACTGATGAAAAAAAAAGTACATATATATATTCTAACTATTGTTCATCGAGATTCTCACACCCACGTTTTTCTCTTATCCAAGTTTGATTATTCTCGATATGTTCATATGTAGATGACGAAACGGCACATTTACATATACATACACACATGATATACCATCTAACTAAGCATGAGACATAAGCACACTTTTTTCTTTTCGCTCCTCAATTTTCCACTTGAAAATGATTAGCAAAATATATGTATCATACACTTACACAAAATCCATTTAGACCCACAGCAATTTTCTCCCATCATGCAATGGTACACAGTGTTCGGTACTTAAAAATATGTCGTTATGTATGGGCTTTTTTTATATTATCAATGTGAATAATTTCTCTTCTTTTGTCCCTCATTGCTCGTGTCACCTGTATAAAAAGAAAAGAAAAGAAAAAGAAATCATTCTAAACTTTCTGCCTGTTACCAATACAGACGTATTTATATGACACCTTGTGCTTCTGATAGTTTGATGATAGACATATAGAACACAATTGAAAATCGATCATAGCCAAAAAGAAGACGGAATTCAATCTGTCTATGAAAACATCTCCCTGTACACATTCAAACTTTGACGCTGAAAAATTGATTAAAACACAATGTCTATACACATGTTTTTCTTTTGTATGACTCTGCATATTGTATATTCGAAGTTATTATTAATGAAGCAAAGCAATGGATATCAGAATCGATGAGTCGAATGGGAAGAAGAAATAAAATCTATTCGAATTCGATTTCTCTCTAACGAGGATATTCAATATGAAATTTCATCCTGGCTTATGCACTGATTCAATCGTTACTCGTTGTTTCTTTTCATGCATACGCCTTTTACTACTATTGTTATTATTATAGGCGAAAGAAAAAAATTAATTTCAATAAGAAAAATATTAGTAATCTATTTCCGTTGACTGACCTTCTATTTGCCAAAATTTTCGTTGTTTTTTTTCCGATGATGAATCACTATGAGATTGTTTTTTAGATGACATCGTTTTCTTCTTCTTCTTCATTCCATCCATATTATCGAGATCATTCGTACTATTCGTAGTACAATACATCATCATCATATTCTTCTTTTTCTTCTTCGTTGATAAGTCATGATTAGACATTGATGATGTTCTTTGATGAACATTATCGTTCAAACTAAATGAAAGAAAACAAGATTATTAATATACTTAATTGAACACCTGTGTTTCTTCGAATCATTGTCTAGTGTCGATCAAAGCACATGATCATATTACCTGTTCATATGAACATTGTTTCATCGGACTCATCCGAATGAGAAGAAATGGAAGAATAAATAAAGAATGTAATGGGTTGAAAGTTTTTATTCATTTTGTATATGTACGTTATTTCTTTTTTTTTTACTCTCTCAAAGAATTTTCAAGTGTCTATAGTGCAAAGATGTGTCTACAGTGATGTTAACCTTGAAGCTATGTAAAGTAGAAAGAAGGGATACTTTTAAGAAAAAAAATCTTATGTCTTCCTACAATTCATTTTTTCCTTCTTTGCAAATTTCCAATATTTGAATTTGAATAAAAGCCATGTACTTAACGTAGGTCTATTGAACGAATAAATTTGTTTTCGTGGATGTTCCTTTTTTTCTTTACTTGATCTAATCGATATAATTTTTTCATGGATTATATTGACACATCGATAGTCCTTCGAGAAATACTTATGAAATAGTACTTTGCATACAAATATATATATATACATTCGTTTTTAATTGTATTGATGTTTAAAAAAAATGAGCAAGAAACCATAGAAGTATACAAGGAGAAGTGGGAAATTAACTATGACGTTTTTTTTTAACGACTAAATAGGTCGAGAACTTAGGAATAGAATGTGCACTAAAATCATTATTCATTTTTGGTTTAATAGAGTTGTCATCTTAGGAGTATATTGAATAAATGAAAAGAAGATCCTTGAATGAACACAGTTTATGTCAGTGTGAAATAAATGAGAGTATTTATTTCAATAAGAAATTCATTTAAAGAGGCTGTGCCTTGAAAAGAAATTGAAATGTAATGATACATGTATGTGTGTGTATTGATACTTAGAAATTTCTCACTGTTTAAGAGGTAAGATTTATGTCTCAACAAATGTTGAACGAAAAAAAAACGGTATGATGTAAGGATGATCGAGGTTCGTATGAAATGGCATTCATTGACCGGAGATTCTTGAGTACAAGGACATGTTCAATTACAATCAATGCTGAACTGAAGTTATCTCTCTCTGTCATATCTGATCAATGGTCCTTGAAAAACGAAGATATTTTTTTCTTCTATAGAGATGTTCAATGAAATTAATTTCTAGTATATTCTTGAACTTGTTGTTTTTAGTTACTAAAGAAACCTTTTTCCGTTCACACGATTGTACGTATTCGTTGATCTATAAATATCATTGCATAGTCAAATGAAAAAAAAACCGTTGAACTCTTTTTCTCATTTCTAAATGTCAGTACGATGTTATTTTTCAAGTAAATCATTTTAAAAAACTGATTCAATTAATTTACCTATCTTGATCTAAGTCTTCATCACTACTGGATAGGATTGGTTTTGTAGGAGAGAGATTATTGGTAGATGATAAATTTTGATGTGATGTAGGTCGAGGAATTTTACTTTTTATATTCATCGATTGACTTTCAATTATAGATGACGATGATGGTGAATATTCGCTAGCTGTAGTTGTGATAGTAGGTGATGAAGTGGCTGATGATATTCGTACGGGAATTTTCGATATCGATTGTTTTCGTTTTGTGAGATGTGTTGTAGGTGAAGGTGATGGAGAATGTTCGTTATTTTGTTTTATTAATGATGTATGACTATTTAATGGTATCGCTGGATCACATGAATTCGCGCGACGTTTTGGTTTATTAACTAAACGTTGTCGACTAGATGTTTTCGCTCGTTCGTGATGATGAAAATTCGGACAAGATGGATCATGTTGACGATGATAATGATGATGATTTGGTAAATCTCTCAATGATTCACATCTACATGTAACACAACGTGGACATAACGGTGTAAGAGTTCGTTCTTGTCCTTGTAACAACGGATCACCCCAATTTCGAAGTGTTCCAGCAAATAGTATATGTTCATTTGAAACCGGTGCAAATAAACTAGTTTCACAATTATTGGTTAATTCAGCCATTGATGCCGATCGTCTAGTAAATCTAGTAGTAGCTGGTTGGCAACCTAGAAGAGCAAAAAGAAAATGCTACGTATATCATTAACTTTAGATTCTTCATTTGAAAGAGTAAGAACAAAGAACGATTGATTTAGTTACAATGAACACGATAGAGAACGCAAAAATACAATCAAGTGTTATCATCCTTTCACATATATGAGTTCAGGGTTAAATTGAACTTTTCGCCTTCTTTTCAAACGTCAATAGTATAATTATTGAGACAATTATTTTCGTTCTCTGTCTATTGTCCTTCAAATACTTGATCTATCTATATAAATAGAAGAAAAAGATAATACTACCCTATCATCTCATTGTCTTTGGATAGAATTTATACCAAAAAAAACGAAGAAAAAGAAAATTCTTGTGCTAATAGTAACACTTTCAAACCGGAGTTGTGCATCGTCAAACACATGTGATGTGCCAACCAAAAAGAAAACAGCTAACATCATGAAACGGAAAAGCGAGAAAAGGCGAAGAGAAAAAAAAAAGGTATAATAGACGACACAATGCTCACACACATACACACGAGCAGACTACCGAATGCATAGACCCATACATCATTATAGCAGAAGCGATTATTAAATAAATGGAAAAAGAAGAAGAAAAAAGCGAAGAACAAACGGTGACAGATAACCCCTTCGGTGGCATTTAAATTCAGACATTGTGTGAGTCGACAAATCGTGTCACCGTCTCTGCATACTATTTAACTTAAAATGCAAAAAAGAGAAAAAAAGAGATAAACAGTAAATTGCATGCAAGTACATACACACGCACAGCAGGAGAGACCAATTAAAATGAAAGGTGGAGACTGTTTAAGAACGATTATCGATCAAAATGAATGCTAATATATATATATAGTCCATTCCTTTTCTCTGTTGAAGACTTTTCTTCTTAATTAGTCTAGTCTACCTGTTAACTTCCGTTATTGTTACTGTCATGTGCTTTCAAACAAATGATTTCCGAGCGAAAAAAAAAAAACGATCAATTATATCAAATAAATCTATCATTGCGAAAAACAGACATTGTTATATCAGTAGTACTATTAATAATGTTAATGATTACAAATATTCAAAATACCAAAAAGAGAAAAACGAATGCGATTTATTCATAAAAAAGCTAAATCAAATATTCAGCATAAAAATGTCAAATAGCAGAATTTATTCACCTTGGTCAAGTGTCGGAAGAAAATAAGCAATATTATTGACATTTTTTTATTTTGAAAAATATGCGTATGTCGCAATGAAAAAAAAAATATTCCTCACTAATTTAAATTCTATTATCAATAAACACTTTATTGTTATTTCTTACCTGATGAAAGACTATTTATCTTAACTAAAGAAATTCCATTTGTTTAAATATAAAATTCCACGCCCTTTGTGTTTGGATAATTTCTCAGTTCTTTTTTAAACGCACACCTGCCCATCCATGAACGAACGAGAAGAATGTCGTCTCTCGCTTCGCTAAAGTTCATTTTCTTCCTCCTTCTACTGTGTTTTTTCTTTTGTTCTAGACAATCCTACCTGATCGATGTTGACTTGATGAGGTGAGTAGTCCACCACATGTACTGCATATAGTAAGCATGATGTTAGTTGATTAATAATGTCGATGTCTGCCGACGAAATGAGTTCGTCTTTTTTTTTCAAGTGTATACGCGCTTGTGTTTGCGATAGTGACAATTTTTTGTTTGATACACGTTTTCCTTTCTTCTATGTTGTCAAAAAGAGGAATAACGAAAGACTGAAGTACTATTCTGTTTGTCTTTTTCTTTATTTCTCTATGCTTTACTCTGCTGATACTGATAAAAAGATACCTTACACCTGGTCACATTTTATTTCATATACAAGAGTTAAAAGAAAAGCAAACGACCTACATGACGATTGTTTGTCTTTTATTACAATCAGCTTTGGATCAATATTCACTAAAATCCAAGTATGCTTCGATATTTATGTAGAAGATTATTTATTATTACAATACGATATTCAAGTATGCAAAGAAACGAGTAGACACTTCCCATATGATACATACGTAACGTTCATTTCGTTTTCTATATATTAATAAATCAATGGATGAATGACAATCGAATGTTCAGAATTCATAATGAACCAGACGAATTGAAATTCTGACATTTTTTTTGCCTTATAATGTAAATTTTCTCATATATATATATTTATGATCATCAAAATTTATTTCTCTTTAATATGAAATCCGAAAAAAAACAAAAGTTTCATTTTCTAGTTTTTGTTTGACTATGAGTTATTCTAACGTGGTGATAATTGACCAGGTGGTGAAAAGAAACCACCAGACGCTTTACTTGCAGCACGTGATGGAGCAACTAGAAGAAGAAAAAAAACGAAATTCTTATCAAATTAATATCAAATACATACGACCAAACAGTTTCTGAACATTCTAAAAAAAAACACACGAAAAGTTTTTCCTTGAATATAAATTCCTTTTAGTTTCTTACCTGTCGAATAGACATTGTACATAAGACATATAGAAAAATGAATGAACAATCAGTAAAATCCTCGCCGGATAAATTTCGATGAGATAATCCACGTATCCATGGAATTGGTTCAAAAGGAAGTTTAGCAACCACACGACCTTCGAAACTAGAATATCAAATAAAAGATTAACATGAATAAATATTCGAATTTAAATTGAATTAAACATGCCAAGTAATGCCATAAAGGTAAAACTTGATGCAAACATTGATTTCATTTTAACCTTAAGAAATAGAATTTGATTTAAATTTTAGAAGAAAAAAAAAATTATCTTTACCATTGATAAATCTCGATTATTAACTTTTAATTTTTCTTCTTGACGTTCTAAAATAAAAATAATTAATATTCATTTTCGAATAAGAAATACAACGAACCAAGTTTTCGTTTTTGAACTTTATCTGCTGCTTCACTAACAGTTTCCTTTTGACGTTCAACTAAAAATTTAAAACAGAAAATAGAATATTCGATTAATCAATGTTTAACTTACGTCGTTTACTTGCTTTTTCGACTTCACCTTTCAAACGTTGATATTTTTCTGTTCGATAGACTAGAAGCCATGTAAGACCTAAATTATGCATCAAAATCGAAATCATTTCTTTTGTTCATTATTCAATAAAACTGACCTTCACCAAGTAAAGCAGTTGCAATTGATATAAAAATAATTAAAATCGTGTCACCTATCATGATTAGAATCGAATAGATAAACTAGACAAAGATCAAAGAAGGAATGAGCAGCTTAATAAACATACGTGTAATGTTACCAAAGACATTGGACTAGAAAAAGATCCATTCATTTCTCGTTGTATGACAGATAGCGCTAGAGATCAATATTTTTCTCCGAATGACATCACGACTTTTTTTTCATGAGTACACAAGTTGAGGTATTTAATCCATTTCCCAACT
>Ga0116231_10015247_pt1 | contig 9990 bp, 18 predicted proteins | sample S1TSphgellanicum_2_FD_89695 | JGI IMG/M metagenome (GOLD analysis project Ga0116231, IMG submission 89695) | Host-associated microbial communities from peat moss isolated from Minnesota, USA - S1T2_Fd - Sphagnum magellanicum MG | ecosystem: Host-associated > Plants > Peat moss > Unclassified... | reverse complement strand
TGTGCGTTCTGCGGCACGCGCGCGGCCGCCGAAGCGCCGGCGGGCCTGGAGCTTGGATCGCCGTTCGGCCGCTCCGTCGGTATCCCTACGCCAGGGGCCGCCTTGCGGCTCGCTGCGCTTAAATAGGAGTCTGCATTCGTAAGGAGGTCCTTATGAGCACTCACTTGAGCACGAGCAGCACACCCTGGGGTTCTGTGTATCCATCCGGTAACGTTCTGCGTCGATCTTGATTTCCGCGACGGCCTTTGGGTAGCACCCTCTGTGCCAATGATCATGAGACAAATCACCCGGCGAAGTTTAGGCTCCAGGGTTCATAGGAGAGTGTCTCGTGGTGATGCCGAATCTTGCTGACCAGACGCAGGCTGGGGTGGGTGGCGGCACGAACGGCGGCCGCAGGCCGACGGTCGTGCCGCCACCCACCCCAGCCGATCCTGAAATCTCCGACCGGCCCCGCCGGCGCCGGCTTACCGCGCAGCAGAAGCTGGGCATCCTCAAAGAAGCCGACCAGGCTGCCGGATCCGGCGAAATCGGTGCCATCCTGCGCCGCCACGGCCTCTACTCCTAGGCCCTATGCGAATGGCGACGCCAGCGCGAGGCGGGAACACTGGGCGCCCTGGCCCCGGTAAAACCATCATGGAGGGGCGATCCGCCTGTGGGCATAGAAACGGTTGCCGTTATGGTGGTGTCGGAGGGGAGCGGCCGACAAGTTTTTGGTGACGTCGAGCCCGTAAAAAAACCTGGTCCATGGGCTGCTGCGTGCTTGAGAGTGGTGACGCCTTTCCGGCGATCTCGTTTAGGAAATTGATCTTTCATCACAGCCCAGCCCCTCCACATAGCATCGGAGGAGAGGCATGGCCAAAACGTTTAAGTCCATTTCTGCACAAGACATTACGCCTACCCATCACAATGCGGCGGCGATCGATATCGGCGCCAAGTTCCAAGTTGCGGCAGTCGATCCGCAACGCGCGGCCGAGCCGGTCCGTAGCTTCGGCACCTTTACGGAAGACCTTGGTCGATTAGCAGACTGGTTTGCGGAATGCGGGGTCCGCACGATCGCCATGGAATCAAACGGGGTCTATTGGATACCGGTCTTCGAGATCCTCGACCAGCGTGGTTTCGATGTGGTGCTGGTCAATGCCCGCGACGCCAAGCACGTCCCGGGCCGCAAGACCGATATCAGTGACGCCCAATGGCTGCAGCGGCTCCATGCATACGGATTGCTGCGCGCCAGTTTCCGGCCGAAAGGGGAAATCGCGACACTGCGCGCCTATTTGCGCCAGCGCGAGCGCCTGTTGGACTATACCGCCGCGCATATTCAGCACATGCAGAAAGCACTGATGCAAATGAACTTGCAGCTGCATCATGTCGTGTCTGATATCACCGGCTTGACAGGTATAGCCATTATCCGCTCCATGCTGGACGGTGAGCGCAATCCGGAAACTCTGGCAACCCTGCACGACAGACGTTGTCAAGCCTCAGTTGATACGATCCGCCAAGCTTTGATTGGCAATTACCGGGATGAGCACGTCTTTGCCTTGCGACAGGCAGTAGATTTCCATGATTTCTATCAAACGAAAGTCGCTGAATGCGACAGCGAAATCCAGGGCGTGATGAGGCGGCTGCGCGACGCAGCTGCGGCGCCAGCCGCCAAACTGCCGCCAGCCCGCTCCCGCAAAAAGCAACCCAATTTCTGTGGGTTCGACGTGCGAGGGCTTCTACATGGCATTCTGGGCTGCGATCTAACGCAAATCGATGGACTTGGCCCCTATCTGGCACTGAAGCTTGTCGGGGAGTGCGGAACCGACCTTTCTGCGTGGCCAACCGCCAAGCACTTTACGTCCTGGTTGTCTCTGGCACCCAGCAACAAGATATCTGGAGGCAAGATACTATCCAGCCGAACACGGAAATCAAAGAGTCGAGCCGCAGCGCTGCTGCGGCTCGCTGCCACCACTGTCGGGCGAACTGAGACCGCATTGGGGGCGCTTTATCGACGGCTCTCGGCCCGTGTTGGTAAGTCGAAGGCCATCACGGCTACCGCGCGTAAAATAGCCGTCCTGTTCTACAATACCCTTCTCCACGGCATGGTGTATGCCGATCCCGGAGCATCCGCCTACGAGGAGCGCTACCGGAAGCGTGTGCTGGCAAACCTCCAGCGGCGAGCGAAGTCGCTCGGCTACGTCTTGCACGAGGCACCCGCCCCAGGGTGACTATGTTTCTTAGGAAACTGGCCGATCTGCTGGGGCTGGAGCTGCCGCCGACCCCGCCGCCGAGCGGGCCCAGCAGCGCAGCCTGACCGAGGCGCTGGCCGCCTGTTTGCCGAAACCGGGCGCGATTTCAGCCAGTTGTGCGGCACTCAGCATCTCGCGCGCCAGCCTGGCACGCAGTGTGCGACGCAGCGCCGCCAACCCGCCGCCGCCGCCGAAAGCCCGCCCAAGCCCGCCGCGCGCCTTGGCCGCCGGGCCGCGGCAAGAGGTGCTCGATCTGCTCCGTTCGCCCCGATTTGCTGACCTGGCACCGGCGGAAATCTACGCCACATTGCTTGATGAAGGCATCTATCACTGTTCGATCAGCACGATGTATCGCATTCTTGCTGAAAATAGCGAGGTTCGTGAGCGGCGACGCCAACTGCGCCATCCGGTCTACACCAAACCGGAATTGCTGGCCCAAGCCCCCAACCAGATGTGGTCCTGGGATATAACCAAATTGAAAGGCCCGGCCAAATGGACCTATTTCTATCTGTACGTGATCCTCGACATCTTCAGCCGCCGGGTTGTCGGCTGGTGTATAGCAGACGCCGAAAACGCTGCGCTGTTCAAGGAATTATTCGACGAAACCGTCTTCAAGCACGATGTGCCCCCTGGCCAACTCACGTTGCATGCTGATCGCGGCGGCCCGATGAAAGCCAAGGCGACCGCCTTCCTGCTCGCCGACCTCGGTGACACCAAATCGCACAGCCGGCCGCATGTCAGCAACGATAATCCGTTCTCGGAAAGCCACTTCAAGACGCTGAAATATCAACCAACATTCCCAAAATTCTTCGGCTGCATCGAAGACGCCAAAACATTCTGCCGTGCGTTCTTCGCCTGGTATAACCACGCGCATCACCATGTGGGCCTGGGCCTGATGACGCCCGACCAGGTCCATTACGGCCAGGCCGACACCATCCACGCCGCCCGCCAACTCACCCTCAACGCCGCCTTCGCCGCCCACCCAGAACGCTTCGTCAAAAAGCCGCCCACGCCACCCAAAAAACCAACCGCCGTCTGGATCAACCCGCCGCAAACCAAAGTCGAGCCGGCGAGCCTAAATTAGCCAAAAAGTTGGATCAAAGTCGTTGACACGTTCCGGCAAGCCGGTTCAAATTCACTGTGCCGGCCTTGGGGATGGCCGCCAGCAACTCGATGATCGTCTCCCGCCTTGATGGACCCAGCCGGACATGGTCATTTATCAGCCGGGATAGGGCAGCGTAGTGCGAATCTTCCATCTGGGTTTTACCTGCCGAGAGTTGAATCCCGATGGTTTGAATCGATTCGGAGCTCTATCCTACTGTTTTCTCAGAGTGTCGGGTACTGTGCATTTTGGGTAGTCATTGGTCGCATAATTTGACTGCGGAGCAAAAGGGTGTCGAGTGTTTATAATTTACGCACTACATCTGCCGCGTTCTAGAAAGGGACAACTCTTCGTCTTGTGTGATATTATTTTGAACTTAGGAAATGCCTTACAGGGGGCAAATTTGTTACATGCATATTATCTATATTTGGCCGCCGATATATGGGTGCCACACCCCTGTGACTATTATGTAGCCGGTAGTTTCAATAGATCGCACACTCTTACTACTCGCTTCTGCAGCCCGCAACAGATAGCTATTTTGAGCGTTTCAGGGTAGAAACAAGTAAGATGAATTGGAACTCTGTCGTGATAAACCCTAGTCCAATGAATGTATTGTGTGGTCTGCTCGAAAAATACAGCCTATCTTACTCGATCCAGGATGACTGGTTGTTGCCCAACGGTGAGTTTCCAGCCATACGGGCGGAATGGCATCCTGGCAGTCAAAGTGGTATTATTTTTGTTATGGTTAACGAAAACACGTTTGTAGAGCAATCTTTTGCGGGTGTTGGTACCGACTTTGATTCACTTACACAAGCTTTTTATGAGTTCGTTATCGGTTCTTTTCATGTGTTTCTTGCAGCATTTTGGACAAACGTCATTCTTGATCGAGTCCAAGTTGAGAGATGGGTTATAGGAAAACAAATATTTCAAATTTACGCAGGTGTTTTTTTCAAGCAAAGTTCGGACGAGTTCAGTGTCATAGTTCCAGATGGATTGATTGCATCTATTGAAATGGCCCTAAAAAACGAATCTCTGAATGGTGATTTTCATTGCATACAGACATTTGTTTGTAATATGGGTAAACATCAGGTTTTTGAAGCCAAATTAGATTCAAAGGTTTGGGAAGCCGGCACTAAGTGTTTGAGTGGTTATAATTGGGAGGAGACTAAAAGTTTCTATATTGTAAAAAATTTGATAATACTGCGTTCAGTATCCAATGTTTAGGCTTATCTCACAGTACCGACGCTCTGAGAGTCTATCCGGGATCGTATTGCGCCTTTACAAAGCTTTCTGACCATCAGCCGCACCGCCGCCCAGCGCAGAAATGCGCGTCCGTTTTCGTTCAGGCACTCCCAATCTTTCGCCAGGCGACGGCAAGGTTTAACCAACCTATGGTTCGCTCGACGGTTCTGTTACAATCTTTTGCGGCTCGCCCGGCCGCGGCATAATCGGCTCCAGGTTGATCCTATGCGGGGCTGATGTGGTCCAAGGTGAGGCGTTCAAGGGGCGGCAGTTCACCGCGGAGGTGATCCTGTGGTCGGTTCGGTGGTATCTGATGTTCCCCATCAGCTATCGCGACCTCGAACTGATGCTACTGGACCGCGGTGTGGCGGTGGATCACACGACGATCTTCCGCTGGATCCAGGCATATGCCGTCCAACTGGAGAAGCGAATCCGGCCGGATCTGAGAATGAGCAACGGCTCGTGGCGTTTGGAAGAGACCTAAATATAAAGGTGAGGGTCAGGTGGACCTACCTTTACCGGGCGGTTGACAAATCCGGCCAGACGATCGACTTCCTGCTGTCGGCCAAACGGGACGCTGCGGCAGCGAAGCGTTTCTTTCGCAAGGCACTGGCCCAGCAACATACCGTTAATCCTCGCACGATCACCGTGGACAAGAACCCGTCCTACCCAAAGGCCGTCGCGGAAATGAAGAACGACCCAGAACTGTGGCGCCGGTCACGGCTGCGCCAGGTTAAATACCTCAACAACATTCTCGAACAGTATCCCAGGCGTATTAAGCGGCTGACCAGTCCTGGGCTCGGGTTTGGCAGGTTCCGGACGGCCCGACGAACACTGGCGGGTTTTGAGGCGATGGCGATGATGCTGTCGTCATGATCAGTCTCACCCAATTGGCCAAGACCCTTGGAGCGGTCGCAGCGGATTTCGAGCAGTCCCCGGCTGCCGACGCCCATGATCCGATGATGATGTTTACCGCAGTCGACCGCCTGCCTGAGGTGAGCGAAGCCGAGGCGGTTGTTGCGCGACGGCCGCGACGCAAGGCATCGACCCTGAACCTCGAATAAACGCAGCGAAAGTGTGCCGCGCTTCCTTCTCGCGACCCAAACCTTCATCGACTTCGCGCGGAGCGCTAGTTCGCCGGTTCGAACATGGCTAGCGAAAGCTCGCCGCGACCGGGGCTTAAGCGATCTCGATCTCGCCGTCAGCATCACGAGCCTGGTTTCCCTTGAGCGTAGCTTTCAGGATCTAGAGCGAAGCGGGCGGTTCGACGCCCAGAAGCGGGCTCTGCGTCTGCGATGTGAGGCGCTTGCGCAGGAATTTCGGGATCGCGGCGGTATTCTTCCGTTCAGCGACGAAGACCTCACCATTTGGGCTCAGATTCAGCGCCTGGATCCTGCTCTCGACGAGGAAGGCTTTGTCCTCGCGATATCGATAACACGCCGCCTCGGACTTCTCGCCCGACCGGAGCCTATCCACACGCAGCTACATCCGCTCGGTTTGTTAATCGAAGACCCCTACGCCCCATGACGGCTCTTGATCTGAGCGGACAAACTGACGCGCCGGAACCTGTTCGGCCACTCCCGTGTCTTTTCCACATCCGCCCTGCCCTTCTCGCCGGCGCAACTGGCATTTTCCCGGTCCAGAACAGACGCGGTGAGGTGGCAGTCATTACTACGTGGGTCGAGAGCCGCGCGATCTTGGAGGCGATTTCGGAAGGGGGCACGTAGTTTTCGCAGTCCCAAGATCAAGGAAAAGCGACACTTGTTCACCCAAGTTCGTTTCGTCGGAAGCCTGTTAACCTTATTTTCATTTCACTACAATAACGTATGTCCATGGACCTTCGAACCTCTATGGGCGCGCGGCATGGGATACAAGGTGTGTTCTAGCCTCCCATGACTCCATTACAGTAGAACCGACCGGAGCGTAAACGGAGACTTTCTTGTTATAGATACAAGATTCTCGGATCCGAGGCGCCAACAAGGCGAACCTGTTGCCGACGGGAGTCGGATTGGTGGGAAGGTCCAGACTCGTTCTGAAAGGAATGCTCGCCAATTATAGAGCAGACTCTCCGATAAACCGTGCCGTCGCGCGACCAGGCGCACACGCCCACCTTCAGCGTCGATCTCGGCCAACAGCGCGGCTTTCTCCTCCGCACTCCAGACCCGCCGCCGCTCCACCGGGCCCAGCACGTCCATATTCGCCACAATGTACCTACTTCTGGACTCCAGAGAGTGCCTCTGGGGTCCACAAGGATCAGGATTGGCGGCCCGCGCCGCTACACGGCCGAGACCGGACGCTTACGTGCCAGGGCTGCCCTACCCGATACTGATCGATGCCGAAGGGCGCTGCCCGCCCGAAGATTGCGGCGGCCCGTGGGGCTACGCCGATCTTCTCGAGGTTCTGGCCGATCCCAAACACGAGCGCCATGCAGAGATGGCCGAATGGGTCGACACTCCGTTCGACCCGGCGGCACTCGCCATCGACCTCCACCAACGCGCCGTCGAGGCCCTCGCGCGGAAATGGGCACCAAAGCCAGTCGGCAAGAAAAAGCCGGCCAAATAATCCGCGGTCCACACCGGATGGTTACGGCGATGATCGCATTCCCTTCAAGTGTGCGGGTGTGGCTCGCGGTCAGGCGAACCGATATGCGACGTGGCATGAACGGTCTTGCCCTGCAGGTTCAGCAGGCGCTGGGGCGGGATCCGCATGCGGGCGATCTCTATGTTTTCCGAGTTGCTCGCGCCTGTGCATCAGCACCATAGGTTGCCAACGCAAGCGCCTCCCAATCTGGTGGCAGGGTCCAGCCCCGCGGCATCACCCATGGGGGGCGACCGTTCGAGTGACTGGTGACCAAGCCGATCTTCTTGAAGATAGTCTCAGGATCAGGAGCACGTCCGTAAATAGCCGGAGAGACCCAAACGCATGAGCCGCTCTTACCCCCGAATTCACCCATGAAAACTGGGTCGCACAGCCGCACTCCCTTCTCTGCGAGACGTGTAATGAACGTAAGACAAGGCGCGAGACGGCCGACTGTCGAGTAGAATTTCACTCCCTCCTCAAGATCGTAAAATGCGGTAGCGAAAGGATACTCGGCAAGCCGCATCCAGTCATGATCACCGTTCGGCATGGTGTCCAACACCAACCCTTCAAACGGTTCCTTCCACGTGTTGCCTGGTAACCGCCACAAGGCATCAGTATCAGCCTCATTGGTGAGGTCTGGAAGGTCGATCCTCAGACCCAAGGCCCTCCCGATAAGGGCGCAAGGACCAAAGAGATTTATCCACAGCGGAGATCCCTCGATCGTTTCTGCCTCATGGATGAACCCAGTCTGCTGAGACATCTTGACCCTCGCCTCTCGTCACTACAAAGATTTGTCGCCATCCTTTTCCGCTCGAACTAAAATCGCGTATAGCACAAGTATTAACTCCCTGAAGCGAGTATGCCGTCATGATGGGCAGTTTTCTACTTTCCGCTCGGGACGCTTGTCTTGACAATTGGTAGGCCATCCAATGTTTTGGTTTGTGAGTCCGAACCCTAATCACAGGAACCGTTCTCCCGCGTGGTCGCGGGAAAGATCCGCTTTTTGCACATAACCTCTCAAACTTCGAGAGATTTGCAGCGGGAGACCTCCATTCCTTGAACACACTTGCTCAGGCTTCTCCGCCGCTGGCAAAGAAATCTGATCTGAGACTTATGTGCCACAAAAGGTACAGGATCAAGCCCGGTCGCGTGCGCGCAAGCCTCAACGATGTCGGAAACACTCGCCGGGCCAAGTGGCACAACTCGAATGCGGCCAGCCTTGGTGATGCTGCGGAAGTTTTGGTCCTGTCGTCGAACATCGAGCCCGAATGGCAAAGATGAAGTCGTTCAGGTTTCGTGGCTATATAGAGGTTACGATTTACTTGAGCCGCACCAGCCCGTAGGAAGCATATGCCTCGAGACCTCATCATCGTACTGCGACGGGCTTCCGACGTGGCCGGCTAACAACCTTTCTTCTGAGTTCTGGAGGTTTTCTTTCGTCAAAGTTCTCGTAGAACAATCTCACAGATGCAAAAATACCGACTTCAAGCAGGAAGACTTCGTCATATTCCTTCAATACAAAAGTATTCCATTCCGCCCTACTAGTTAGACGGTGATGCAAAACAATCAGCTTTCTGGAAATTGAAACGAGGACATAGGCGCGTAGCAAAGACAAGTTTGTGTAGATGAGTAATTTGAGAGTGCAATCAAGTTCTGCCGTTTCCTTAGTCATGATCTCAACAATAACCACGGCTTTGGAACGCTCAGGTCGCCTTTTATGTTCACTGCGAACGATCACGAGATCAGGGTTAGGAAACACCGGATTCAGCAACTCCGACCATAACTCCGGCTTACTGAGGCAATGGTAAGTTTTCGGAAGCGCGTAATCTAGCAAGGCTCTGACTGCCTGACTGACGCGATCGTGCTCGTCTTGGGCGTACATCTCACCCTCTTCAACGGTTTGATACACGTAAATCGCTGCAATTTCGGGGAGAATCATCATCGCCCTGGGAGGCTACACTCTCAGCCTCCTTATCAGGCGTAATGGTTGAACCTATATACCTCAGCGGCCTTGAAAATCCTCCGTTGTGAGTATGGCCAGGTTCATCCATTTTTTGGCCTTTGTTTGATGACGGCTGCCGCAGGCGTATCCTCTGCATGCAGCAACCGCAAATCGTTAAGCTACCAATATTCCGTTATAGACTTCGCGGAGCCAGACATCGACGTGGATTTCAGGAATATACAATCGCCCGGCTACACCAACTTCCTCTACTCTCACGGTGCTCGACCCCCACACTGTTGAGATAGAGGCAGCAACTTTATCCTCTCTCAAGGTCACAACTGAGACTAGGGCATTGATTGAGAGGTGCCGTGTGATCGCTGAGTGCCGTGCGGCCTTTGTCGAAGTGCCACTTTCGATCAGAAATATTGTTTGCACGGAGTCGCATGGATCGCACCCTACATCCTCCGTCGTGACTACAAGATCCGGTCTGACAATGTCATCGCCCAGCATCGTGCGCGTATAAGGCTCGCGAATCTGTCGGAACATGCCGCACAACTGCTCCTCACTTCGGAGCAGAGATTTGAGGTTATGCGCTAAATCATAGCGTATATCAGACGGTTTGTCGAACGTTTGGACAGCATCAATGAACTCATACCGGTCTGGTTGCGAAAGCTCCCATTCCAGGAATGCTTCGCTTGTTTGAGGAAGTCTGTGTTTAGTCAGTGACATCGCGGCCTCTCTAGTCCGCCGCCTTGCGGCTGAGGAAGAACGTTTAGCCAGAATGTGCCTGTTATGCTCCGTCATCGTCCAGGTTCAGCCCTGCTGTTAAGATCCACGCCCCCACGGTCCCACAGTTGATAGCCATATGTCAATACGTATTTTTGCAGAATTACGTA
>Ga0116231_10015246_pt1 | contig 9990 bp, 7 predicted proteins | sample S1TSphgellanicum_2_FD_89695 | JGI IMG/M metagenome (GOLD analysis project Ga0116231, IMG submission 89695) | Host-associated microbial communities from peat moss isolated from Minnesota, USA - S1T2_Fd - Sphagnum magellanicum MG | ecosystem: Host-associated > Plants > Peat moss > Unclassified... | reverse complement strand
TGGCGCGAAGGCGGCGGCCGCGAAACGTCCGAGCGCGTTTAAAGTGCCAGACTGCAAGGTAACAAGCGTGATGAATAGGAGATAAGGAGAAGTGATCCGCGTCAGCGTCACGGCGAGTGCGAATTTTTGGGGGTCAGCACGAAAGCCCGGCGCCAAAAGATCGATAAAAAAGGGCATGAAAGCCCAGGCGAAAATCAGAAGGACGATCTGCGAAATGAGCAGCAGCGTGAAAATCTGACTCGAGAAATCCCGCGCCTCTTCATGACCCTTATTTTCGAGAAGCCTTGCATAGCAAGGCACATAAGCCGCATTGAAGGCGCCTTCGCCGAAAATAGCCCGAAAGTGATTGGGGAGCCGGAAGGCAACCACAAAGGCGTCGGCAATGAGCCCCGCCCCCAGCACGCTGCCAAGCAGAACATCCCGGAAGAATCCCGTGGCGCGCGAGAGTAAGGTGAGCGCGCCGACTGAAATGAGATTTTTATTCATCGGCTCGCTTATCGCATTTCAGGCGGCGAAGCGGCTTCGCCTGGAAATGCTTTAGGTCTCGTTGCGCTTTTGATTCGCGATGGGATCATCGGCGAGTCGCGATGCAAGTCCAAGCGCATCTCCGACAAGATAAAGCGGCCTTCGCTTCACTTCGGCGAAGATACGGCCGATATATTCACCCAGAATCCCCAGCGATAATAATTGGATGCCGGCCAGAAACGTCACCGAAACGATGAGCGAGGCATAGCCGGGAACATCGACGCCAAAGAGGATCGTACTTCCGACGAAATAGATCGCCGTCGCCAGCGCCATGCCGGAAATGAAAGTCCCGACATAACTCCAGACCTTTAATGGCATGGTCGAAAAAGACATGAGCCCGTCCAGCGCGAAACGGGTCAACTTGCGATAGCTGAATTTCGATGTCCCGAAAGCGCGCGGCGCGACATCGAAGGGAACGCCGATCGACTTGAAGCCGATCCACGCATAAAGGCCCTTGGAGAACCGCGCCTGTTCCCGCATCGTACGCAAAGCCGCGACAGCTTTGGCGTCGAGAAGCCGGAAATCGCCCGCACCCTCAGGCAGGCTCATTTCGCCGAAAGATTCGAACAGCTTGTAAAAGCGCTGGGTCAGCAAGCGGCGTAAAGGGCTATCGTGCTCACGGTGGGTCCGCTGCCCGAAGACGTTCTGATAGCCTTGCCGCCAATGAGACACGAAGGTCTCGATCATATGAGGCGGATGCTGTAAATCCGCATCCATAATAACGACGGCCGCGCCTCGCGTGCAGTCCAGCCCGGCTGCGATCGCGATTTCCTTGCCGAAATTCCGGCTAAGCGACAAAGCCTTGATATGCTTATCCTTTGCATGCGCCTTTCGCAGCTGCGCATAGGTATCGTCGCTGGAACCATCATCGACAAAGATGATCTCAAAGCTAGCAGCGCAGCGTTCCAGCACCGGCAAAAGCTCATCAAGAAGAACGAAGATATTTTCGGATTCATTGAAGACCGGGATCACCACCGAAAGTTCCAAGGCGTCTCTCAGGGATTCATTTTCGATAGGCGACGATGTCATCGAGGAGATCTCAAAAGCCTGATTTAAAAAAGTCGCAGTCCCAAGTTAGGTTTATGCGACGCTTCATTCCGGTCGCGCAGCTAACGGATGACAAGACTGGAAAACCCCGTCAATAAAATGTTTGCCGCGTGATTTCGCCGTCACGCAGTCTGTCTGACATAAAGTTGGCCCTGGATATGGCAGCCCGCCGTTTTTCGTTCTGTCTTTGCGCCGATGACTTCGGCCTGTCGCCAGCTGTCAGCCGTGGCATTCTCACCGCCCTTGAGGCCGGGAGGCTGACAGCAACAAGTGTGATGACGACCCGGCCGTCCTGGCCGCAGGCCGCTAAAGATCTCCGCGCGTTTGAAAACAATGCGGATATCGGGCTGCATCTCAACCTGACTCTGGGTGCGCCGCTCACGCCGATGCCGCGCCTCGCGCCAGCGGGCACTCTCCCGGCGGTCAGCTCAATCATCTCAGCGGCCGGACGCGGTATTTTGCCAGAGGCCGAGATTCGCGCTGAGATCGCCGCCCAGATCGATCGCTTTTCTGAGCATTTCGGCCGCGCACCGGATTTTGTCGATGGGCACCAGCATGTCCACATCCTGCCCGCCATCCGTCCTTGGCTCTTCGATGCTCTTGAAAGACGCGGGCTCAAAGGCAAAATCTGGCTGCGTGACAGCGGCGACAGGCTTTCAGCGCTGCTGACGCGCGGTATCCAAGTCAAAAAAGCCTTGGCTCTCAGCTGGCTGTCACGTGGATTTTCACGCGCTGCCGAAGTCCGGGGATTTAAAACAAATCAGGGCTTTGCGGGATTTTCCAGCTTCCATACAACAAGCATATACGCCTTGGACTTCGCGCGTTATCTCGTGGCACCAGGCCCAAGGCATCTCGTCATGTGTCATCCCGGTTTTGTCGATGAAGAGCTGATGGGTCTCGATCCTGTCACCAGCTCACGCCCAAAGGAACTTGAGTTTCTGATGTCCGCGTGCTTTGAGGCCTGCCTCGATCAAAGAGGCGCCAGTTTAACGCGGCTGACTTCCATATAACTTGGGTCAATCAAAACTTCGCAACATTGTTTTAACCATAATAATTTATTCTCTCAACGTTTTGATCATGTACTGCGCCTAAGAAGTCCGAACTCAAACTGTCCAAATGCTCGCGTTATTTTGGGCGCAGCATTCAACATGGCGGTCCATAGGAGCCTGCGGGATGTCGCATCGCTGGATGAGATGAGAAAGCATTTTTGAGACCAAGAATGAACATTGAAGGGCGAGGAACTTCCGAATCGGAGACGGCTGCTTCGTTGGCACTTGGCCGGTTAAGCGCAATTGGCGGGTCAAGCATGCTTGGCAGCTCAACGTCGGTACAGCGCGCGATCATCGCCATTTCGGTCCTGATCATTGCCTTCGCACTGTTCGTCACCATCATCGCTGCCGGGATCTACAATCAGCAACAAGCGCTTGCGACACTGACTTCGCGGGCCGAAACATCGATTGACATCGTCAAGCAGCCATTAAGCGCCCTTATGGAACAAGCTCAACGCGTTTCGCCTGATGAACCAGCCAAAGTCAGCTTACTTGCTATCATCAAAACGATCGCTGATGGGATCACGAAAGATAGCGACGAAACCGCCATTCTCGTCCTCGATCAAAATGGCCATGTCGTTGTCTCGAACGCCAAAACAGCGTCAGCGGCTTTAAATGCCGGTACGGTCATTGAGATGCTCAACCATCAAAATGATGCCACGTCACCGCAAAACTATGTGGCGGTTGATGACGATTGGGTTTTGGTTATCAGCCGCCTTTATGGGCTTTCCGCGCAACGGCCGATACTTGGCACATTCGCCGCGCGATTTTCGCGCGAACATTCAAAAATAAGCTCTACCCACGAATTTCTCGTCTCAGCGATCGGCGCAGCTCTTCTCCTCATTATAGTTGGCGGGATACTTTTTATATTGCTTGTCCGGATCACCTCACCGCTTGCTCAACTGGCAAAAGTTATCCTCAGATTGGGTCATGGTGATCTCGATGTGGCAGTCCCGTGCTGCCAACGCAACGACGAAATCGGCGCCATGGCGCGAACCATTCAATTTTTCAAAGACAGGCTGATAGAGCGGCAAAACCTCCAATGCAGCATGGAAGAGGCGCGCGCTGGAACCGAAAACCGCCACCAACGTATCGATGTCATGATCGCAGAATTCCGGCCGATCGTCAGCGAAGCCTTAGCGCAAGTGAACATGTATAGCAGCCAGATGGCTGCCTTCGCCGACATTCTTGCCACCATCGCCAAACAAAACAGTCAACGCGCTACCGATGCGTTACGATCGATGAACGCCGCGTCGACAAATGTGCGGCTGGTTGCACAATCCTCGCAGGAATTATCAGCATCCATCTCAGAAATCGAACGGCAGGTTGAGCGTGACCAAGCCGGGATGCGCGCAGCGGCGCAGGCGACAGCTCAAACCGTGGGGACTATTCACGGTCTCGCGGCCAAAGCAGGCGAAATCAGCGAGATCATCGGATTGATCCAAGCCATCGCGGCGCAGACCAATCTTCTTGCCCTCAACGCGACGATCGAGGCGGCACGGGCTGGTGACGCAGGACGGGGATTTGCTATCGTAGCACAAGAAGTCAAAAGCCTCGCGGACCAAACCGCGAAGGCATCGCAACGCATTGCGGAACATGTCGAAGCTATTCAAGGCGCGACCGCGAATGCGGTGAACGGAATTTCATCCATAGCCACAACGATGGAGGAAGCGCAGGGCTTTGCCGCCATCATCGCAAGCGCTGTTGAACATCAATCGGCAGCGACAACAGAAATTCTGCAAAGCGTTATCAATGCCGCCTCAAGCGCTGAATCGGCTGCGAATGGCATGAAAAGCTTAACTGTCGCCGTTGATGAAGCGGATCAATCCGCCGCGCAGGTCCGTTTTTCTGCGTCCGATGTCGCAGATCAGACGCAACAACTCAGCACCACGATCGATCATTTCCTGCGTCAGGTTGCATCCGTTTAGGCCCAGTTCAATAACTTCAAGGCGCGGTAAGGTGGAGCGGACGTCCTAACCACGGTGCATCCGCCCGCTATTGACCTGTAATCAGGCTACTTCGTGCACGCGCCTGAGAGATTTCTCGTAATTGTCAGCTGCGTAGTCCCAATTCACCAAGCTTTCCATGAAGGCTTTAACATAATCCGGCCGCTTATTGCGATAGTCGATATAATAGCCATGCTCCCATACATCTAGTGCAAGCAACGGCTCCATGCCGTGGAGCAATGGATTCCCAGCATTTTCCGTTTTGAGGATCTTGATTTGCCCGTCTTTGACAGCGAGCCAAGCCCAGCCTGAGCCAAATTGCGTTGTGGCAGCGCTGGCGAGATCCTTTTTCATTTGATCGATCGAACCGAATGATTCGATAAAAGCTTTCTCCAAAGTGCCGGGAATTTTCCCGCCGCCATTCGGCTTCATCGACTTCCAATATTCGGAATGATTGAAATGCTGCGCAGCGTTGTTGAACAGCGGCGCATTTTTATCATGGGATAGTTTGACAACCTCCTCGAGCGATTTGTCCTCAAGGCCGCTACCCTTCAACAGATCGTTAGCAGTCGTGACATAGGTTTTATGATGCTTGTCATGATGGTATTCGAGCGTTTCCTTGGAAAGAAAAGGCTGCAAAGCATCATACGCATAAGGAAGGTTAGGCAATGTAAATGACATAGTTTCTCCTCATGTGTGTAAGCATAGCTGAGTATAGCTCATCATATGCACATAGATTGAAACTATGTGTCAGCTTCATAAGGGCAAGGGTCTAAATAGAAACTTTCTCATATAATCAGCCTAGGGAAAAAGCGCCTCTTTTTTGCCTATAATTTGTCATCTACTTTGCCTGTTTCTTGCTAAGGCTCAAATCAAAGGCAAATCTAGCAGAAACATTCGTTCGCCGGCGGACAAAGCAATATGGATTTTCGAAAATGAATTACATCATCTTCGGTCTCGGTAGTCTGCTTGCGGCAGCGGGATGTCTTTCCATTTATGCCGGTTATGACATCATCGAGGTCGAGCGAGGCTGGACTGAAGTCATCTCCGGCACCACTGCTCTCGCGGGCGGTATTGTGACAATCGCTCTTTCAACGATTCTATGGCGGCTGAAAGTTCTTTGTGGTCTTTACGAGGCTTCCACACACAATTTACCAGCGCCGCCGCCGGCAGCCGCATTCTCCCCGCCAATGACGGCTCCGAAACTCAACGCTGATAGCGTTGAACATGTTCCGGTAGCGGCCTTTTCCGCAGCACCGTTCGCCGCGGACCACTCTGATCAGCCAAATTTTGGCAGCTGGAATGCCGAGCTTGAGACTTTAGCAATAGCGGCGGCAGCCCAGGTTTCCGGCCCCATTTTGTGTCCTGAACCCGCTCCCATCGAAGCAGACCCGATTACAGCTTCTCCGGATTTGGAAGCAGCGGGTTCTGACAACAGCCGCGACCTTTATCCAATTGAGAATACCGCGACACCGTCATCCTCATCGGGCACCTTATCGCTTGATGAAATGTGGAAACGTGTCGCTGGAGAAATGGAAAAACCAATCTTTCCGCTCGAATTGGAAAACCCTCCAGCCGCCGTGGCTCCCGCCGTTGCGATCGAGTCCGAAACAGCTTGGCTTTTTGCAGAAGAAGCACTCCAAACGCCCGAGTCAGTTTTGGCCACTGAGCCAAATACTGCCCTTGCCGGGACGGTCGAAGAACCCACGGCCGAAGCCCCCGCCACAGTCGAGATCTCAGCGGCCTATCTGCTCGGAGGCATGAACTCCGCGCCCGCCCCGATTGAGCACGACCCAATCGAGCAAGAGCCAATTGAGACAGAACGAGATGCACCGCCGCTGCCTGTAGAGCCGCCGCTGGCAGAGCCCGCTGTGATCGGACGTTATGAAGCCGAAGGCACTGCCTATATTATGTTTGCCGACGGCTCGATCGAAGCACAGTCCGAAACCGGCGTTTTCCACTTTGCATCGATGGCCGAATTGAAAGCTTTTATCGAGGATAGACAGACAGCGGAAGTTTAACTCACCCGCCTGTCCAACTAGACACTCGCAGCAAAAGCGCCTTCGGCACAAGCCAAAGCGAACGCATATTCACGCGCGATTTCGGCCAGATGATCGAACCGGCCCGAGGCTCCGCCATGACCGGCGTCCATATTGACCCTCAACAGGATAGGCCCGCCGCCCGTCATGGTTGCGCGCAGGCGTGAGACCCATTTCGCCGGTTCCCAATAGGTGACGCGCGGATCGGTCAATCCGCCGAGCGCGAGAATCGGCGGATAATGCTTCGCCGCGACATTGTCATAAGGCGAATAGGCGAGCATAGACGCGAAGGCCTCTGCATCAAGAATTGGGTTACCCCACTCAAGCCACTCCGGCGGAGTCAGCGGCAGATCGGCATCGAGCATCGTATTGATCACATCGACAAAAGGCACATCGGCGATCACGCCTGCGAAGAGCTCCGGTGCGAGATTGACACTCGCGCCCATCAGCATGCCGCCCGCGCTGCCGCCATGCGCCACGATTTTGCCAACACTGGTATAGCCGAGAGCGGCGAGATGGCGGCCAGCCGCCACGAAATCAGAAAATGTATTCGGCTTCTTTTTCAGCTTGCCATCCGTGTACCAATGCCAGCCCTTGTCGGTGCCGCCGCGAATATGCGCGATCGCATAGACGAAACCGCGATCGACCAGCGACAAACGATTGGAGCCGAAGGCGGCGGGCATAGGTGTGCCATAGGCGCCATATCCATAAAGCAGCAGCGGCGCGTTCCCATCAAGGACAAGATCCTTGCGATGCAGAATTGACACCGGCACCTGCTCGCCATCCGGCGCCGTCGCGAAAAGACGCCGCGTCACATAGAGCGCCGGATTATGGCCTGACGGAATCTCCTGGCGCTTGCGCAATTGCCTTTCATGCGTCGAAAGATCGTAATCGTAGATTTCCTTGGGTGTCGTCATCGACGAATAAGAAAACCGCAGCGTTGTTGTCTGAAATTCGAGCTGACTTTCGAGGCCCAAATGATAGGCCTCCTCGTCGAATGCGATCGCATGCTCTTCACCGCTGTCGAAGGCGCGCGCGACGATGCGCGGCAGACCAGCCTCCCGCTCAAGCCGCACATGATAGTCTGCGAAGACCCTCTGCGCGACGATCATCGTGCCTTGCCGGTGCGCAACCTCGTCGCTCCAGGATGCCGCGCCCGGCGATGAGAGCGGTGCGCTGACGATCTTGAAATCTTCCGCGCCATTGGCATTGGTGCGGATATAGAGCCTGTCCCCGCGATGTTCGGCATCATAACGGACGCCGGGTTGACGCGCTTCGATCATGCGCGGTTTCGCATCGGCATCGGCAAGATCGATCAGATGGCATTCGGCTGAATCATGATCCGCGATGCTGACAATCGCATAGGCGCGCGACCGGCTGCGCTTCAAGTGAACAAACCATTTAGGATCGAGCTCTTCGAGCACCAGCACGTCGCTTAAAGGATCAGTGCCGATCCTATGCCGGAATACTTGCGCAGTGCGGTGATTGTCATCGACACGCACATAGTAAAAGCCCAGCGAATCCGCCATCCAGACGATTGTGCCATCCGTGTCTTGAACGACATCAGAGGCATCTTTGCCGGCCGCAAGATCACGGACGAAAATCGAATAAAGTTCGGAGCCTTTGGCATCGAGGCTCCAGGCGAGCTTTGCATGATCCGGCGCATGGATCGTCTCACCGATATCGAAGAAGGCTTTGCCTTTTCCCTCCTCATCACCATCGAGAAGGATGATCTCGCCGCCGCCCTGCCTCGGCATGCGGCAGATCAAAGGATGCTGGCCGCCTTGCCGGTGCCGGTCGTAATAGAGCCAGTCTCCATCGGCGGCGGGGACGTCCGCATCGTCTTCCTTGATGCGCGCACGCATCTCGGCGATGAGTTCTTTCTGCAGTTCCCCGGTCGGTGCGAGACAATGATTGGAGTAAGTATTCTCAGCGTCGAGAACAGCACGGATGTCTTTTGGCAAGGCATCCGGCTTGCGCAGAACCTCCTGCCAATTCTCCGCCTTGAGCCATGCGTAGTCATCAACTAGCCGCTCGCCGTGGACGATCTTTTCTAGGGGCCGCTTTTCTGTGACGGGAGGCTGAGGAACAGCGATGGGCGACATCTTCGTCATTTCACACTGACTATTTCCGCTGCTGCGAGCAACATTGTTTGCGCGGCTCAGCTTGAACCGGCGTCCATTTAAACACTGACCAGAAAGAACACTGACCAGAAAGAACACTGCCCGGAAGATTCTATTCTTTCGGTGTGAACTTCAACGACAGGCCGTTCGTGCAATAACGCTGCCCTGTCGGCTGAGGCCCATCTGGAAAGACATGCCCAAGATGCGCCTCGCATCGTGCGCACCGGATTTCGACGCGCTGCATGAAATGCGAATTATCGACATATTCGGCGACCACATCCGATTCGACTGGAGCATAAAAGCTCGGCCAGCCGGTGCCTGACTCGTATTTCGTGTCAGAGCTGAACAAAGGTTCGCCACAACAGACACAAGAATAGATACCTGGCTTTTTCTGATCCCAGTTCGGTCCCGTGAAAGCCGGTTCAGTGCCATGCTTACGTGCCACAGCATATTGCTCTGGAGTCAGCAGCTCTTTCCACTCCGAATCAGTTTTCACAACTTTGGTTTTGCTTTCGTCTTTCGACATAGTTTTCCCCTAACTGGAGCCGCGCAGGTCAAAGCGGCAGGCTCTTAAAGCGAAACATCCTGAAGCTCACGGCAACTTGTTTATATGCTTTAACTCAATTGAGATATACCATTGTTCTCATCGCCTTATGAGCTTTTGGCAAGAGATGGCAGCTAATTGTAAGCCTATATTCCGCCACGTTATTTGGCTTTTCGCACTGGAGTTTTCCGGTCATTTGCAATTTCCGTCTTTTTTCAAGATTTCGTGCGAAACTCAAGAAATAATGCGTGGCGCTACTTGCGGGCTCTAAGTTTTCGACATAAAAACAACGCACTTAGACAGATGATTCCGAGGAAATCGTACAATAGTTACGCGCTGTATCGGAGAAGCCCTTTCAAAAGCGCATAACAATCCTCGTTCGATCGATGATAACTTTCAATTTAGGATGATGACCGGCATGGGCGACACATCTGGCTCCAATAGTTTCATTGAATTAGCCGCGGACATTGTTTCTGCCTATGTCAGCAACAACTCCGTTCCGGCGTCCGACCTGCCATCTTTGATTAGTGATGTTCATTCCGCTTTGCTCCGCGTTACCGCGGGGAACGTGGTCATTCCGGTCGAAGCGCCCAAACCGGCTGTGCCCGCCAAAAAGTCCATCACCAACGAATTCATCGTTTGCTTGGAAGATGGCCGCAAGTTCAAATCATTGAAGCGGCATCTCCGGACACAATATAATATGTCTCCAGATGAATA
>Ga0116231_10015245_pt1 | contig 9991 bp, 9 predicted proteins | sample S1TSphgellanicum_2_FD_89695 | JGI IMG/M metagenome (GOLD analysis project Ga0116231, IMG submission 89695) | Host-associated microbial communities from peat moss isolated from Minnesota, USA - S1T2_Fd - Sphagnum magellanicum MG | ecosystem: Host-associated > Plants > Peat moss > Unclassified... | reverse complement strand
GGTGTCATATCGATACATGCGCCAGCAGCATACGATAAAAGCGGCAGGGGCCAAAACCGCGATTGGATCGTCACCCGGCGCATTAATGTAATATTTGTGCGTCTTAAGGTAGTGGAATAGAAGCTTATGCGAGCCGCCGCAGTGATGGCGTTGTTGATGTTGAGCGCGTGCGTGGCGGACAAGCTTGCGGTCAATCCGCCCGCGGGAGTAGATCTGAGCGGACGGTGGAAGCTCGACGAAGCGGACAGCGATGATCCGCAGCACCTGGCTCAGGCCGCGAACGGCACCGCTGCCAGCCCCACCAATGTTCCGCAGACTGCCCGGGGCCGGGGCCGCGGGGGCGGCGCCGCACCCGCGGGCTTCCAGGGGCCGTCACCGCCATCGGTGAGCAGCATGGCGGCGGCGCTACGCTGGCCGGGCAAGACCCTGGACATCAAGCAGGTCGCCGGCGTGGTGGCATTCACCTCGGACGGCCGCAATCGGGTGTGCGAGCCTGGCGCGGAGCGGCGGCGGCGCCATCACGACGACTCGCGCGATAGAGATTCGATGCCGTCGGAACGCGATCCGCCGCCGCAGGCTTGTGGGTGGTCGGAACGCACACTCGTTGTCGAGGCAGGCGGAGATTCTGACGAGGATCGTGCCCGATACGAGGAGCACTACAACCTTAGCGACGATGGCAAGCGGCTCATCGGAGTCGTCGTCTTCACCGGCGGCCGGTCGAGCGGCTATACTTTGTCACGCGTGTGGGATCGGGTGCCGCAATAGCCCCACTCTTTAGAAATAAAAAAGCCGGGCTTTTCAGCCCGGCTTTTTTAGTCCCCATGCCTTATCGCGGCGCTTGTACTCGCGCTGTAGCAATGATTGGTCTTTCTACTTCCCTAGAATCTATTGCGTGCAAGCAACACTCTAGCGTTGACGCGGCACCGATGCCAGCAAAATTGCAAAGAAATGCAAAAATTAATGTAGCACAAACACAACAAACGTCAGCCTCGAGCGCGCGCGAGTGTTCGGGCTTTCGAGCCCGATCGGTAACTTCAAGTATCCTAAAGCCATAAGAATCCGAATGTTGGAGATGCGACAGTGGCCAAGACCCCGAAGATTCATGCCGCACCGGCGGCCGTACGCACGCGCCGCGCGTATTTCGATTTCAAGCATGGTCAGCTGCACGTAAGAACCGCATTTCCCACCACAGGAGGCTTCGACGAACAGGTGACCCTATTCTGCCTGCATGGCGCCCATGGGACGAGCCGCACGTTTGCGCGGCTACTGCCGGTAATCGCCGATGTGCGCTCGGTTTATGCGCCCGATCTGCCAGGTTGTGGGGAATCCGACGCCGCGGCCGGCGCTGCAGGGCCCGGCGCGCCGGCCGATTCTCCGTTGGCCGATTCGGCGGCGGCCGTCGCCGACCTCGCAGCTGATTTGCGGTTGCGGCAAATCGACCTGCTGGGTGTCCATAGCGGCGCCGCGGTGGCACTCGAACTCGCCGCCGCAAGACCTGAGCTCGTGCGCCGGTTGGTCTTGATTGGCCTCCCCACGGCAGACGGCTTGAGGGAGGTGACGCAGCCTGCGTTGATCATCCGCACCCGGCTGGCAGCGGAAACGCTGTCCGGGATCAAGGAGGTCGTCCCGAACGGCAAGATCGTCGAGCTGTTCGATGTCGGCCATGACTTGTTCGAGACGGCGCCGCCGGCGCTGGTCAAACAGCTCGTGTCTTTCCTCGGCGGCCGTGCTTGACGCGGTGCGCCACTCTCAAGGCGAGCGATGCGCACATCCGTCGCTGACTTGAAAGACTTTCACAAGCCGCGATGCGCTTGAACAAGTTCATCGCCGAAACCGGCGTTTGCTCGCGGCGTGAAGCCGACAAATGGATCGAGGCAGGTCGTGTTACCTGCAACGGCTCGATTGCAACCTTGGGAACCCAGGTGAACGACGCCGACGAGATCCGGCTCGACGGCGCATTGTTGGGCGCAAAGAAGAAGCAAATTTACATTGCGCTCAACAAACCCATCGGCATCATCTGCACGACCGAGCCCGACGTCGAGAACAACATCATCGACTTCGTCAACTTTAGCGAGCGCATATTCCCTGTCGGCAGGCTCGACAAGGATTCCGAAGGTTTGATCCTGTTGACAAATGACGGCGACATCGTCAACGAAATTCTGCGCTCGGAGAACAATCATGAAAAGGAATATCGTGTGACGCTGGACCGCCCCATCACCGACCTGTCGCTGCAGATGCTGGCCAGCGGCGTCAAGATCATGGGACAAATGACCAAACCCAGCAAGGTGAGCCGTCTCGGGGCAAATGCGTTTCGCATCGTGTTGACCCAAGGTTTGAACCGGCAGATTCGCCGCATGTGCTCGGCGCTCGGCTACAAGGTGCAACGCTTGAAGCGCGTCAGAATCATGAATATCGAGCTCAAGAATCTCGACACTGGCAAGTGGCGCCATCTCACCGACGATGAGCTGGCTGCATTGTTGCCAGGACGCGAGCCTGTCTGACCAGGTTTTCGCGGCTCACTAGACTGGATTCGTGGCTCACGAGACTTAGCCAGACAGGCTCCTAGACAGGACCGCCGGCGCGACCCCGTCGGTCCACTCCCGGCCCGAGGTGGCGCACCAGCCGGGGCTGCTAGCCTGGCGCGCGAGCCAGCGGAAGAAATCCCGTCCCTGACGGCGCCAGTAGCGATAGCTGAACAAGATACCGCCGGTGCTGGATTTGACCAGGAATCGACGGCGCAGTCCGAACAGCAGCCAACCGCCGCGGCACGATATGCGCGGTGATTTATCTCCGAGCGCGTAGTGCGTGGGGCCGATCTGCAGTGTCAGCCTGCCTGCTTTACCGTAAACGCAGATATTCGGGCCGGCGCCGCTGATCAGCGCGACGCCGTGGACCAGAGGCGGGGGAAATTCGCATGCCGTCCAGGTGCCGCCCAACGCATGCCAGCGCAACACCAAGTTGCGCCGGCGGAAGTCCATGACGTGAACGGTTGGTGCACTATCGACCGGCGCAGTGGCGAGCATGCAACATTAAATCACTGCCCCGGCGCATCGGCGAATGCATTTTGCACGACGCCGGCCGTCAGAAGTTGCGGCAGGACGAGCGGTGCGTCCGAACCGGGTTTGGCGTTATACACGACGTATAGAGGTACGCCGGCTCGGCCGAATTGCGACAACGCCTTCGTGATCGCCGGGTCCCGCTTGGTCCAATCGCCTTTCATGAGCGTCACGTTCTTGCTGCGAAAGATCTGCTGCACGTCCGGATCGGCAAAGGCATTGCGTTCGTTGACCAGGCAGGTGAGGCACCAGCTGGCGGTGAAATTCACCAACAGCGGTTTACCGGACGACTTGAGCTCCTCGACGCGCGCGGCGTCGTAGGGCTGCCAGTCTTGATTTCCGGGCGTCGCGGGATGTGCTGGGCGCGGACGCGCTGTGCTCGCCTGCGCGGCGCCTGGCGTGGCCGCCGCGGCCTCCACTTGCGCGACCCGGAAGGGCAGAAAAATGGCAAAACCTACGGAGATCACGGCCGTTGCGAGCGCGGCGGCCCTGCCGCCGCCCGCGCTCGCATGCGACTTTTGGTAACCCCAAGCGGCCAGAGCGATGAGAACCGCGCCGGTGAGCGCGGCGCCCAAGCCCAGCGGCGATGTCTGTCCCGCCAGCACCCATAGGAACCAGGCGGCAGTCGCGTAGACCGGGAATGCAAACAGCTGCTTCAATGTCTCCATCCAGGCGCCCGGCTTCGGTAGCAAGCGGCGCATCCACGGCACGAACGACAAGAGAACGTACGGCAGCGCAATACCGACACCCAACGCCGCAAATATGCAAAGTGCGTTGAGTGCGGGCTGCGTCAACGCCGCGCCAAGCGCGGGCGCCATGAACGGTGCCGTGCAAGGAGTCGCCACCACCGTTGCCAGAACCCCCGTGAAGAACGAGGAGCCATAGCCATCCCCCTGCGTCAGATGGTCGCCAACGCCGGCCAAGCCGCCACCCACGTCGAATACCCCGGACAGATTCAAGCCGACAGCCAGCAACAAATACACCAGCAGTGTCACGAACAGCGGCGATTGCAGCTGGAACCCCCAACCGATCTGCTCGCCGCCGGCACGCAGCACCAGCATGACAGTGGCCAGACACAGCATCGATGCGATTACGCCGGCAGCGAACACCAGGCCTTTGGCGCGCACGCCGGCGGGGTGAGTCCTGGCATGTTCGACGACGTTGAGCGCCTTGATCGAGAGTACCGGAAACACACAGGGCATGAGGTTCAGGAGCAGGCCCCCCAAGACCGCAAACGCCATGAGCACCGGCAAGGACTGCACGGCAGCGGGTGCGGGTGCGGCTGCCGCAGCCGCAGCCGCTGCCGCAGTGCCCGTATGCACGGCGCCCGTATGCACGGCGCCCTCGAACGTGGCGGCAATCGCGATGGGCACGGCTGTGGGCTCGCTGCCGCTATTTTCCGTCGCCACGAGCACACCGCCGATGATTCCGGACTGCGGCGGTGCAAACCCTACCTTCATCGCGAGTTGCAGCGAATCGCCGGCGCGCGTCAGAGTTTGCGGTGCAGCGTATTCGATGCTGCCCTCATCATAGGGAAAAAACGCCAGCGATTTGATCTGCGAAAGCGTGGCGCCCCACTCCTTTCCCAAGGAGATGACGAGCTGGTCGCCTTGAATTCGTGCCGTCGTGGCGGCCGGTTGGGAGTTCGGCAGTTCGCCGCGCGCTGCGGTGAACAGCGCCGCATCCTTGGGATCGACGCTGCCCGGCGTGGCGCTCACAGGAATCCGCAGCGCCAGATCCGCGCTCTCAGGAATGCACACGTCCGAGCAAACGAGCCAGCTCGCTTTCGCTTTGAGATCGAGGGTCCCCCCTGGCTTCAAGTCCTTCGGCGCCGTGATCGGCACCAAGTGCATGACGTGTTTCGAATAGCCGTAGTTGACGAGCGGCGGCACCTCGAAACGATGCGGTGTGGTCCAAACGATGTCGCCCGCCGTAAACCCCAAGGGCAGCTGCCAGGTGAGTCTGGTCGCCTCGCCCGAGTCGCCGGGATTGCGCCAATAGGTGTGCCATCCGTCGCGGATTTCGAGCTCCAGGGCCACCCAGTCCGTCTGGCCGCGGCTTATGCTGCCGAGCTCGCTCACCAAGCGCGCCTTGACGTTGTCCGAGGCAAACGAATTGCCCGACAGCGCAAATGCAGCCGGCGACAGAAGCAGCAATCCGAGCAGGCCGAGTATCCATGTGCGCATGACTATATGTTACCGAATCCAGGCCCCATTTCCGGCGCCGCCCGCCGGGTGGACCGTGCCCCGCCTCACAGTATGGGCCACAAACCGAGGGACTTACGCTAAGGTAGGCGCGCTCAAGCGGAATTCCACATGCAAGAACCGTACGTCGATCGCATCTTGAAGGCCAAGGTCTACGACATTGCCGTCGAAACTTCGCTGCACGTCGCGCCGCGGCTTTCCAAGCGTTTGAACAACGAAATATTGTTCAAGCGGGAAGACCAGCAGCCCGTCTTTTCGTTCAAAATTCGTGGTGCCTACAACAAGATCGCGCAGCTGTCCGCGATCAGCGCGAAACGCGGGGTCGTTTGTGCATCGGCCGGCAACCATGCGCAAGGCGTGGCGCTCGCGGCGCGGACGCGCGGCATCCCGGCGCTCATCGTGATGCCGCTCACCACGCCGGAGATCAAAGTCCAGGCGGTCGCTGACTTGGGCGGTGAGATCGTGCTGCACGGCGATGATTACGACCAAGCCTTCGAGCATGCCGTGGAACTCGGCCGGCAACGCAACCTGGTCTTCGTGCATCCGTTCGATGACCCGGACGTCATTGCCGGCCAGGGCACCGTCGCGATGGAGATTTTGCGCCAGCGGCATGGCGATGGCATCGACGCGATCTTCGTGCCGATCGGCGGCGGCGGGCTCATCGCCGGCATCGCGGCCTATGTCAAGTCGCTGTATCCGCGCATCAAGGTGATCGGCGTCGAACCCGAGGATGCGGCCGGCATGCACGAGTCGCTGCGGGCGGGCAAGCGCGTCAGTCTCGAGCGCGTGGGTATCTTCGCAGACGGGGTCGCGGTGCGGCGCGTGGGCGAGGAGAACTATCGTCTCGCCAAGCAGTACGTCGACGAGGTCATCCTCGTGAGCACCGACCAGATCTGCGCGGCGATCGCCGACATCTTCGAGGACACGCGCGCAATTGCCGAGCCCGCCGGTGCGCTTGCCGTGGCGGGCATCAAGAAGTATGTGGCCCGCGAGGGTTGTAACAATCGTACCTTCGTCGCGATCAACTGCGGCGCGAACATGAACTTCGACCGGCTGCGCTACGTCGCGGAACGTGCGGAGATCGGCGCACAGAGGGAGGCACTGTTCGCGGTGGAGATGCCCGAGACGACCGGATCTTTCTTGAGATTCTGTGAACTGCTCGGCGAGCATAGCGTCACCGAGTTCAATTATCGCTACGCGAACTCGCGCAGCGCGCAGGTTTTCGTGAGCCTGGCGCTTTCAAAGGGGCGGCTCGAGCGCGATGAGCTGTGCGCCAAGATCCGGGCGGCGGGCTTCTCGGTCAAGGACATGACCGACAACGAAATGGCCAAGCTGCACGTGCGCTACATGGTGGGGGGCCAGGCACCCGATCTTACGGACGAACGCGTGTATCGCTTCGAGTTCCCCGAACGTCCGGGCGCCCTCCTGAAGTTCCTGCGGGCCATCGGCAGCAACTGGAACGTGAGCCTGTTCCATTACCGCAATCACGGCTCCGACCAAGGACGGGTGCTGGCGGGAATCCAAGTGCCGCCCGAGACGCGCACGGATTTCCTGCTGCATCTCGCGGAACTGCATTATCCCTTCACTGAGGAGACCGACAATCCCGCCTACAAGAGCTTCCTGGGCGGTTGAGCCAATGGCAACCCTCGGACGCGCGTGGCTGTAAGGCAAGTGGGTAGCGCTGAAGCCTACCAGCCGCTCAAGGAGCCGCAGCACGAGACTCTGCGCATCCGCGGGCTCGACATGCACATCACGCGCTGGGGGCCCACGCCCGCGGTCGGCGATTCGCCGCTCGTGATGATGCACGGCTTCCTCGATGCCGGCGGCACGTTCCAGTTCCTGGTGGATGCGCTCAAGAAGGATTGGTCGGTGCTGGCCATGGACTGGCGCGGCTTCGGATCGAGTCAATGGGCGCCCGACGGCTACCTGTTCCACGACTACATTGCGGATCTGGACGAACTTCTGGAGCAGGTGTCGCCGTTCGCACCGGCGCGCCTGCTCGGGCACAGCATGGGCGGCAACGTCGCCTGTCTTTACGCCGGGGTGCGGCCCGAGCGGGTCCGCTGCCTGGTCAATCTGGAGGGCTTCGGCTTGCCGCGCACCGCGCCGCAGGAGTCGCCGGTGCGCATGCGAAAGTGGCTGGATCAGATCAAGAAGCCGACCACCGAGCGCGTCTACAACTCCTTCGAACAGCTGGCCGCGGTGCTGCGATTTCGAAACTCACGATTCTCTCCGGCCTGTGCCGCGTTCATTGCGCAACTGTGGGGAGCCGCGGACGAAGACGGCCGAGTGCGTCTGGCGGCTGACCCGCGGCATCACTGGGTGACCCCGATGGTCTACAGACGCGAGGACGCGGAGGCCACGTGGGCGCAGATTCGCGCGCCCATGCTCATGCTCAAGGGCAGCGATTCCGACTACCTCGAGCGCCTCGGCGAAGACGGTACGGTGGCGAAGCTCCAAGGTATGTTCCCGGGGGTCGAGATCGCCAGCATTCCCGGCACCGGTCATATGCTGCACATTGAACGACCGGACCTCGTTGCCCCGCTGGTGGAGGCGTTCTTGGATGCCCACTGAATTGGATGCCCACACAATGATCCGCCGCATCCATCCCACCCGCGTTGCGGGGATGGCGTCCTGAGCATGGTGTCGCCGCCGCCGGATGTTGGCCGTGGTGCTGCTACTGCAGCGGCTCCAGCGACGCGCGACGGCACACTGTCCCCGGAGCGCGGAGCAGCCGCGAGCGCTACGGTTGCCGCGCTCGACCGCGCCGATATCCGGCCATTGGATGTCGCTGGGGCCCTGCAAATCCTCATCGCCGAGGTGCGCGCGGCGTTCGATGAGATCGGTGGCGGTGGTGCCCCGCTCGTTCCTTTCGCCGCTGCCAGCGTCGACGATGAGGTAGCCGCGGCGCGAGCGATCGTCGAGCTGGTGCTGCAATCTTTGCCCGAGTCGTTCGAACCGAATTCGTGGAGCGTGGCGCTGCCGCGCGCGGATGCCGCACTGCAGGCGGGCGTGGAAAGAGCAGTCGAGGTGGTCAGCGCGTGGCGGGATGTGACGCCCGCTGTCGTGAACGCGACCCGGGAATCCGGCGCGATGGCGCTGCACCTGATCGGCGGCGAGCCGCCATACCCGTGGCCGCCGCCCGAGTGGGTGGGTTTCGCGCGGCGGCTCAGGCGCCTATGGCGTCGGCGGCGCGCACTCGGGCGCCGCCTGGTGGATCCGGATCACGGCACCAATCTGGGTCATGAGATTGGCTCGCAATGGGTTGGTCTCGATGAGCTCGACTAGCAACCTCAGTCAGTTGCGTGCCGCGGGCGCAGCAGCGGGCGCGCAGCTTTGCCGACGGCGCGACTGCGGCGGCTTTTGCCGCAATGAGCTACGATTGATCTCCAGGGCCGGCAACTGAGTCCAACCACTTGAACCGAGGAATGAGGCGCGGCTCGCTCAAAGTCGTGGCTGCGCTGCTGATCGCCCTGCTGTGCATGCCTGACAGCGCGTCGGCGCGGCATCGCAGTCGTGATACTGAAGCGCAGCCGGGTGAATTCGACTATTACCTCTTGTCGCTGTCATGGAGCCCGGCGTTCTGCCTGAGTTCACCCGGTGCCGCGGAATGTAACGGGCCGAGGCGATATGGTTTCATCGTGCATGGGCTGTGGCCGCAGAACGAGCAGGGATGGCCGCAGTATTGCAACGTGCATGTGCCGGTACCCGATGAGGTGGTGCAGGCCATGGCGGACATCATGCCGTCGCGGCAGCTCGTGTACCACGAGTGGTCGGCACACGGCACGTGCAGCGGCTTGGATCCAACGGCATTCTTCGCGTTGGTGCGCCGTGCGTATGCAAGCGTGACGCTACCGGCGCAGTTCGCGCAAGTAAGCCAGCCGTTGCAGCGATCGCCGGGCTCTGTGGCTGATGCGCTGCTGCGCGCCAACGCCGGGTTGGCCGCGCAATCCGTGGTGGTGACATGCAGCGGCCAATCCGTGCCGCGCCTGCGCGAGGTGCACGTCTGCTTGGATCGCGATCTCAAGGGCCGGGCGTGTTCGGCCGACGCGCTGCGCGAGGCGTGCCGCGCGCCGCTGCTGCTCGTAGCTCCGGTCCGTTGAGCGTCACGAGGCGATTCGTGTTGCGGCGCTATAGGCCCCTATGACCCGTAATAGCGTAGGCCTCGCGGTGTTGCGGAACCGCGATTTCGCCCTGTACCTCTCGGCTCGATTCCTATCGAACATCGCCACCCAGATGCTGATCGTGGCGGTGGGCTGGCAGGTCTACCACATCACGGGCAGCTTGCTCGACTTGGGCTTGATCGGGTTGTCGCAGTTTCTGCCGTTCCTGTGCCTGGTGCTGTTCTCGGGACACGTGGCCGATCAGTACGACAGGCGCATCATCCTGCTATGCGGCCTGTTTGCCTATCTACTATGCAGTTTGCTGCTGCTCGGCTTCGCGCTCGAGAAAATCTCGACCACCGTGCCGATTTTTGCGGTGCTGGGAATTTACGGGATCACCCGCGCCTTCCAGCTTCCGGCCGCCCAGTCCTTCGTGCCCACCCTGGTCGAGATCGGGGCGCTGCGCAACGCGTTGGCGCTCAACTCCTCGGCAAATCAAGTGGCGAGCATTGCGGGCCCCAGCGTGGGCGGAGTGCTGTACGCGCTCGCCGAGCTCCATCTGGGCCGCAACAGTGGCGCAGGCTTAGTCTACGGGACCGCCGCCGCCATGTTGCTGACCGCTGCGCTG
>Ga0116231_10015243_pt1 | contig 9994 bp, 6 predicted proteins | sample S1TSphgellanicum_2_FD_89695 | JGI IMG/M metagenome (GOLD analysis project Ga0116231, IMG submission 89695) | Host-associated microbial communities from peat moss isolated from Minnesota, USA - S1T2_Fd - Sphagnum magellanicum MG | ecosystem: Host-associated > Plants > Peat moss > Unclassified... | reverse complement strand
TGTAAATTTTAGTATGTGATTTTTTGAATTCAATTTTGATAAATAAATTGGGATGTTTTTTTTTTGGAGGCCAAAAATTCATTTTTGATTCAATAGTATATAGGTAATAGATTATAGAACCAAATGTTTAAAAAAAAATCTCTTAGATCTTTCATTTAGACTTTAGAGAATAAAAAGGTCCACTTGTGGACAAAAAAGTGGTCTATATAGGTAGTTGTTTGCACTAGAGAAAGGACAAGGGAAATCAGATTCTTCAACCCCCTTTTTGTCTCATTTGATTGCCACCATCTTAGTTCCTTTCATGCACATATTCGCATGCATTTGACCATTTTGGAAATTTGGAAAGCACTCCGAGAAATTTCCTAGTGCATTTGGAGGGCACCTTATATTTGTGAATAATGCCTCTTTAGAAAGAAAACACACCTTATGCCTGCAAGAGACCTACTAGACCTACTTTAATACCCTAAACCCTACGTGTACAAGGCTACTAGTAGATGTAAGAGAACACCTACAAGAGGCCTCTACTAGTAAGTTTAAGAGGACTCTTGTGAAAGTAAGGTGTGTCTCACTCCTATTGCCTCATCGTTGGCCCTTTATTTGGGGATCATCCACATAATATCATTTTTTTCCTCAAGATATATAAATGATATAAGTGAGTTATAAATAATATAAGGGGGTTATAATAATAATAATATTATTATTATTATTATTATCCCAAAAAAATTTGAATAAGTGTGTTATATTTTCTTCATAATATCTTGAACACAGAATTCTTGAAGAAATTGGTGGTGAATGCAATCTCCGGGTGGGGTTTGAGCTTGGTTTTTTTTTGAGTTTTTGTATTATTTGATTTTGGTTATAACATTTTTTTTTTCAAATTCAAGAACTTTTGAGCCTGGTTTAAAACTTTGTCTGGTTTCATGTGCACATTACACATTTCTCAATGCTAAAGATTGTATGGTTAAAAATATATATATAACAAATTAAAACAGGGGTTTATGTACATAATTAGTCCAATAATTAATTTAAAATTAGAATTTAATTATAAATTTCAGCTTACTTTTTTTTTTAAAATCAATTTTCTTACCTGAAGATTTTGACCTTGTTTTGAAAAATATTTTTTCAAAGTTTTAATTTTGGTTTCAAATTTACAAAAAGGAAAATAAAAGTAGTTCCATGATCCAATTCTTGTGCTTTCAACGAAAGAATGCAATTTAGGTTTGGGTGTAAAAATTTGAATGTGAACCCCCAATTTTTACCCTACAAATTGGATACGCTCACAACACTAATCATTGTGAATACCTTTTTGTCAACGTTATTGTATTGGTCACCCTTTTACCGATTGTGAAGGTGGCCCATTCTCTTGCACTCCCCCCACATGCTCCCCACAAGTTTTCCTACCTTCCAAGAGTGTTCCCCACACATTTTCCTACCTTTCAATAGTGTTCCCTAAGTTTATAGTCAATGAGTGGGGAGGGTTTGACAAATTTGGCGTTTGAGCTCACTAGTAAGAGGCGCTCACTATGAGCAAGAATGAGCCAAACCTTGCACACTCCCTAGTCCATTTTAGGGCCAAAGAATGGCCTAGCAAGTGATTACCCTAGTACCTTGGCCAATTCGACACTAATTATAGTATTTTTAAAAATGTTTAAAATTTTATTTCTTCCAAATCAAAAAATATTGTGAAAGAAAATAGTTAATATTTAGGAATATTCCATTTGTCGAAATGAAAATTTCAAAATTAATTAATTATCTGACAAACATATGTTGAAATGGGCAAGGTACTATGGTACTAGGTGAAAATAATGCCCAGCATTGTGGCAACCATTCTCACCCTGCTGGGCTCACCTGGGGATCACTTTGCCTAGTAGAATGAGCAAACCCAGGTGCCAATTGTCTAGTTCAAAATGAGTTAACATATACCTATGGGTTAATTTTTGTCTCATCCTCATATCATCAATAAACATGAAAAAGTAGACAATATATATGAACCCAAAGACTCTTTAAGTGTGACCTAGGTCAATCATTATGGTTGGGTTAATAAAGACAATCACTTCCTTTTACTAGCCCACTCATAGACCACTATGTCTTGGGTATATTTCTAGTAAAGACCAAAATAAGGTATGAACTTGAAAATCTTTGAGAGGAGCTAAAGAAAAAAAAAGGCACCATAAAAATTCAAAATTTAAGATTTAGAAATTAATTAATTAATTAATTAATTTTCCCACTACATACTCTTTCAAATGCCTCTCTCCCCTATTGCTAATAATGTAACTAGTTTTGGTTTTCCTATTCCTACTGTTGTGAGTTTTGCCCTAGGTGCAAGAGCTAGTGATCACCTAACAATTTCACTTTTGGTTTGCTTAGTTTCATTGGGGGAACAATAGTTAAGGTCTGGGACAGCCCCACTAGTACCTCATCACCACCTATAGGAAGTTTGGAGAGATCTTTCATGTCAAGATTCAATTGACATTTAGACCAATTATTGAGAAAACACCCAGTTATCAACTCGATTATTAATAACTTATCAGATGGTTATTGATCCTTGTTAAAACTAGTAAAGAATCAAGAAGACTTTTATGAGTTGGTTATTAAATTCTTAAAATTTGATAACATACTTGGATGTTTAGAATTTTCATTTACGTAGGTCATCAACCTTGAAACCTTAATATTTTAATGATTTGCTTGCATTTCTCATCCATGTAAGTTATTGATGCTTAAACCCTTAAATTCAAATTGGTTCATCATTCCAAAAAGCCTTTGCAAGGTTCCATTTTATGTTCAAAATTTGTAATATGAGTGGCTAGGTTATACTAAGAAGATAAAGCTTTATGGCTATTTTGAAAACAAAAATATTTGTGATATAAGTGACTATATTGCAATGAAAAAAGTGTAAATTGGGCAATAAATTTTGAATTGCAAAGGTTCTTGGTGATTCCTACCTGAACATTCATGTATACTAAAGTTCAAAGCATGTAGAGGTGATCAATTTTTAGAATTTTTCCAAACAATTATGTTTTGCATTTGGCAACATGTGGCAATTACAAGTGAAGTATAAAAATTAAATTTAAACCTAATTAGGATTTGAACCCTAATCACAAGGAACTTTCCCGTTGCAACACAAAGTTCATGTAATAGTCAATAATTTTAATATTATTATATACAAAAAACAAAATATGATTGTGCAAATGTAATCGCTTACATTCTTCAACTCTAGATTCCAAGTCTAATGCTTGCAATTCATCATTCACTCTTATCTTAAACTTGTCTCCATAATTCCAATTTGTAATAGCAATTTTGAAAGGAAACTTTTTCTCAATGAAAACCTTTTGAACAAACATGCATATTGCAATATCGAAATGCTTAGCCAATTGATGTTGCAACTTGGGTTTCATAAAAGTTATAGTGGAAAATGTTTGTTCATCTTTCACATTGCCAATGATTAAACAATGGCTAGATTAACAAGTCTCATCAATTCAAAAAGGCAAACAATTAACATACTATTTGTGGCAAGTTGATGCCACATCATTGAATTCTCGTTTGTATGCTCTATCATGGCCTTAACAACTTGATTCTTCATGGTCAACTTGAGAAAAATGTTTGTATATCCAAAGTCTCTTTTGAAAGTGAGGCCAAAACCCAATTACCATGAGTACCAACTTTCTTGGATGTACAATAATGTTGTTTGATCATGGTTAGATGGTTTACAAATGTGGATTCAAAACTTGGTTATAACCAATATTGTGAGTAAATAATCCCAAGAGCATTCATTAGTTTATGGTATGAAAACCTCCATTCCAATTCAAGCACCAACAAATCGCACATAATGGTGCATTGAGATTTGATAGCTTTGATTGTTTAATCAAAATCCTCTTACATAATTGCATGATGGTTGTTGGTCAAGGAATCAACATAATGAACCATGTGGGTTTATCCAATGATGGAAAAAACCATGTGTTTTGTCCCCTCATTTAGGTCAATCACCCATTATGGGTAAATGTATAAGATTGGTTTGCAACAAAATCCATGAATTCAAGAAAGTCCTAAGGTTGGAATGAAGTGCTTGGATCAATGTACATTTTGTACAAATCAATTTGGTAAAGTTTAACAAACTACAATGTAAGTCATAGATGAAGACATTTCTAGCCTACACCAATTATATCAAACCATTAACAAATTTTAACATAGGCAAAACATATAGTAAGCAAAAATTGAACTAACATCATAGAAATTCACCAAATTTACCTTGACTATTTTAATAATTTAGTATTAAAATTTCAATAAAATTTAGTAATCAAATAGTAAGATTTTAGTATTCAATTTTTTGTACTTTTCTCCAACTCATTTCAAAGGTGCCAACATGTTGATCCACCTTTTTTTCATATTTGAAGCACTTTTTGTCCTTTAATTTCCACAATTTTAGCAAGTTTTGAGGAGTTAAAGAAGTATCCATATAATGATTGAAATTTATAGACCCTAAACAAAATATGAAAATAATAATATATAAAGATCCTTCTATATTTTTGGCTTTCTATGGGAACCCATCACAAAAATCCAATGTTTTTTTTTTTCAAAATAAATTAAATTTGGGCCATTATTTTCATGAATTTTTTAATATAGGTTGAAATCAAATTTTGCAAGTCAAATTTGGCCTAGATTAACATTCATTGAGTCCATAACCAATGGTAATTACATCAATAGAAAAACAAACTAATTAATGTTTTTTTAAAGATTCTAACAAGTCATCTTAAGGGTGACATTGTGCCTCAACAAATAACCAAATCACATGCCAACGCACTTGTATCAAGGCCTATAAGTGGTCTCTCTCATTTATATTAAAATGACATGAGTTCCAAATAAGGTACATTTGTTTATTTCTTTGGAGAGAAGTTTACTAAATATTCATAAAATAAAATAGGCTAAATTTATTTTAATGTTTTATCATAAAAGAAAATAATTATAAAACATGCAATTAGATGTTACACTAGACATTTACATACATGTTGCACATCTACTAATTTCTTTATTTTTCCTTTTAAATACCTTAGTGGGACACCTTTGACACGGTTTGTGAAATTCCAAAGGTCAAAGATGATGTTGAAATAATTTTATATTGTGGTTTTTCTTTGTGATTATTTCAACTTGTTTTCACCTTTTAGGTCATGTAATAGAACATTATGTTTGAACACATGAACAAGATCATGAACATTCATTTGACAAATTTAATATATGGGCACGCTTTTAGATGGCCACACCATTTACAAGAATTATTGTTCTACAATGGAACCAATGATAGTGTTTTATGTACATACATTTTGATGAACTTTGTACATTTGATTTTTATAAACATTTATTAAGAAAATAATGGGTATAATTAAAGATGTTTTTACATTTATTCATATCATTAATTAGTTATTAATTTCAAATTTTTACCATATTTGTCAATAAACAAGGTAGATAATTGCACTAATTTCATTTACAAAAAATAGCAAATTAATACCCTTCAAACACAAGGGGGACACCAAACAAATATAAAGTGACCCCTCCCCCCCTGGCCCCCCAAGATCAAGGCCTAAACACATAAAGTAATGTTAATTATATTGTGACTTTAGCAAAAGAGAAGTCAAATTTGAAAATTATGTAACCATTTGCTAGCTTCAAAAGATTGTAAAATTTTAGGATTATGATAGCCAAACCGAAATTTAACTTGAAATCTAATGATATTTTGACATTGATTTTTAAAAATAATAATAAACCCCTTTGAAGTCACCAAAAAAACCTTGACATGGCGATCTTTCAATAGGTGGGCTATATTTAGATGCTTCTTGCAAGGGCTACATAAGAAAAAACCACACTACATTGTTCAAAAATGTTGTCACACATGTACTATTGAATTGCAACATTGGGTATTTTTGTTGAAATGTGTACATCACATTTGAAATTATTCTTGTTCAAATTTTTGTTACATTTATTAGTTTGAAAGTCAAACAACTCATTTCTTTTTATAAAAAATATCAAATAATGTAGATGTAAATTTTAAAAGTATAACAAAATAAACCATGTCATAGCAAAAAGTTCATTGATATTGAAAAGTTTGTTGAATTTGCCTAGATTTTAATCATGAAATGTGTGTTTTTTCACTTGTAAACCATAAATGTACTATGAAATTTATTTTAATCAAATATACATTTTCATATGGAAAAATGAAGAATTGTTTTTGAGGTGGGCTTGCATGAATTTTGCATTTCACTTCTTTTGTCAATGTTTGATGAACTATAAACATGAAGCTTTGTTGCTATCAAATTCAAAATCAAAATGTATGTTATATACTATGTGTCCATTGAAATTATCAATCTTTTTATTTGGATCAACATTTGTCTTTGTTTAAGTTTTAAAGTGAATCTTTAGTTTCAAAAAGTTATCATGCACATTCCAAATCTTTTTGTTTGAATTTAAGATTTTACAAAAGGTTGCTATTGAGATGCAAGTTTATTACACAAATTTTCATATTCATTATACATTAATACTTTACCAAAAGTGGTGCACTTGTAATGTGGTTTCATCACAACTTGGAGACATTGGAAGATATTTAATAAATTAGAGCTTTTAATTTGTGCAACATTCCAAAATGACCAACCTTTTGCTTTGGTAACATCAATTGAAAAACATGTTTTTTTCATTTCATGGTTGTGTCCCTCACTTGGAAAGAAAGGAAAGGTTTGGAACTTCAAAACTCTTGGTCACATAACCATGTTGGATCTATGGACATATCCCACTATCTAGGTTCACATGGTGAATTCTAAAGTTCCAAAGTTTCCAAGAATGTTACACTTGTTTATGACACCTCATCCTCCATCCACTATCATTTAAAAAATTGAATGGGTGCTTCCATGTTAATAGGAGCCACAACCACTGATTTATGGTGATTACTTTTCCTAAAATACTTCCAACATATTTTAAGAATCTTTTGTTTAAAAGTTGATTTTGTTTACTTAATAGGAAGTTACAATATATTATTAAGTAAATATTTGTTTAAAGAACCTCCCTCAAAATATGTCATGTCAAAAAAATCTCCCCAAAAATAAGAATCCTTACAATGCTTAAAATGAATGTTCTTGAATAGTCTATCTTCATTTGTGGGATCCCAATTACAAGTAGGCATGCATCAATTTAAATGGAAAAAAATGGAGTATTATGAGTACCTTGCCCATGATTTGGTCCTTGTTTGATCTATTTCTACCTATATTTAATCAAGTTGTTATTCATTTTGAAAAAATCATCATCTTTTGGTACATTTTGGTTGCATGGTCTATAAATTGAACTATTGTTCATAATTGATGTTCACCATGGGTGAAATAAAATGTTGAAGACAATCTCATTTCCAAATGCACATATTTATATAAACCTTGTATTCTAATGAACAATCCTATAATATGACCATTTAAATTTTGAATGCAAGGCTCATTCCTTGCATTTCCCATATTGCATGCACTACAAGACTTTCAATACATGTCATTGCTTTGTATGCCACACTTTTATTGTTATTATGATGGGCTATGAGCCCAATATCATTCTTAAGTTCATAGCCAATTATCAACATGTTCATTGAACAATAGATTTTGTGAGCATGAAACATAAGTTGAAGTATTTCTATGTTGATGGCTATTGGCTATTTATATTATTTGCCTTGATTACCTATCTAAATGAATCACTTGTAAATTTGTGGCGGCAATTGAAACATTGTATCTTCAATTAAAGATTTGGCTATTGGACAAACTCCTTCAAATGCTTATAACATATTCATGTCCTTTGATAGAATGTTAGGTTGTGAAGATCGTTCAAATGCATAACTATTGCAAGATCGTATTGCACAATGAGTTGTAAAAGATTTGAACAAGGTACAACTAGACTAATAGGAGTAACATTTGCTTGCTAAGGCGATTATTTAAAAATTAGTAGTGGGTTTGTTTGCCATGATGATGTGGGAGACTATGATTATAGAAGGGGATGGATGAGAAATCCATGATCTATATATTCACAAAAAATATTCATGACAAAAAGATGTGAGATTATATTCATATGTAGAGGTGTGAATCATTATTATTGATGATTATGTAAATTTTAATGTATTTCAAGTTATTCAAAAAATGGAAAAAAATAATGAAAACACTAGTTATAATGCTTTAGAATTAACTAAAGTTATGGATTAAAAAGATGTGAATTTTAATTGTATAATTCCAGAAGTGATTTCATAATGAAATTTCTATTATTAAACTTTAATATAATTACTATATTTGAATTTTTTTCCCAAATCAATACATTGAAATTAATGTAATGTTTTAACATTTGGAAATTATTTTTTTAGAGAATTAAATTAAATTATTTTTAATAAATTGATTGGATTTTGTAATGATTATTAAATGCATACAAGTGTTATCGATTTCATTATGAAAATACCTAATTATGTAATAAGGTTAGAATGTAAAATATTAAAAAAATACATGTTTATATATTTTATGATAACAATTTTTTGCCACCACATGTGGTGGTGGTCAATTGGTAAAAGCCTTGGGTTGTACTAAGGAGGTAAAGATTCAAATTTCAGGCCTCATATTGGACATGTCATGATCAATGTTTGTTTTGTTGGTGAATTTTTCCAACTTGGTGAAGAGAAAAGGATTTGCGAAAGGTACAACATTTTTCTTGGAAAAATGGGCCCAAGTTGCCACATTATGACAAAAAAAATCTAAGGTCACCACATAATTTAAATGTTGTGGTCATGGAAATTGTTACAACAAATGTGGATTCTCAAAACCAGTGGTTGTGCTACTTAATAACTAGCCAAATTTGGTTCATTAATGTGTTGGATGGTTGCCAATCCACTTACAAGTGACAAAGTTGAAAAAAAAAAACCCTTAATCATGATGATTTGTCATGAATTTTGGCAAACTATCGATAGTTAGCCCCCAAAATTGGAGTAATGGGTCCAACATGATTACACTTTGGATTATTCCCAAAAATTGAATCCCAAAAATAGAAAAATAAAAATTTATTGTTATTATTATTCTATTTTTTTTATAAAATAATTTATTTCAGAAATTTTAAAAATTTAAACAAGTACTATCACATCAACTAGAAGTTTTCAATCTTCTAGGTCAAATAGATTGAGTTACAGTTTTATCATAAATGATTGATTTATTTTGATTGAGGACATTTTTGTACATTGTAATTTTAGCCATGAAAGCCATGTTATGTAATAATGTTTGAGTTAAAAATGTGGTGGAAGGTTGATTGTTAAAAACAATGAAATATGATAAAGAACCTTTAACTATGGGATCTTTTAATACCCTTCCAACATGAAAATGTGTTCTTTACTAAAAATCCTTGATTTTGTTGGACAATCATTTTACTTATCATTAAGGGGTGATGCCTTTGATGCTTTTTTACATCGGTTTTTTTTTGGTGTGAAATTTTGCTTCCAATGTCAATTTTTTTTAAAAATGCCAAAAATGTATTTTGATGGGTTTCTAATCATCAAATTTAGACTTTTTTTTGGTAACAATCCCTCACATTCTACATCAAGTTTTGATAGGTAGTCAAAAATTGTAAGGATCCTTAAATGTTATTTTCATATTTTATTTTGTTAATTAATGTTGAGGATCCTCACCGATACACCTACGTGAGGAATTTGAGAAAAAAAAACCCTGTTCAAATAACCTTCAAAATGAACACACTGTCTAAATGTGGCGACTTCTAACTTTTTTTTTACTCGAGATATGGTGAATTTTTTTTTAAAAATTCTCAAAAATCCATTTGTTGGATTCACCAGCCCTCTCCTTTTTTTTCTGTCACATGGGTCGACAAGGTCTCGTGTACACGTTTTTTTTCTTTATCACAAAGTAGATGTTGTTGTACGGAGAGTTGGGTGCAAATTGTCAAACTTGTGAGAGCTATGTGAGACCTCTTTACCAATAAGAATAAGCATTGCAATTTA
>Ga0116231_10015241_pt1 | contig 9994 bp, 9 predicted proteins | sample S1TSphgellanicum_2_FD_89695 | JGI IMG/M metagenome (GOLD analysis project Ga0116231, IMG submission 89695) | Host-associated microbial communities from peat moss isolated from Minnesota, USA - S1T2_Fd - Sphagnum magellanicum MG | ecosystem: Host-associated > Plants > Peat moss > Unclassified... | reverse complement strand
ATTGTCCACATTTTGACAGAAATAGGCAGAAAGATCAAAGTTTGGTTTGTTCCTCAGTTGCATTACCTCCACTACTACAGTGTGATGCTCACCTGTTATAGGCCCACCCTTGCTCCTGTCAGCTGACTCACGATGCCACTGAATGGTGCATGTGGAGATATCAAGCCCATTTCCTTCAAGCGGAGATATTATGAGAGAGGCTCCAAGCCGCTCCTCCCCCTGTAGTTCATAATGTCCTGGCTGCAATACACGTTTTGCAGCCACCAACTGCCATCCCGGAACCCAGTCAGTTGTGCTACTCCATGTCTGCCTAATGAGAAGGGCAGCAACTTCTCCAGGGTGTACTGAAAGAATGCACATTCGAGTCCCAAAAAGTACCCATGAAGTCAATGTGCCCAAAAAGTTCCTCTTAAGAAAGAACTAGGTTTCTCATACCAATCTATAGCACATATGATTCCCATCTGTAAGAAAAGAAAACCTGACAGTTGTGTGCTCTGTTCAAGCAGGTGTGCCTTGCCCTGGTCTCTGCACGCCAATTTCTGGAGTCTTTTTTCTGCACAGAAAATTGGAAATTCATCTTAGGCTTGTGTGCAAGGTGGTGTGAGGATGGGCAGGTATCAGATGATGCGAGGAGGATGGTGGAGGAGGCACAGGCTAATGCATATTCTGAAGTGGAGGCAGCTCATGCTACTGTTCTGCATGTTAAAGCTTCCCTTATGGAGCAGGCTGAGTCAGTGGGCAGTGTAGATAAACAGGTGCAGTGGATCTGCTACTCTCTCAAATATCTTTCTGAATTCACCTCTGTTTGGTCTATTTTTGGGCGATCCCCTAAAAGTACACAGGATTGCCTCACATTCAAGGGCAATGGCTAGTGAAAGGTTATCCATGATTTGATGCAAGGCAACAGGTCAAGACAAGCAATTCTCAAAGCAAGAACAAAAGCGTTCTCCAAGGGAAACCTAGAAAACAGTCAACAATGGTAAGGATGCATAAAGGCAAAGACACCCAGCAGAATTCACCTTCCTAGTTTCCTAAGCTACAAGCCACAATCCTTTCTCTGGAAAGGCAGTGGAAAGACTGCATTGCAAAATAGTTTCTCAACAATGAACCTTCCAACTGTAACATCAGCCGTTCTGCTATCAAACATCTCATATGCTGCATTCCTGCCCCACACACAATTCTCTTCCACCAGGGTTCTATTTAATTTGGATTCTCTGCTCTAGTAAGTTCTCATCTGCAAAGACAATCAATCCCTGGCAATATCTTTAAAACTGGTGCCTGCAAATGGTGGACACACACAGACACCCCCTGCAACTATCAACCAGAATAGAATAGCAATCATTTTTCAAATGCTGCTGGAGGGTACAGACCCTTTGCCAGGACTTGAGGAGTCTGATGAAAAACTCCGATAGTAGAATCCAAGTTGCAGATTCAACCCCTGGTTAAAACTGCCCTCAAGTGAGAAAATTCATGGCTGGAATACTACAATACACAAAGTTTTATCCAGGGCTTCCAAAACAGCATTTTGCAGCAAGATAGTAGACAACTGCAACAATAGCTAATAATTTGAACGGTCATCCAAAGGCATGACTTATGCATGCCTGGCACTGAGAAGACACTAGAAATGTTCCCCTGGGATCAAAGGGACCAAAATTGGGGGGGCATAGTTTGTTCAGCTCCCCAGAAAACCAGAACACTCTTCATACTTGGGGCACTTTAAGAGCTGCAGAAAGAATAGCCTAAGTTGCTGAGTTCAAGATCTTCTGTATCTACTTTGAGCTCAAAGAAATGGCCATGCTATTTCCCACAGCCATGATGCCATAGAATGCGTGGACACGTTAAAAAGTACGTGACACGTCAAATTCATCCTCAGTCCACATGTCAGTAGCCTGTGTGCACACAAACACAAGGTTTTGCTTTTTTTTTAAAAACAGAGAGTCCGTGCTCCCAGAATGACTCACAAGGGTAGCAATTAGATTTTCTATTAGAGCACCTACCTGGGTTTCTTGCGTCGCGCATTTTACTGCTTGCGCTTCACGATGTCCTGCGGTCTTTCAAAGAAACGGTGGCGGCGGCACTCAGGGATGACACCAGCCATCATGACGGCTTTGCGGAAGCGACGCACCACAGAATCTGCGGGCTCATCCTCTCCCACAAACACCTGCGCGTTGTAGGAACCCCGGAACCACATGAGATTGGCGTATTGCAGGGACGGATCCGCAATTATCACTCAATTGTCACTTCCACCGAAGAAGAGGCCGCCATACACTTACCAGCAGCAGACACCTGCTGCTGCTGCTGCTGCCGTTGCGCCACTAGCTGCGGCAGCTTCACGCTGCTCGACTTCGAGATACTACTAGCAACAGTAGAAAGGGGCACTATTCTGACTACAGACGCAACAGAGCACAAAGCAGACATCACCATGCTGAGACCCACCACCGTTTTCCTCCTTTTCTTTCCCTTGCTCTCGAGCCGAGCGCTCGAGCTCGCCCTGTCACTCCTCCTCCGTCTTCGCGTCCCTTTCGCTTGCGCGCTTGATGCCGCTGCACACGCAGTGTCCACAAAATGGATAGAGTTCAGAACGCCGGATGGATAGATGGAAACAGTTCTCACTAATTCATTCATCCATTTCCGTGCACTTTGGTCACAAAGCTTTGTGATTAAGTGGGAGTTTTTTTTCTTCTTTTGGGTTGAGGTAAAAATTTTGGCTTCAACTTGGAACCAATGGGTAAGTGACATTTGTAACCCTATCTACTTTTTGTGCTGTTTATGTGGCTATTTTTTAAAAAATTATTTATTTTTCTTTCAAAATACCTAATGTAACTAAACCTAAAATGGACAAGGCCCTTTTTATCAATCATCTACTTTTGTGTTGAAAATGCATGCTCATTTATATGTATTAAAACTAACCTAGAAATGACTAATCTCAACTATTTACATCATGGGCAAGATTAGTTAATTGATCAAATTCATCATCTACTTTAGTGTTGAAAATGCATGCTCATTTATATGTATTAAAAACTAACCTAGAAATGACTAATCTCAACTATTTACATCATGGGCAAGATTAGTTAATTGATCAAATTCATTAAGGGAAAGAAAAAAAAAACTAGAATAAGCTAGAATAAAGCACATTGTTAGCATCTAAGGAATCAAGTGGCAACCTTTTATTGCACCCTTTGTAACACTCTTAAACCATCATGTGATTAAATTTAAACCACTAATTGACCATGAAATGACTTGATGAACATTGAAATTTGGTCATTGTGCAACCATGTAGCTTGCAACAATATGTACATTTTAGCTACATTAATGGGCACTTTATATGAGGTTCCAAGGGGGGAAAGGTCCAACAAAAAATGAAACAACCTTATTAGTCAATAGCCATAAATTGGACTCAATGTTTTCAAATGTAATCTAAAACCATTTCAAACCAATTTGAGGTGGCATTTGCATGACATCATTTTGAAGGGAAATTCAATTGGTCTAGACACAAAAAAAATAAAATGTAGCTAAAAAGAAAGTTCTTAGTTTGGAGAACCAAGATGTAAGCTAGGGCTCAAAGTTGTTTCTTTCCTTGTTTTCTTTTGTCTTTCATTATTTTTCATTATTATTATTTTTAAAATTAATTTTTAAAAATTGTACAAGAAAGGAAGACATTTTGTAGATTGAGGACATTGTTGAAAACACATTTGTCATTTCATTTTTCGACAGATCTAAGGTTAACATGGCTAGATTTGTAGATCCACACAAAAATTGTTATTTGAAAAAATAATATTTTAACCTTTACAAATGCACAAAATGAACGTGTTTAAAAAATAAGGATAAGAAGTTTGGTCACGGAGGGTTTTATTTCCTTGCATCTCAACAAGGGCTTATCAAATGGTATTAGTGTTAATACCTTGATAATTTTCCATGTTGCAACAGAATGCAATTTAGGGTGCACTCCTTATATGAATATTATCATATGTATGCCAAGGTATCATTACATATTTCAAAATAATTTTTTTCTCAAACTGGTTTTGAAAACAAGTTCAAAAAGGATTCGAAGCAATTGTTATTTATATGGGTAGGAAGTTAACTAGAGGAATAAAACAATAAATCCCCCAAAAAAGGTTTTGAAACCATCTAAATAGGTTGGAGGGCAAAGTTTTAAATGATTTAATTAAATCCAATTGTAGTTTAGGTTGTTGTTATTATTATTATTAGGGTGCGAGAGAAAGAAAATGGATGAGATGATAATTGGATGGATATTGAGATCTTCTCTGCCGTTAGATTGACAAATCTCCAAACATTTTATGTTTTAATGATACAAACACTTTAAATCATTGAGGAAATTATGAAGGCATGGCCAATTTATAATTAGAAGGTTGAATTGGGGATATGCATTAGATGTTGAAGCTCTTTAGTTAACACAATCCACAAGTTAAGTGTTCATCCATGATGATGGGCAATTATGATGAATGATGACAAATGAAGTGAGTGATGGATATGACATGAGGTTTGAATGGTGATGAAAAACTCTCCATCATGAGTTTTGCAAAAGGCTTGCTTCATGTCAACATATTGGGATATTTAATTGAAGGTGATGAGAATCCTTGTGAGATGGGAGTGCTTTAAATTAATAAGGTTTCAAGGTAACAACGTGGGATGCTTGTTGTCATATCCCATTGAGAAGTGTAGCTGGGTTGTTTTGCAATTGTGTGAACTCTATAGGTTTGGGCCGATTTGAGTGTTTCCTCACAAGGATGAAATTCAATCATTCGTGGCGACTTGGGTGATGCAAGACAAAAAAACAATTGTTTGGTAGATGCACATTTTGTGTGGGTTGCTTGATAGACATGAAGATACAATCCGTTGTGGTGTCAGCTTGTTGTGTTCGTGATACATGAAAGAAAATCATGGCAGCCATAACAAACTGATGTGCACTTGCTCTTTCCCAATAGTTGTTCCTATCAGATTAAACACTAAGTTACAGGAGAGCTCACAAAGACCAAGAGCTTCATAGCCCAAGTTTTACTACTCTCTATCAACAATTCACTTCCCAACATGAGTAGCAATAGCAGAGATGTTGTACAGTTACATTTGTCGTTGAGGCCGCGTAGATGGTTTTGGACTCAATGTTCTTTCTTGCCAAGGACATGGAGCTTGATGTAAGTACATGTTTCAAGGTGTATTATTACAGGGTGCAAAGATTAAAACACTCCATTTTGTGTTTGTTGGCCTCGCCTACCAATGCAAGGATATTATGTTTAGATTCATTATAGAGTTATAGTAGGTTAAGGGATTTTGGCCCCTAGGTCAATAGGTCTAATTTTATACAAGGATCTTTGAAAGATGACATTTTGGCTTATGTTGAAACTTGAGATTAGTGAGAGAGTTATAATATGTTGAAGGGTTTTGGTTTCTTTTAGAGGATTTTTTGAAGATTATATTTTTGCATGATGAAACTTGAGATTAGTTACAGAGTTATATAATATGTTGAAGGATTTTGGTTTCTTTTAGACGGGTTTTTGAAGATTATATTTTTGCATGGTGAAATACTTGAGTTTCTGTTATTTGTCTTTTTGCCTTAAGATACTTCTTTAATGCAGATGGCAAGGCCAGAGTGTGACACACCCCTTGTTGTTTCTTGTGTGATAAGCTGTAGACGAGCATCTCTGTTTGGATTTTAGTTTGTGAAGAACCCTTTGATTCCAAACAGTTGCAAGGTTCAAAATTCACATTTCATGACATCAGGGGTTGTTCAGTTTGCTCTCAGCAATCCCTTATGTGTGAGTCTTTGCCAGTGTTGGGTGGGTATTTGATTTTGTTAATAACCGCTGGTTCCAGATTCAAAAATAATAATATTGAAATTAGAGAACCTTCGATTCTGGTTATTTGAAAAAGGTCAGAATCAAAGAACCGCTAGCTCTGACCCTAAACCCATTTATTCAGTCCTTGTAGTGCGATCACATGGTTATCAACCCTAAGAACCTGCTTGATAACCGCTGGGGCTCTGTTCCTGATTGTAAAAACCACCCAACACTGGTGTAAAACTTTGCACACCATAGTTTCATTCCAAGTGGTCTTTTTTGCTTCTGCAACATTTTGTTGGAGATTATTGTGCTACCTACTCAAATGGAGCATGAAATTTCCCGCTTCAAGGACACTGAAGGAGCACCCACCATTCTTCTGCAAATTTTCAGTTTGCTTGGATTATTGTACGGGTTTTCTGGCTTTTTGCTTTGTAGTACTCCACAATGGATGGTGAAATTTTGACCCTAAACCCACCTTCTCCAATAATGCATTTTGCTAAACAAATTGCTTACTTGTGTAATAGGTAAGTCTTTTGTAAGAGCATCTCCAGCAGTGGTGCTCAGTACGTGACCTGCCAAAAAAAAATTATTTTTCACATCCAAGTTTAGTTATGTAGCCTACTGTTTTGCAAACCCACCCATGAAACTGAAAATGGGACAGCAACTAGGTCACGGACTACTAATAGAAAACCACCTGGACCAATCATTATGATGAACCAATCGGAAACACTCAGCAGCAGTCAGATCATATTTATCACACTCTTTTCTGCAGGTGCATTGCTGTGCCTTTTGCCATCCACTGCAGATTGTGCAATTATGCTGAGCCAAAACCATTTTCTTGAGCCAGATCGGCATGTTTTGACTTTCCTTCATCCAATTTTACTCTGCAGATCACATACTGAGCACCGCTGTAGATGTGGCTGTTGTATACACCAATTTGAATACACCAATTTGGCTGGAATGGCAATGATAACCCCCCTTCCCATCCAGCTTAATTGAGAATTCAGAGTGAACCAGCACCCACCAGCACACCAACCACTGGATACCCGTTATGACCTTCAGTCCTGGATGAACCTCAACTGAGTTAATTTCTGGTTTCCCCGTGGTAAAAGAAAAGAAAAGAAAAAGAAAAGATGATGCTCTCTCATTTTGGCCCAAGCTGTTCTTCAAAAGCTTACAAAAGAAAAAGAATCTATTTTACAAACAAACAAGTTGTTTGTGCAGTAGGCAACACACTAACGGTCTTTCCGCCGTCTTTTAGCTTTCCTTTGCCGTCTTTCAAGTTGTCAAACTATTCGCCATGTCTCTTGTGCATTGGTTTTCTCCATTCTTTTCTTGTAAGTAAAAAGCGTTAAAGGCTATTTAAGGTCTAATTAGTTAGCACTAACCCAAAACGTTAGTTAACTTAACTTTTTTCCTACTCATTCACACCTGGGAAAACCATTGGAAAAAAAACCATTCTATTAACTTAATATCAACTTAACAAATAAAAATCAACTCGTCAATTTTTACATTGCATAATAACACTCTCAAGCCATGGGCATTATTGGAATTGGGCCCGCTTGGGCTCCACCTTGCAAGGGTCCTTATTCTGGTAACGCATGTGGAGTTGCACATTACGCTACACATAATATATCCCCCTCCCCGACACACTAGAGGTCATCTTAGATGTCTTGGCAGACTCTTACATTTTTAAGCGCCTGCCATTTGTTCCTTGCACGACAATTACAGTCTTGGCCATGAGATGTGAAAAACAAACGTCGACACGCCATAATGCACGATTAGGTCCTCGGAAATGTGGGTATATTCTCGTAATCTCCTCCTCAGAGGACCTCACTGAGCTGCAACTTCCACAAAGAGAAAGTCGTAGAGGAGGTTCCCATACAAGTGTGTTCTCCTAAGGGCTGAGGGTGTTCCCAAACCTCACGAGGAGAACGCATGAGAACAACAGGAACCTCCCCTTGTGTAAATAGCTCTCTTTTTTGATTTCCTGGCTTCTTTTCCATTTTGTAGAAAAGAAGTATTTCCATGGGAACGTGGGAACATGTACAATTGGGGGAACTCCCCTTGCATAAGGGCCTAGGGTTCTTCTGCTTGGGGGAGATCCCTCAAAATACACATAGAAAATAAAAAGGGAGTTGCTTACTAAGTAAGTAATGTTCCTCCATGTGTGCATGAATATGAGGCTTGGAGACAGACATGGCCCATAACCCAAATGGTTACCAAGCAAATCCCCTGGGCCAAAGAGTTGGTGTGCTTCTTTGGAAAACCTTTGAGTTGACACTCTTGTCGTTGAAAATTTGTTGTTGTTCTCAAAAGTTTGGAGTGTGGACCATGTCCGCACCCCCACACTTTGATTGTTTCTTGTACGTGAGAGTCTTATATTACAAAATTTGGAATAGGAGACCAAAGCTTGAAGGTGGAGCTCTGAGCTATTTGCATTTTTTTTTTTTCTGAAGAGGGATTTACCATATATCCTACTATTTAAGTAAATCCTTGAATTTAAATGTAGTCTGATTGAATTATATTGTGTGTGCATGTGTATAAGGTTAGTTGAGTTTAGGTTTTATATTCAGCTACCCTAAAGTCACCCTGTCTTTCGGCCTCCTTTCACCCACTATCCCCTCTTTCAATGGTATCAGCAAACTAAGGAAATTTTTATTAAATCTCAGTATGAAATGCTGAAACTCAGCATTTAATGCACAAGGTTCGGGAGTAATTATAGTAGTTGTACAGCTAGGAGCAGTGAAAGTATATGTAGCATCAATGGAGGCGCTCAGGAAAAAGGAAAGACAGGATGAAACTCAGTTTACCACCAGAATTATGGTTTTTTGAGTTTCACCTACTCCTTGAATGCTAATGTATTGAGCCTTGGAGCTCTATGCCATGGGATCCTTCAAGAATGCCTTGACCCTATTCACCTTTAAATTGGCTTGACCCTCTCTCCCTCCGCCTTGGAGGAACTAATACCCTTGTTGGTACCATGGTAAAAATCTTAAAAACCATTCAAATCACTTCTAAATATTACAAATATCCCATTTGTAGACTAAATCAGGGTCAATATGAGTTCAAATCTAACATTTTTTTGGCTAAATATGGCCACTAAGAGGCCTCGCACAAAAACACGAAGGTACCAACAATGGGTGCCGGTTAACCCTAGCCCTCTTCCTCCATACACTCCCTCACTTTGTGAATCATGGCTCTATCACTTGTGTTTCTTCTAGGTTGCCGGGGGAAGGAAAATGCTTCACGTAGTTCATCTCTAGATCTTGGTGATTTTGTCTGTGCTCCAATTCGATATGGGAAACTTAGAGAGTAACATGAATTTGTTATTCCCTCTCCAAACCAAAGGCATTGATTTGAGCCCTCTCAAGGTGTTTCTCTTGAGCTCCTCCAATATGTTTATTTGGCTTCCTATGCCAACGCTCAACTTTTATGATATACAATGGCCCACAAAACTCCTACAAAGAACAAATAATGGACATCCGTAAATTCATGAAATATTAGTGCTTTTACGAATTTTGCTTCCTACCAACACTCCAAGTTCTTTTTCTCTCTATAGTTTACTTACTAGTAGCGGGGACCCTCATCATCACACACACTCAGTTCAAATATCAAAGTGTGTGTCAAAGAGTCTCCTTGTGGCACTAAAAGACAAAGGAAAACATCCAACTATGTTGTTAAGCGGCGAGTCGGGAAGTAACAAAAATTGATTAATTATTATATTGCCTTATTGGAATGGACAACAATTTTTTTTATTATTATAAAACTTGGGACCCCACGGCCCCACACCCCGCCCACTGAAAATGTCAGGAAAAAAAGCTGCCATTGCAACAAATTCTAGGGAGTACACAATGAATGAATGAATGAGTGAATGACTCATCAATTTTTTCTCCCGAGTGTTTGTGAACTTTTGCATAGTAACTATGATGAACTAGCTATAACCATTGATTATGTATCTAGTATCTCCCTACTTAATAATAATTTTATTTTTTCTTTTAGCAAAAAATATCATATATATATGGGAAAATTATTAACATATTATCGAGAAATTTCCATTTTTTTTTAGTTACAATGCAAAATTGGCCCCCCACCAAAAAAAAAAAAAAAAAAAACCAACACCTTTAATCTACAAAATCATTAAAATGCTTTTTTTTTTATTTCTAAAACATATTAAATTTCAACATCATTTTTTT
>Ga0116231_10015237_pt1 | contig 9997 bp, 8 predicted proteins | sample S1TSphgellanicum_2_FD_89695 | JGI IMG/M metagenome (GOLD analysis project Ga0116231, IMG submission 89695) | Host-associated microbial communities from peat moss isolated from Minnesota, USA - S1T2_Fd - Sphagnum magellanicum MG | ecosystem: Host-associated > Plants > Peat moss > Unclassified... | reverse complement strand
GCGAGCACGAAGAACCCCCACATGCCGTAGATGATCGAGGGCACGGCGGCGAGCAATTCGATGGCGGTGCCGACCGGGCGGCGCATCCAGCCGGGTGCCAACTCGGTAAGGAAATAGGCGATACCGAAAGCGAGCGGCACGGCCATGAGGAGGGCGAGAAGGGAGCTGGCAACGGTGCCGTAGACCGAGACCAGGGCGCCGAAATGCTCCGTCACCGGGTTCCAGGCGGAGGACAACAGGAACCCGAAGCCGAAGGCGCGGAAGGCCGGCAGGCCGCCGATGAACAGCAGGACGATGATGGTGCCGAGCAGGGCGAGCACACAGAGGCCGGCGGCGTAGGCCGCGATGAGGAAGATACGGTCACCGAGGCGGGAGGAGGCGCGCAAATTGGTCTCCGGACAGAGAAGCCCAGGGGCGGCAGCCCCTGGACCCGCATTCAAGGGCGGAAGCCCCTGGCTATTACTTCTTCCAGGCTGCCCGGATCTGCGCTTTCACACTCGCCGGCAGGGCGACGTATTCCAGCTTCTTTGCCTCGGCATCGCCGTTTGAGAGCGCCCAGTCAAAGAATTTCAGCACGGCCGCGCCCTTGGCCGGGTTGGCCGGGTTGGTGGGCACCAGCACGAAAGTGGCCGAGACGATCGGCCAGGCGGTGGCACCCGGCTGGTCGTTCAAATCGACGGCGAAATCTTGGGCGCCGGCCCAGTCGGCCCCGGCTGCCGCGGCGGCGAAATTGGCGAGCGTCGGCTTGATGAAGGCGCCGTCATGGGTTTTGAGTTGGGTTGTGGTGAGGTGATTGAGCGAGGCATAGGCGCTCTCGACATAGCCGATGCCGCCTGGGGTTGCCTTGACTGCGGCGGCCACGCCGGCCGTGCCCTTGGCACCGGAGCCGGCCGGCCAGCTGACCGATTTGTCCACGCCGACCTTGCTCTTGAAGTCCGGGCTGACCTTGGCGAGGTAGCCGGTGAAGACGTAGGTGGTTCCCGATCCATCGGCGCGGTAGACCGGGGCGATCGGGATGTTCGGCAGTTTGAGGCCGGGATTGATCTTCTTGATCGCGGGGTCATTCCAGGTGGTGACGTTACCCAAGTAGATGTCGGCGATCAGCTTGCCAGTGAGTCGCAACTTGTCGGTGCCGACGCCCGGCAGGTTCACGGCGATATCCACCGCGCCCATCACGGTGGGGAATTGCATCAGCTTGGCGCTGGCGAGCTTGGCGGAGTCCATCGGCGCATCGGAGGCGCCGAAATCGACGGTGCGCTGGATCACCAGTTTTTGGCCGGCGCCCGATCCCACGCCCTGGTAGTTCAGGGTTACGCCGGTAACCGCTTTTGAGGCATCCGCCCAGGCTTCATAGATGGGTTGGGCGAAGGTCGAGCCGGCGCCGGTGATTGACTGGGCCTGCGCAGTTGCCGCGATGCTACCGATGGCCAGAGCGGCCAACGTGGTTCGGGTGAAGGGCATGATTTCTCCTGCTTAGGGCGCGCTTAATGGCCCCCATTTAATGATGCGGGAGGCGGTTGCGCGATTGGCCGGACCGTAGTTGAGCCCCCGAGACATGATGATTGCAGTTTTGTGAAGCTTTTATGACAGAATGGCCCGTTAATGACCTCTGTTCGGCGAACCGATCCCTGGCCTGGCTCCGTCATGTGAGCCGAATCGCGCCTTGGGCGGGCCAAAGGCCGGTGCCTGGATTTAAACCATGAACTGCCGCAACCTGCGGCCGCAACCGGGGGATCGCCTCGTGAGCGGGCTGAAAACGACGACCACCACGCGGCACTTGTTGAGGAAAGCGCGCATATGAGCGGAGACTCCACGCCCCTGACCCGTAAACGCGTTCTGGTAACCGGGGGCGCCGGCTTCCTGGGGTCGCATCTGTGCGAGAAGCTGCTCGCGCAGGGCCATGACGTGCTGTGCGTGGACAATTTTTTCACTGGGCGGCGCGACAACGTGGTGCATCTGATGGGTAACCCCTCATTCGAGGTGTTGCGGCACGACGTGACGTTTCCGCTGTATGTGGAAGTGGACGAGATTTATAACCTCGCCTGCCCTGCTTCGCCGATCCATTACCAGTTCGATCCGGTGCAGACGACCAAGACGAGTGTGGTGGGTGCCATCAACATGCTTGGGTTGGCCAAGCGCACCAAGGCGAAGGTTTTTCAGGCTTCCACGAGCGAGGTTTATGGTGACCCGACCGTGCATCCGCAATCGGAGGATTACCGCGGCAACGTGAATCCGCTTGGGCCGCGCGCCTGCTATGATGAGGGCAAACGCTGCGCGGAGACATTGTTCCTCGACTATTACCGGCAGCATGCGGTTCGCATAAAGATTGCCAGGATTTTCAACACCTACGGGCCGCGCATGCATCCGCAGGATGGACGGGTGGTGTCGAATTTCATTGTCCAGGAGCTTCGGGGCGAACCGATCACCCTGTATGGGGACGGTTTGCAGACGCGCGCATTCTGGTTTGTGAGCGATCGGATCGAGGGTTTTGTGCGGCTGATGGGCACTGGCGACGAGGTGACCGGCCCGATCAACCTGGGCAACCCGCACGAGATTTCGGTGCGCGAGTTGGCGGAGCATATTTTGCGCCTCACCAACTCGAGCGTGCCCATTGTGTTTCACCCTCTTCCGCAGGACGACCCGACCCAGCGCTGCCCGGACATTACAAAGGCCCGCTCGCTGCTAGGCTGGCAACCCGATGTTGCCCTTGAAACCGGCCTCACAGCGACCATCGCCTATTTCGAACGCATGCTGACCCAGCAAAGGAAATAAAAGTCTTTTGGTTCTTTTCTTCAGAAAAGAACGCCTTACTTACCTTTCCAAGTTCCCTTGCGCTTCTCGACAAACGCACTCATGCCCTCGATCTTGTCCTCGGTGGCGGCCAGGCCGTTGAACAGGCGGCGCTCGAACAGGATGCCCTGGGAAAGCGTGGTTTCAAAAGCTACATTCACCATTTCCTTGTTGGCGATGGCGGCGAGCGGCGGCATCTCGGCAATGGTCTGCGCAATCTTGAGGGCTTCTTCGATCAAGGTGCTGGCCGGCACGATGCGGGAAACCAGGCCGGCGCGTTCGGCTTCCGCGGCGTCCATCATGCGGCCGGTGAGGCACATATCCATGGCCTTGGCCTTGCCGATAGCCCGCGTCAGGCGCTGCGATCCGCCCATGCCAGGCGCCACGCCGAGCTTGATTTCCGGCTGGCCGAATTTCGCGCTGTCGGCGGCGACGATAAAATCCGCCATCATCGCGAGTTCACAACCACCGCCTAGGGCGAAGCCGGACACCGCGGCGATCCATGGCTTGCGGGTTGCCGTGACTTTCTCGAAGCCGGCGAAGAAATTTTCGCTGAACATGTCGGCGAAACCCTTGGGCTGCATTTCCTTTATGTCGGCACCGGCAGCGAAGGCCTTTTCGCTGCCGGTCAACACCGCGCAGCGTTGCGACGGGTCGGTATCATAGGCTGTGAAGCACGCGATCAGATCCTTCAGGACAAGGGTGTTCAGCGCATTCAAAGCCTGCGGGCGGTTGAGCCGGATCAGCGTCACCGCGCCATGCGTTTCGGCCAGGAGGGTTTCATAGGTCATGTGTAAAGCCTCGCATCATCATGTTCTGTCGCGAATCGCGCGGATCACCGCGGAGAAATCCGCATTGCCTTCGCCGGCCTGTGCAAATGCGGCGTATATCGCCTCGGCATGAGCGCCGAGCGCCGTAGCCGCGCCGGTTGCGCGCGCGGCCTCCTGCGCCAAGCGCAGATCTTTTAGCATCAACGCCACCGCGAATCCCGGCTTGTAGTCACGATTCGCCGGGCTGGCCGGAACCGGGCCAGGCACCGGACAGTAGGTGGTGAGTGACCAGCATTGGCCTGAGGATGTGGACGCCACATCGAACAATGCCTGATGCGACAGACCAAGTTTTTCGCCCAGTACAAAAGCCTCGCTCACGGCGATCATCGAGATGCCCAGAATCATGTTGTTGCAGATTTTCGCGGCCTGGCCCGCGCCCGGGCCGCCGCAATGCACGATCCTTTTGCCCATGGAAGCGAGGATGCCTTCGCCACGTGCAAACGCCGCCGCCTCGCCGCCCACCATGAACGTAAGCGTGCCAGCTTCGGCGCCCCCCGTGCCACCGGAAACCGGCGCATCGAGGCAGGGCAAGCCAGATTTCGAAGCGAGCGCATGCGCCTGGCGCGCGGAGTCGACATCGATGGTTGAACAATCGATCAACAACGTACCCGGGCCAACCACATCGACCATGGTCGTGAACACTTCAAGGACATGCCTGCCAGCAGGCAGCATGGTGATCACCGTCGCGACGCCTTGCACCGCAGACGCCAAATCGGGCGCCGCTTCCACGCCGGAATGCACCGCGGCCTCGATCGACGCCGGTGAAAGATCGAAACCGCGCACCGTATGGCCGGCGCGCACCAGATTTTCCGCCATCGGTCCACCCATATTGCCTAGGCCGATGAATGCTATTGCGGACATGGCACATATTTCCTCAAAGGAAGGCAAGGTCTTCTTTTCTGAAGAAAAGAAGCAAAAGACTTTTAGTATTTCAGCGTCTTCCTCATCAGGGCGCGAACAGGCCCAGCCCGCCATGATCGGAGGACGCAAAAACATCTTCGATCATCTCCAGCGTTACCTCCCCGAGGCCCGGCGGCGACCATGCAGGATTGCGATCCTTGTCTACCAGCGCAGCCCGCACGCCCTCGCAGAAATCAGGCCGCCCCATGCATGCCATCGCCAGGCGATACTCCTGCTCCAGACTCTGCTCCAGCCGCTCGTGATGACGCGCCTCGCGTAATGCCCGCAACGTTATCTTCAGCGACGTGGGCGACTTGCCGGCAATCGCCGCGACCGCCTGCCGCGCCGCTTCCTCCGGGCGTGCACGCAATGCATCCAGAATCGCTTCCACGCTCTCCCGCGCGTAGCACGCCGCTATCCAGCCACGCGACTCACGAAAAACTCCCGCCGAGGCCGCAGTCTCGAAATCGCGCAAACATGCCTCGATTTCCTGGACCGACTGGCAATGCAACACTGCAACCGTCAGATCCGCAAGCCGATCGCCCGGAACATGGTAATCCGCAAGGCCACAGATCATGGCATCATCCGCGCCCATCTGGAACGACGTGAGCGCCGCATGCATCCCCAACTCGTCAGGCGCATGACCCAGAAGAAAAGTGCCACCAACATCCGGCACAAAACCAATCCCCGTCTCCGGCATGGCCAGCCTTGACCGCTCCGTCACCACACGATGCGAGCCGTGGGCTGAAACCCCGATGCCGCCGCCCATCACAATCCCATCCATGAGCGCGACATAAGGTTTCGGGAACCGCGCGATACGCGCGTTCATCCGATATTCATCACGGAAGAAAACTGCCGGTACGGACATATCTTGCCGCAACAATGCATCATGCAGCGCGCGAATATCGCCGCCGGCGCAAAGCCCCCGCTCCCCCGCGCCATCCAGTAGAACGAAACGAACGGCGCTATCCTCTGCCCACAATGCCAGCGCCGAATCGATGGCCCGCACCATCCCGTGGGTCAGGGCATTCAACGCGCGCGGCCGGTTCAGTGTGATGCGGCCGACGCCTTGCTCGACCCGAACCAGAATATCGCTCATCCGCGCGCCGCCTTCGTGCCGGTGAGGCCGCGCGCAATGATAACGCGCATGATCTCATTGGTGCCCTCAAGTATCTGGTGCACACGCAAATCCCGCACGATCTTCTCCACACCATATTCCGCGAGATACCCGTAGCCGCCATGCAGCTGCAGCGCCTGGTTGGCGACATCGAATCCAGTGTCGGTCACAAACCGCTTGGCCATGGCACATAGCCGCGTGGCCTGCGGATCACCGGCATCCAGCGCGGAAGCCGCACGCCACAGGAAAGTGCGCGCTACCTCCAGCCCGGTTGCCATGTCGGCCAGCCGGAATTGCAGAGCCTGAAACTCGTCCAGCCGGGCACCAAAGGCGCGACGCTCCGACATATAGGCCAAGGATTTATCCAAAGCCGATTGGGCGCCGCCCAGCGAACAGGCCGCGATGTTCAGCCGGCCGCCATCGAGCCCGGCCATCGCGATCTTGAACCCGCTGCCCTCTTCGCCCAGCAGATTGCGGGCGGGAATACGGCAATTCTCCAGCACCACCTGGCGGGTCGGCTGCGTATGCCAGCCCATCTTTTTTTCCTCCGCGCCGAAGGAAAGCCCAGGCGTTCCATCCTCCACCACGAAAGCGGAAATGCCCGAAGCGCCGGCGCCGCCGGTGCGCGCCATCACGATGTAAACCTGCGTGGCGCCGGCACCCGAGATGAATTGCTTGGTGCCATCGAGCACGAAATAATCGCCATCGCGCACGGCAGCCGTGCGCAAGGCGGCGGCGTCGGAGCCGGAGCCTGGTTCCGTCAGACAGTAGCTTCCCAAAAGCTCGCCGCCGCACAGGCGTGGCAAGAGATCCGCCCGCAGATCCGAGCCGGCGAAACGGTCGATCATGCCGGCCACCATGTTGTGAATCGAGATGTAGGCCGCGGTGCTCGGGCAGCCGCTGGCGAGTGCCTCCATGATGATCGCCGCATCGAACCGCGAAAGCCCGCTGCCCCCCGCATCCTCCCTCACGTAGATGCCCAACAAGCCCAGTTCCGCCGCCCGCTTCACCACGTCGATGGCGAAATGATGCTTTTGATCCCACTCCACCGCGAAAGGCGCGATCTCCTTCGCCGCAAACCCGCGCGTCATTTCCTGGATGGCACGCTGATCCTCGGTGAGAGAGAATTGCGGCGCGGCGGGCGGGCTATGCGCATCCATGGCCGATATCCTTAGGTTGAAGAAGACTCTTCTTTTTCTGAAGAAAAAGAAGCAAAAAGACTTTTATTTCTGGCGCTGCGGATAGATCCAGGCCATGGACTCGATCGTGGAAGTGGCGGAGGAATAAAATTTTTTTGGTTCTTTTTTTCAAAAAAGAACGCTTTCTTTCTTAACTCATCGTCGGAATAACAAAACTCGTCCCGCTCTTCACGCCCGGCGTCCAACGCTGCGTCACGGTTTTCGTGCGGGTATAGAAGCGGATCGAGTCCGGCCCATGCTGATTGAGATCGCCGAAGCCGGAGCGCTTCCAGCCACCAAACGTATGATAGGCGATCGGCACCGGGATCGGCACGTTCACGCCCACCATGCCGACCTCCACTTTCGAGACGAAATCCCGCGCCGCATCGCCGTCGCGCGTAAAAATCGCCACGCCGTTCGCATATTCGTGCCCAGAACATAGTTTGAGGGCCTGCGCATAATCCTTGGCCCGCGTGATGGAGAGCACCGGCCCGAAAATCTCCTCCTTGTAGATGCGCATGTCGGTGGTGACGTGATCGAACAGGCTGCCGCCGAGGAAAAATCCGTTCTCGTAGCCCTGCAGCCGGTAGAAGCGGCCATCCACCAGCAGTTTGGCACCCTCGTCCACGCCGATATCGATGTATTTCTTGACGCGTTCCAGCGCCTCGCGCGTTACGAGTGGCCCATAATCGGCGGCGGGATCGGTGGAGGTGCCGACGCGCAGCGCTTCCACGCGGGGCACCAGGCGCTTCGTCAGCTCCTCGGCTGTGCGCTCGCCCACCGGCACCGCGACGGAGATCGCCATGCAGCGCTCGCCGGCCGAGCCGTAGCCGGCGCCGATCAGCGCATCGACGGCCAGGTCCATGTCGGCATCCGGCATGATCACCATGTGGTTCTTCGCACCGCCAAAGCATTGCGCCCGCTTGCCGTGCTTCGCCGCGTTTTCATAGATATAGGCGGCGATCGGCGTGGAGCCCACGAAGCCCACCGCCTTGATCCGCGGTTCCTCCAGAATGGCGTCCACCGCCTCCTTGTCCCCGTTCACCACATTCAGGATACCGGGCGGCAACCCGGCCTCGAGGAACAGTTCGGCCAGGCGCAGCGGCACCGAAGGATCGCGTTCCGACGGTTTCAGGATGAACGCATTGCCGCAAGCGATCGCCGGGGCGCATTTCCAGAGCGGGATCATGGCCGGAAAATTGAAGGGCGTGATGCCGGCGACGACACCGAGTGGCTGGCGCATCGAATACACATCAATGCCCGTTCCGGCGCTTTCGCTATACTCGCCCTTGAGCAGATGCGGGATGCCGATGGCGAATTCCGCCACCTCCAGGCCGCGCTGAATATCGCCCTTCGCGTCCGGCAGCGTCTTGCCGTGCTCGGAGGAGAGCAGATGGGCCAGCTCATCCATGTTCTTGTTGATCAGGTCCACGAACCGCATCATCACGCGCGCCCGGCGCTGCGGGTTGGTGGCTGCCCAGCCTGGTTGCGCCGCTGCGGCGTTGTCGACCGCCGCTGCCAGCTCGGCTCGGCTGGCGAGGGGGACACGGGCCTGAACCTCGCCGATATTGGGGTCGAAAACATCGGCGAACCTGCAGGACTGCCCGGCGACATGCTTGCCGCCGATGTAATGGGTGAGTTCGCGGACCATGCCGATCTCCAAGGAAGTGGACTGGAGATTACGTCCGATCCGGCCTGGCTTCAAACCCGCTGGAAGGTTGGGCATCTGCCATGTGGCGCTGGCCTTGATCGTTGCGCACCGCCGCAATACCGTCTCCGCATACCTTCCATCGGCAAGGAGCCAGCGTGCCCATATTGATCGTGACTGATACCAAAGGTGCCACGCGCAGCGTTGACTCCGCCGCCGGCTTTTCCGTGATGGAAGTGATCCGTACCGCCGGGTTCGATGACCTTCTGGCGCTTTGCGGCGGCTGCTGTTCCTGCGCTACGTGCCACGTCATCGTGGACGAGGCGGATTTCGCCATGGTCGGGCCGGCTGGAACCGACGAGGAGGACCTTCTGGATGGCTCCGACGAGCGCCAGCCGACCTCGCGCCTTTCCTGCCAGATACCCTTCACCGCGGCGCTGGATGGGCTGCGCGTGACGATTGCCAAGGAAGGCTGAGGGCAGACGGTCGGCCACATGCTGCATTTCGATGCCCTGATCATAGGCGCGGGCCATGCCGGGGCCCATGCCGCGGCCAGCTTGCGTCAGCTCGCATTCGCCGGCTCCATCGCGTTGCTGAGCGAGGAGCCCGATCTGCCGTATGAGCGGCCGCCGCTCTCAAAAGACTACCTGGCGGGCGAACGTGCGTTCGATGCGATGCTGCTGCGGCCCGTGCAGTATTGGGCAAGCAAGGAGATAACGCTGCTGCTGGACCGGCGCGTGATCTCGGTCGATCCCGAAAGCCATAGCGTGGCCACCGCCGGCGGCGAGGACATTTCCTATGGCACGCTGATCTGGGCGGCTGGCGGCCATGCGCGGCGCCTTTCGTGCAGCGGGCACCATCTTGCCGGCGTTCATACCGTTCGCACCCGCGCGGATACCGACAGGATGCGTGCCGAACTCGCCGGCGTGCGGCACGTGGTGGTGATCGGCGGTGGCTATATCGGTTTGGAAGCCGCGGCGGTGCTGACGAAATTCGGCAAATCCGTCACTATTGTGGAAATGCAGGATCGGGTGCTGGCACGGGTGGCGGGTACTGATCTGTCGCGTTTCTATGAAGCCGAACATCGCGGCCATGGCGTGGAGATTTTGCTTCATCGGGCGGTGGAGTGCATCGAGGAGAGGGCGGGCCAGGCGGCTGGCGTTCGTTTAGCCGACGGCGTGGTTCTGCCGGCCGATATGGTGGTGGTTGGCATCGGCATCGTTCCTGCCGTGCAGCCGCTGCTTGCCGCCGGCGCAGATGGCGGCAATGGCGTGACTGTCGATGCGTTCTGCCGCACCTCCCTGCCGGATGTGTATGCCATCGGCGACTGCGCGGCGCATATCAACCGCTACGCCGATGGCGCCAGGGTGCGCCTGGAATCGGTGCAAAATGCGGCTGACCAGGCGATGGTCGCAGCCAAATCCATCATGGGCGCGCCGGTTGCCTATGATTCGGTGCCATGGTTCTGGTCTAACCAGTACGATTTGCGGCTGCAAACCATCGGCCTTTCGATGGGGCACGACGCCACGGTGCT
>Ga0116231_10015236_pt1 | contig 9998 bp, 11 predicted proteins | sample S1TSphgellanicum_2_FD_89695 | JGI IMG/M metagenome (GOLD analysis project Ga0116231, IMG submission 89695) | Host-associated microbial communities from peat moss isolated from Minnesota, USA - S1T2_Fd - Sphagnum magellanicum MG | ecosystem: Host-associated > Plants > Peat moss > Unclassified... | reverse complement strand
GCGTGGATGGCCGGGTCAAGCCCGGCCATGACGTGGCGAGGACGGTGGGTCATGATTTAGGCGGGCTGGTATAACTGCTTCCTTCTTCAGAAAATCTTGTTGATAATATCATCCCCAATCCCAAACCCGGCGCCCATTTCGATGGCGCGGCCGAAGCCCGAATTCAGCAATTGGCCGAAAAAGCCGCCGCCCTGCGGCGGGTAGGGCTGGTTGGGGTAGCCGCCTTGCGGGTAGCCCTGCGGCGGGGGGTAGCCTTGCTGGCCGTAGGGTGCCTGTTGCGGCGGGTAGGGCTGGCCGTAGCCTTGGCCCGGCTGGCCGGGCAGGGTCTGCGGCACGCTGGCGGGGGACATCTGGCTGTGGCTGTCGGCGAAATTATGGATCGCCTGCAGCAGGTTCGTCACCTGGTTCTGCTCGGCCTGGATGGCGATGGCGATGCTTTTTAAATCCAGCAGCCATTCCCGGGCGTTTTGGTCGCCCGCGCCGGCGGCGGTCTGCATTTTGGCGGCCAGGTCCTTCAGTTCCTGGATGGTTTGCTGGGCCTGGGTTTGTAGCTGGCTGTACTGGCTGTCGATGGTTTGAATGTCCATGGTTGTGGTCCTCCTGCTTCGGCTGCTTGCATTATAGCGCGAATTCGGCCGGTTACCCAATCTTGGTTGGGGAAGGGGAAGAAGTTACTTTTTTTGAAAAAAAAGTAACCAAAAAAACTTTTGCGTGGGGGCGCGTCCCCTCCGGTGTCTCTTTAAGCGCCCCTGACGGGGGCGCTTAAAGAGACACCGGAGGGGACGCGCCCCCACGCAAAAGTTTTTTGCGCGCTTTTTTTCAAAAAAGCGCTTTCTTACTTACTTTTCCTATAACTTTCGCAAGCCTTCCCAAACGCCTCAAACAGCCGCTTGCGGTCTTGAAAATGCGTCACTTCCCATTCCGGGTGCCACTGCACGGCGATGGCGAAGGTTTTGGCGTTTTCGACGCGCACGGCCTCGATGGTGCCGTCGGGGGCGACGGCTTCGACGGCCAGGCCGGGGGCGAGCTGGTCCACGCCTTGGCCGTGCAGGGAGTTGACGCGGATGGTGGTGGCGCCAGAGATTTCCGCGAGTTGGCCGGAGAGTTCCACGTCGTGTTTCAGGGCGAAGAGTTGTTCGCGGGAGCCTTCGCCGGCGCGGTGGTCCATGCGGCCGGGGACTTTGTGGACTTCCTGGTAGAGCGTGCCGCCGAGGGCGACGTTGAGCTCCTGCATGCCGCGGCAGATGCACAGCATGGGCATGCCGCGGTCCAGCACGGCGCGGATCAGCGGCAGGGTGGTGGCGTCGCGGGCGGGGTCGTGGAAATCCGGCGTGGCGTCGAAGTCGGCGCCGTAGCGCATGGGGGCGACGTTGCTGGGGGAGCCGTTGAACATCATGCCGTCGAGACGGTCGAGCAGGGCGATCATGTCCTCGCCTTCCGGCGGGACGAGCACGGGGATGGCGCCGGCGGCGGCCATGAGGGCGGCGCCGTAGCGCGCCGGGGTGGCGTGCTGGATGTAGTTGGTGATCAGTTTGGTGCAGGCCGGAATCCCGACCACGTTGATGTCGCCCATGTCATGCCTCCGCGGTGCGAAAGATTAGCTGCGGCCGCAGCGATGCCGCAAGCAGCGCGCCGAGCGCGCATAAAAACATGGCGATGCCCATGGGCAGCGCCGTGCCGTCGCCCAGCACGCCCATGGCCAGGCCCGCGATGGCGCCGCCCAGATATTGCAGGGTGCCGAGCAGCGCGCTGGCGCTGCCGGCATGCGCCTGGTGGCGGGAAAGGGCGCCGACCATGGAGCTGGGCATGACCAGGCCGAAGCCGAGCTCGGATGCCAGGAGGCCGGCCATGATGGCGACCGGGCCGGCGTTGAGCAGGCCGGCCGCGAGCAGCGCGGCGCAGGAGGCGACCAGCACCCAGACCGCCACGCTGATGACTCGCGCCACGCCGTAGCGGCTGACGAGTATGGGGTTGAGCTGGTTGTAGCCGATATAGGCGATGGCGTTCATGCCGAACAAGGCCGCGTAGTCCGCCGTGGTCCAGCCGTAATGGCCGATGAAAATCTGCGGGGTGGCGGAGAGATAGGCGAATAGGCAGGCGGAGGTGAAGCAGCCGGCGAAGGCGTGGGTGATGAAGGTGCGTTCGCGGAAAATCGCGACATAGCGCACCAGGACCGCGACCAGGCCGATGCGGGTGCGGCGCGATTCCGGCAGCGTGTCCGGCAGGAAGCGCCAGATGCAGAACACCGCGATGACGCCGTACAGGGCGGCGACGCCAAAAATCATGCGCCAGGAGAAGACTTGCACCACCATCGCGCCTAGCATGGGCGAGACGATGGGGGCGACGCCCATGACCAGCATGAGTTTGGAGAAGAGTTTGGCCGCGGCCGGGCCGTCCGCCAGGTCCCGCACCATGGCGCGGGGGATGACGACGCCGGCGGAGCAGCCGAGCGCGGCCAGAAAGCGGAACAGGGCGAAGGATTCCACGCTCCAGCACAAGGCGCAGCCGATGGAGGCCAGGGTGTAGATGATCAGGCCCGCCAGCAGCGGGCCACGCCGGCCGAGCCGGTCGGAGAGCGCGCCCTGCGTCATCTGCCCGACCGCCAGGCCGGAGAAATATGCCGCGAGCGAGATTTGGGGGGCGGCCGCGCTGTGGAAGCTGGTGGCGATGGCGGGGAAGGCCGGCAGGTACATGTCGGTGGAAACCGGTCCCACCGCGATCAAGAAGCCCAGCAACAGCGGCAATCTTTTGGTAATCTGCGGCGGCGTCATGTGGCGTGATTACCGCCGGGCACCTGGCGCGGCCACCCCCCCTTTGCGCGGGTCTGACCCGATGAAGTTACGAGGAAGAAGCAGTTACTTTTTTGAAAAAAAGTAACCAAAAAACTTTTGGCCGCTTCGCGCCTTGCGGCGCCGGGATGGTTTTATCTCGCCATTCGCGATCTAAAAACGATATAATTGCGCCATGAAGTTTTTCGCTGGCCGCAAACGCGACAAGGCCCTGGCCCTCTACGCCCGTAGCCTGCCGGCGCGCCTCGCGCAGGACTACGGCGCCTCGGCCTTCTACACCAAGGGCCAGATCAATAAGGCCATTTCCAACCTGAAGCTGCCCGCGGATTTTGCGGCTTACGCCCACGCGATGTTTCTGCCGGAGGATGCCTACGACGCCACATCCCCCACCTACGCCGAAGCACGCGCCGCATTCCAGGCCCACCTGTCGCGGAAACCCGTCAGCGGAGAGTTTTACGAAAGCGGGATCGGCATGACATATGGCGGCGGTGACGGCACGTGATAGAAAGCGGGTTTCGTTAACCATCCGCGCCGTACAGCGCCGCAAACTCCTCCGGCAAATATAACAGTTCCGACTCCAGGTAACTGAATTCCTGCATGGATATCAGCCACTCCGTCACAACATCCTGGGTTATCATCGACTTTGCCGTCTCCATCGCCAGTCGCCGATTTGCTGCCGGTAGGAAATGCCCAGGATCAACCTTGATGACGTGCTTGGTCGGATTGTTTGAATAATCCCCATCCAGGCAATGCGAGTCCTCCCAGCCGATTGCTGGACCCCCTTTCCCCCTGGGGGCGGAAAACTCTTCCGGCTGTTGTAACTCACCGACGAGCACCTTATGCGCGCCGACAAACCACGCGATGACCTGCGCGCGCCAGTGCGGACAAGCAATGGAGAATACCGATTTCAACCAGGGCCCGATCTCCTCGGCCCGCAGATATTTCAGGCAAAAGAACATCGACGCCGAAAAATCCCCGCTCGCGTCAAACCAGCCCCACTTTCCGTTCGGCCAAACACCCTGGTGCAGGATTTCCCCCACCACGATCCTGCCGTCTGACCAGTAGTTCGCGTCCATCATGCATCGGCCCAAGGAATTCAGGACGTCGTCGCGGAAGCCGCGATAGGGCTCGGCCGTGATGCCGTCCTGATACTGGGTGATGAATCCGCCGATCAGACTTTCCAGCAGATAACTGAGATGATAGTCGTGCGCGCGGGGAATCAGCCGGCCCAGCATGTAATGGAACCATTCGATCCAATCCGGTGCAGGTCCAAAACATCTCATGCCGCTGATGATTTCGCGGAATGCCTCGATAAGGTCTTCAACCGGCACGGTGTTCAAATCGCCGGTCAGATTGACGAACATCTTTCGCTCGGCGCTCATGAACCATGCCTCACCCATTGGCTCGCGCGGCTGCGGAAAGGCCGCCGCCAGCCGGGAGCGGGCCGCCTCATCATACCCTTCACCCGGCACCCATTGATACATCGCAGCCACCCCAACCAGATTAAGTCAGCCCGAAGATAGACTGAGGCCTGGTCGAAGGCGACGTTTTAAGAAAAGTAAGCGGCCGCCATGACTTGGATGGGTGATTGGATACACGGATGGGAATAAAAAGTTTTTTGCGGAGCTTTTTTTCAAAAAAGCGACCGCTTGCTTGCCTGCGGGCGCGGCGGCATTTGTAATGTAACATTTTCGAATTTTTACTTTAATCTTAAGGAGTTCCGCCATTTTACCATGCCGCTGCGCGGGTTGGCGCGGCGGGGGAATCCGGGTATGGGGAGCGGGTTATGGACAAAATTCCAGCTTTAGAGGGCCTGATGGTGAATGTGAGACGCAAGATCGGCGGGGCGGTGGCGGCCGGGCTGGTGGCCGCCGTGGCGGGCTGCGCCAAGCCGCCGCCGCCGCCGCCGGTGGTGGAACTACCGCCGGCGCCGGTGGGGCATGTCTATCCCACGCTGGTGGAGGTGCCGCCGGCGCCGCGCTATGTGCGCATGACGCTGGCGCAGCGGCAGCAATTGCAGCAGGCGTTCAACGTGATCGGGCTGAAATCGGCGCTGATGGTGGGCGCGCTGTCTTGCGGGCAGCAGGATGAGTATGACGCGTTCATGAACATGTATCATCCGCTGGTGCTGGATGACCAGCACGCGGTGGACGCGTATTTCAGGCGGATCGGCGGGCGCTATGCGGGGCAGGTGAAGGAGGATTCGTTCGTGACGCTGCTGGCGAATAACCAGACGATGGGCGGCATTGGGCAGGGCGGGGTGTTCTGTTTGAACAATGAGGCGGAGTTCAAGACGGTGATGTCGCTGGGGACGCCGGATGCGCTGGAGGCGTTCGTGACGGATAACACGCCGGAAGGGCCGGTGACGATGCCGCCGCCGGTGGTGGTGACGTATCACCATTATTACCACAAGAAGAAGCCGGCGGCGGCGACCGTCGCGCAGCAATGAGTTTTCTGGACGCCGGCGAGGCGACGCTGCTGAAGGGGGCGCGGAATTTTCGCGCCGTGCGGTCCTATAGGGGCGATGGCGGCCGGCTGGTGCGGGCGAACACGATCTACCGGTCCGGGGAGTTGTCGCGGCTGGATGCGGAGGATCTGGCGGTGATTGAGTCGCTGAATATAAGGCTGGTATGCGATTTGCGGACGGAGCGGGAGCAGGCGGAGTTTGTGTCGCGCTGGCCGGATGCGCATACGCCGCGGCGGCTGGATTTGCCGGACCGGGGCACGCATGATGCGGGGCCGCACCGGCTGTTCGAGATGATCGCCAGGCATCCGGGCGGGGCGGGGGCGGAATTGGCGATGCAGGCTTTGTACCGGCGCAAGCCGGGGGCGTATGTGAACAGTTTGGCGCCGCTGTTCGAGGCGCTGGCGGCGGGAGATGCGCTGCCGGTGCTGATCCATTGCCATGCGGGGAAGGATCGGACGGGGTTTATTATCGCGATGCTGCTCTCGGCGCTGGGGGTGGCGCATGAGGATGTGCTCGAGGATTACGTGACGACCGTGAAATATTTTCCGGTGGAGCGCGAGGCGAAGGCGCTGGCGGCTTGGGCGGAGCGGAGTTTTGGGCAGACGATTGATTATGATTCCGCGAAGCCGATGGTGGATGCGCGGCGGGAATATTTGCAGGCGGCGTTTGAGGAAATTGAAAAGGGGTGGGGCGGGGTTGAGTTGTATCTTGAGGCGGCGGGGCTGGATGAGGGCAAGCGGGAGCGGCTGCGGGCGTTGCTGCTCGTTTAATTTCAGACGTTGACATTTTGTAGAAATGTTTCTACACCTTGAGAAAGTCCTTATGGAGGCTTCCGATGCCTATTACCACCCTGTCGAGTCGTGAGTTCAATCAGGACACCAGCCGGGCCAAAAAAGCGGCTGCGGAAGGACCGGTGTTCATCACTGACCGAGGCAAGCCGGCCCACGTGCTGTTGAGCATCGAAGCGTATGAGCGTCTGACTGGTGGGCGTAGAAGCCTGTTTGATGCCCTGTCAATGCCTGGACTTTCAGACATCGATTTTGATGTCCCAAAATGCGAGATCAGGATTCGGCCGGCGGAGTTTTGATGTATCTGCTGGACACCAATGTTATTTCCGAGATGCGGAAGGCGGGAGATGGCAAGGCGGATGCGAATTTTGTTGAATGGGTCGTCGGCGTGGACATCTTTGCTTGTTTCGTTTCCGTCATCACCTTGATGGAGATTGAGGTTGGTATTCTTCGGATGGAGCGGCGGGATAGACTTCAAGGCGCGCGTATGCGCGCTTGGATGAATGGGCGCGTATTGCCTGAGTTTTCTGGCCGGGAGCTTGCGGTTGACGCTCGCGTGGCCTTGCGCTGCGCGAGCCTGCATGTGCCGGACCAGCGCGCCGAGCGCGACGCGTTGATTGCCGCGACTGCGCTGGCGCATGGGATGAGCGTGGTGACGCGTGATGTGAGGGATTTTACGCCACTGGGTGTAAGGATCGTGAATCCCTGGGTGCAGCCTGGACAGTCGCACTGATTTGCTAAAATTCCCGAGAGCTGATGCGAAAAATCGTGATTACCGGCAAAAGCCGGCATGGCATTTAGGAGACGTAGCGTTAGACAAACTGCCTGCGGCGGTGGAGTGGCCAACCAGTGGCGGGGCAAAAACCGGGGACAACCAAACGTTTTTCGCGCGCTTTTTTTCAAAAAAGCGCTTCTCTCTAACAAAAAAACCCGGCGAATTCTCGCCGGGTTTTTTTGAGCTTGCTGCCTTACTGCAGGACGATTTCGACGCGGCGGTTTTGGGGTTCGCGGACGCCGGGGCCGGTGGGGACCAGGAGGTGCGTTTCGCCGTAGGCGTGGATTTCGATTTCGGATTCCGACACGCCGTCGGCCACCAGCTGCGACGCCACCGATTTCGCGCGGCGTTCGGAGAGGCCCATGTTGTAGTCGGGCGTGCCGGAGGTGTCGGTGTAGCCGGAGACCTCGATGGTGGTGGTGCTTTGGGTTTTGCTGTCGGCGGCGGCCTGCGCGATGATTTGGGTCGCGCGGGGGGTGAGGTTGTATTTATCCCAGTCGAAGAACACCAGGTAGGTTTTGGACGGGGCCGGGGCCGGGGCGGCCATCGGGGTGGGCGCCGGGGTGGGGGCCGGCGCCATCGGGGCCGGCTGGAACAGCACGTAGCGTAGGCCGCCTTCGAAGACGTTGTTGTATTCGTGCTCGGCCTTGAACTGGAACGGCACGGCCGCGGCGCCGACGATGGTTGAGCCGTCATATTTGCGCGATTCGGCCAGGCCGATGAAGCGGTAATCGGCGGTCACGGACAGGCCGGGGACCATCGGGATGGGGATGGCGACGCCGGCGATGCCCTGATAGGCGAGCGCACCCTTGGTCTTGTTGATAAAGATGCCGGAGCCGGTGGTGACGGTGTCGAACGCGTCATACTGCCAGCCGATGCCGCCGCCGACATAGGGGAAGAGGTAGGGCAGGCCGATGTCGAAATCGTACAGCGCGTTGGCGAAGGCGCCGTATTGCTGCTGGGTGCCGTGCGCCGGCTGGTCGGTGCCGCTGGCCTTCAGCTCGTCGAAGCGGTTGCCGAGATAGTCGCCCTCGATTTCCACGCGGAAGCCGTTGCCGAAGCCGTAGCCGATGGCGCCGTTGCCGGTAAAACCGTTCTTGATACCGATGCGGGCCTCGTAGGGCTGCTGCACGCCGTTGATGGTGATGTTTTTGATTTTTTGCTGGTCCTCGGTGGTGTAACCGCCGCCGAGTGAGACATAGGGGCCGGTGACCGGCTGGGCCGCGGCGATGTGGGCCGCGAAGATGGGGGCCGCGAGCACGGTCGCGGCGAGCAGGGAGGTGCGTAGGTTCATAAAAAATTCCTTCAAAGTGCCGGCGAGATGTCTGGTTTGTGAGTCCGGTTCTGTGTGTGACCGAGGCTCACTTGGCGACGCGGGCGTTCGGGAAGGAGGGGGCGCTCATGTTTTGGGAGGGGGTGTATCAAAAATACAACACAACGTTGCAAGAGTGAGACGGCTCAATTAAACTTCATGTTGTATTTAGAAAATGAGGCAAAGTGGCTTATGCCGGGACGCGGTGTTTTGGGGTTCAAGAAGCGCTTTTTTGAAAAAAAGCGCGTAAAAAACTTTTGCGTGGGGGCCTGGGCGGCTCCGGTGTCTCTTTGAGCGCCTCCAGCGGAGGCGCTCAAAGAGACACCGGAGCCGACCAAGCCCCCACGCAAAAGTTTTTTTGGTTACTTTTTTTTCAAAAAAAGTAACTGCTTACTCCAACACGATCTCCACGCGGCGGTTCTGCGGCTCGCGCACGCCTGGCCCGGTGGGGACCAGCAGGTGCGTTTCGCCGTAAGCGTGGATTTCGATTTCCGACATCGAGACGCCATCCGTAACCAGTTGCGCGGCCACGGCTTTGGCGCGGCGTTCGGAGAGGCCCTGGTTGTATTCGGGCGTGCCGGAGGTGTCGGTGTAGCCGGAGACGCTGATGGTGGTGGTGTTCTGGGTTTTGCTGTCGGAGGCGGCCTCGGCGATGATGGCGGTGGCGCGGGGAGTGAGGTTGTATTTGTCCCAGTCGAAGAAGACGAGGTAGGTTTTGGCGGCCGCGGGGGCGGGGGCGCTGACCGGCTGGGGCGCCGGGGCGGGCGCGGGGGCCGGCGGCGGGGCGGCGCCGAATTCGTAGCGCAGGCCGCCTTCGACGATGTTGTTGAATTCGTGGGCGGCTTTCAGCTCGTCCGCGGGGGATGCGCTGTCGGGCCCGAGTTTGCGGGAGCCGATGAGGCTGAGGAAGCGGTAATCAGCGGTGAAGGACAGGCCGGGGACATAGGCGATGGGCACGGCGAAGCCGGCGATGCCCTGATAGGCGAAGGTGCCCTTGGTTTTGGCGATGAAGATGCCGCCGCCCTGCAGGTTGTCGTAGGCGCCGAGCTGCCAGCCGGCGCCAGCGCCGACATAGGGGTAGAAAAAGGGCAGGCCGACGTCGAAGTCGAACAGGCCGTTGATGAAGGTGCCGTATTTCTGCTCCTCGCCGTGCACGGGGGCGTCGCCGCCATTGGCCTTGATTTCGTCGAAGCGGTTCTCGTCGTAGTCGCCCTCGATTTCGACGCGGAAACCATTGCCGAAGCCGTAGCCGGCGGAGAAGTTGCCGGCGTAGCCGTTATGCAGGCCGAGGCGCGCCTCATAGGGCTGCAGCACGCCGTTGATGACGATGTTCTTTTCTTTCTGCGCATCCTCGATGGAGTAGCCGCCGGCGATGGCAGTGTAGAAGCCGGTGACCGGCTGCGCCGCAGCGGTGTGGACGATGGCGAGGGGTGCGGCGAGGGCGGAGGCGGCCAGGAGAAGTTTTCGGGCGGTCATGGGCGGCTTCCTTTTTCGTTGGAGCGAATCAAACGCATATTTAGTAATGGATGCCGAACGTGACCAGAGAGAATTAAAAATTTGCTTCTGTCGGCTGCGAATCCGGCGAATGTGTGTCTTTTGAGTATCGCAACTATTCTGGATTGTGCCGGGTCTTGTTCACGCCGAGGTTGAATAAAGGATGGTTAGCGCGCCGGCAGCGCCGAGACCTCGATTAAAAAACCCTGGCGGTCGCCCGCCAGGGTTTCTTTTCGTCGGCCGGTTTGTACCGGCGATTATTGCAGGACGATTTCCACGCGGCGGTTCTGCGGCTCGCGCACGCCCGGGCCGGTCGGGACCAGGAGGTGGGTTTCGCCGTAGGCGTGGATTTCGATTTCGGACATCGGCACGC
>Ga0116231_10015235_pt1 | contig 9999 bp, 7 predicted proteins | sample S1TSphgellanicum_2_FD_89695 | JGI IMG/M metagenome (GOLD analysis project Ga0116231, IMG submission 89695) | Host-associated microbial communities from peat moss isolated from Minnesota, USA - S1T2_Fd - Sphagnum magellanicum MG | ecosystem: Host-associated > Plants > Peat moss > Unclassified... | reverse complement strand
GGCGGGTCGCCTATCTGAGCCAGACGACGCATTTGTTCGACGATACGATCCGCCACAATCTGCTGCTCGGCCGGCCGGATGCGGCCGAGCCCGAGTTGTGGGACGCGCTGGACCGCGCGGCGCTGGGCGACACGGTGCGCGGGCTGCCCGAGGGGCTCGATAGCTGGTTGGGCGAGGGCGGGGCGCGGCTTTCCGGCGGGCAAGGCAGGCGGGTAGCGCTGGCGCGCGCGCTGCTCTCCGACGCGCCGATCCTGATCCTCGATGAGCCTTGCGCGGGGCTGGATGCGGAGACCGAGCGGGCGTTTCTGACCACGCTCTATGCCGAGGCGGTGGGGCGGACGGTTATTCTCATAGCTCATCGTTTGACCGGGGCGGAGAAGCTGGACCGGATCTGGCGGCTGTCGGGGGGGCATGCGGTGGCGGCGGCGGCCTGATGAGAAAGGAAGGAAGGACTTCTTTTTTGAAAAAAAGAAGCAAAAAACTTTTACATGTCTGGCTGCGGCCTCTCCGGACACGCTCGGTCTGATGTCCAAAAGTTTTTTGCTTCTTTTTTTCAAAAAAGAAGTCCTTTCTTCCTTCCTCATCAGGCTGCCGCCGCCACCGCATGCCCCCCCGACAGCCGCCAGATCCGGTCCAGCTTCTCCGCCCCGGTCAGCCGATGGGCAATCAGAATAACCGTCCGCCCGACCGCCTCGGCATAGAGCGTGGTCAGAAACGCCCGCTCGGTCTCCGCATCCAGCCCCGCGCAAGGCTCATCGAGGATGAGGATCGGCGCATCGGTGAGCAGCACCCTGGCGAGTGCCACCCGCCTGCCCTGCCCGCCGGACAATTGCGCGCCGCCTTCGCCGAGCCAGCTGTCGAGCCCGTCCGGCAGCGCGCGCACCGTGTCGCCGAGCGCTGCGCGGTCCAGCGCGTCCCACAGCTCGGGCTCGGAGGCGTCGGGGCGGCCGAGCAGAAGGTTGTTGCGGATCGTGTCGTCGAACAGATGCGTCGCCTGGCTGAGATAGGCGATGCGCCGCTGCACGGAGCAGCCATGGAGCTCGGCAATATCCGTGTCGCCGAGCAGGATATCGCCCGATTGCGGGGCGGCCAGACGCAGTGCCAGCGCCGCGAGCGTGGATTTGCCCGAGCCGCTCGGGCCCAGCACGGCGATGCGCGTGCCGGCCGGAATATCGAGGTTCAGACCCGAAAACACCGGCGGCGATGCAGCCGACCATCGGAAGTGCACGCCGCGAAAGCGCAATACCTTGCCGGATGGGATCGGCCGCGGCCGCTCCGGATCGGCATAGGCGGGGCCGGCAGTCGCGGTGGCGACCACCCGCCTTGCCGCTGCGGAGGCGACGCCCAGCGCGACGCCGGCGCGCGGCAGGCCGCCCAGCACCTCGAACCCGGCAACGGCCATGAACACCGCCGTGACCAGAAGCGGCGCTGGTGGGTGAGAGAGCGCCGCGGTCAGCAGGATCGCTAGAAGAGCAGCCTGGCCGCAGAGGAAAGCGGCGGCATTGGCGCGTGCGGCGCTGGCGGCAAGCTCGGCCTGGGCGCCGAGCAGGGCGGCTTCGGCGCCGGCCACGCGCGCCTGCACCGGCCCCTCAGCCCCATAGGCGCGCACTTCCCGCAGGCCGGTCAGCGCATCGAGTGCCGCAATCCGCACCCCGGCCGTGGCACGCACCAGCGTGTCGCCGGCGTCGCGCGCGGCCCGCGCGGCCCGCAGCGGCATCACGAAAGCCGCCAATGCGAACAGCACGGCGATGGCGGCGCCGAGCATAAAATGCAACCGGACTCCGGCCAGGGCGGCAGCCGGAATGACGAGAAGCGCGCCCGCCATCGGCAGCAGGATACGCAAATAAAGCCCGTCGAGTGCCTCGACGTCGGCAACCAGGCTGGAGAGTAGGTCGCCCGACCGGCGGAACCCCATGCCGCCGGCGCTGCTGCGCGCCAGCCCTCGGAAAAACCATACGCGCACATCGGCCAGGGCGCGGAAGGTGGCGCCGTGCGTAACCAGCCGTTCCAGGTAGCGGAGCACCACCCGCGCCGGCCCGGCACACGTCAGCCAGATCGGCGCCGTCAGCACGGCGGCGACGGCCGCCCCCGACAGCGTCACCAGCCCGAGCCCCGCCGCCAGCGCCGCCAGTGACAATGCCAGGCCCCCAGCCAGGTAGGCGGCATGCGGCCGGTATGTCCGCAGAATGCGGACCAGCGGCGCGCTCAGCATGGGATCAAGCGGCATTCGTCACCATCAGGCTGTGCCCGCCACGCAAATCCAGCCGGCGCCCGGCAAAGGCGTGGGCGGCGGCGGAGTGGCTGGCCATGATGACTGTACGTCCCATCGCCAGACGTTTCAATGCCGAAAAGACTTCGGCCTCCGTCGCCGGATCCAGATGCGCCGTGGGCTCATCGAGCAGCAGCAGCGGCGCGTTTTTGAGGAAGGCGCGGGCGATGGCCACGCGCTGCGCCTGGCCGCCGGAGAGCCCGTAGCCGCCTTCGCCGATCGGCGTATCGAGGCCCGCCGGCAACTCGGCCGCGAATTCGGTGATGCGCGCCATGCGCGCTGCTTCCTCGATCTCCGCCGCCGAGGCGTCAGGCCGGGCGAAGGCGATGTTCTCGCGGATCGAGCCGGCGAAGAGCGTGGGTTTCTGGCCGATCCAGGCGGTCAGGCGTGAGAGGGCGGCCGGCACGATGAGTGCGATGTCATGGCCGTTGAGCAGGATGCGCCCCTCGTCCGGCTTGATGAAGCCCAGCAGCAGCTCGATGACCGTGGATTTGCCGGCGCCGGAGGGGCCGGCGAGCACCAGCATTTCGCCGGGTGGGACAATGAAACTGAGGTTTTGCAGGGCGGGGCCGCGGGCGGCGTCCCACGTAAAACCGACTTTCTCGAAGGTCACCGCCACGCCGCGCGCTTCGATGGTGCGCACAGGCAGATCGGCGGGCGGTAGGGAGGGCTCCGGCAGGGCGATCAGCGCCTCTGCGGCACCGGTGGCGTGCAGCCGGTCCTGATAGGCGGCGGCGAAGGCGCGCAGGGGGGCGAAAAACTCCGGCACCAGCAGCAGGGCGAACAGGGGGCGCACGGGGGCGCGGATGTCGTGCCGGTAATGCAGGGCGAGGATGATGAAGGCAGCGGCGGTCGCGCAATCCAGCGCGGCCGAGGAGAGGAAGGCGACGCGCAGCACCCGCATGGTCCGCGCGCTCAACTCGGCCGCGGAGGCAGCGAGCGTGCGCGCCTCGTCCTCGACACGGCCGGCGAGCACGATGGTGCCAATGCCGCGCACCCGGTCGATAAAACGCGCCTGCAGCCGCGCCATGGCGAGAAACTGTCCGCGCGAGGCGGCCGCGGCGCCGATGCCGGCCGCCGCCTGGCCCACCGGCACCAGCAGCCCGGCGCAGACCAGAACCAGGGCTGCAAACGGGTCGATGACGAGTGCCGCGGCGGCGACCAGCGCCGGACCCAGCACCGCGAGCGTCGCCGCCGGCACCCAGCGGGCGAACAGCCCATCAAGCGCCTCGATCCGGTCGATGAGCGTGGACGTGAGTTCCGCCGAATGCGCGCGCCGCAGCAGCGCCGGCCCTACGGCGAGCATGCGCCCCAGAGCATCCGCCCGCAGCCGCGCCCGTGCCCGTGCCCCGCTGCGCGCGGCCGCCTGGTCGGCAGCGAATTGCAGCCCCGCCCGCAGCAGGGCAAGGGCCGCAAACCCGGCAACCGGCAAAAATCCCACGGGCACCGAGGTCAGCGCCCGCCCCAGCACCAAGGCCATGCAGCCGGCCTGGCCGACTGCGGCGACGGTGCCCGCCGCGCCAAACGCGACGATTGGCCGCGCCGCTGCTCTTCCGAGCCGCGTCTGCTGCCTGGTCCAGACGCCTGCTGCCTTCTTCGACTCGCTCATGCTAGGGAAGATTTAACTGCACGGCCCTGCGATGGCCAGGGCTGCATGACGACGCGCAGGTATTTTACCGACAGGAGATGCATATGGCAGACAATGGCACGGTTCAGGCAGCGGCGCGCCTTCTACTGGACGCGCGGGCAACGGGCACGCTCCTGCCTGGTCTGCTGGCGCCACGCACCGTGGCCGAGGCGTATGATATTCAGCACTGCGTCATGCAGGGGCTAGGCGAGATCGGCGGCTGGAAAGTCGGCGCCCCCGGCCCCACCGCGACGCCGAATTGCGCGCCGATGCCCGCCGCCGGCATCTCCCGCTCGCCCGCGGTGCTGGCGTCGGCCGATTTCGCCGCCCCGTTCATCGAGTCGGAAATCGCTTTTTTGCTCGGCGCCGACCTGCCGGCGCGCGAAGCCCCCTACACCGCGGCTGACGTCGAAGCAGCCATCGCGAGCTGCCACCCGGCGATCGAGCTCGTGCAATCGCGCTTCGCCGACCCGGACGCCGCCGGCGCGCTCGCCAACCTCGCCGACCTGATCCGCCACGGCGCCTTCATTTACGGCGAGGCGATCGAAGGCTGGCAGTCGCTCGATTTCCCGTCTCTGGCGGTCGTCCAAACCATCGAGGGCGGCCCGAGCCGCGAGGGTCTAGGCAACCCCGCAGGCGACATGATGCGCCTGATGCTGTGGCTCGCCAACGAAGGTGCTGTCTGGGCCGGCGGCCTGCGCGCCGGGCAAATCGTGACCTGCGGATCCTGGACCGGGATGTCGCTTGCCGGCCGCGGCGAGGTTGTGACTGCGTTTGCGGGGCTGCCGCGGGTGGTGCTGCGGCTGGAGTAAGTGCAAAATCGAAGGGTGACGAAGTCCCATAGCGCTTCCTGGGCTCCAATTAAACGCCGGCCGTGGCCCTTCGCGGGATTCGAGGCTTCAATATGCTTCTCAAATCCCTTTAGAGCGAAATAAGCTTATCGAAGCTATAAAGCTCTAGTCGTCTGAATGCCATGGCGCCGGATGCGAGACACCATGGCAGGCCGCCAGTCGCGCACATGCCCGTTTCAGGCTGGGCGACAGTGCCGACGCTCGCTCGGGACTCCAATGCTTCCGAACCAGGTCGATCAACCGGCTATTGTATCCCAATCCTTGTGAGGCGACACTGCCACGTTCTCGACGCAGGTCATCGCGTATATCTCTGGGCGCAAGTTTGGCAATATCCAGTAGAACTTCCTTTGGGTCCGCCAACTGATCCGGATGACCTGGGAGTCTTGGCTTTTTCCCCAAAAGCGTCCTCATGGCCTCATGGTCAGCAAGCAGCCAAGCTTCGATCTCCTTGACAGCAACGCGAAAGAGAAGAGTGGAAGGGAGTGGAGCGGACCCAAGCCAAAGATGAATAAGCTCGGAGGGGCATGGCACTCTATCCAGGTCGGTGATCAGCAGCACATGGTCGCGTCGTGCCATCTCCTGAAAAGATCTTATACGCGTTTTCAGATAAGCGTTGCCGCCGCGGCGAACCACGACGCCCAGCTGGAACGTCGGGCAAAGTTCTTCAATCAGTTTCAAACCGACCGCTTCGCTGAGCGCATCCTCGGTGGCAAGCGAAATGCTGCTCATTCAGAGCGCGAGTTGTCCGGCGCTGCTCGGCCGCGCCTTCGGCAAAACAGCCTCAGCAACGGACAGCCCAGCTTCAAGCGCACGAGTCTCTTCCCCACTGATAGGCCGAACAGTACTACCCTCCGGAGCCGGCTCAAGCAGCAGTACGCCCCTGCCGTCAATGCCTTGGTTGCTCAGAAGAGCCTGGCTATGCGTACTGATAATAACCTGCCTGCGCCTCTTCGATTCGCGAAGTACACTGTTCAGAAGGAAAGGAATCTGCTCAACGATGGCGTCATTCAGGGAAAGTTCCGGTTCCTCAAGAAGCAACAGCGAGCTGCTACTTAACAACGACCATAGTAAAGCGAGCAGACGCAATGTTCCATCCGAAAAATGCTCCTCTCTCTGCCATCCCGCGTTCGGGCGAAAATGAGCATATCGAGCCTCGAGGTGGGGCCGGCCCGAGACCTCATCCTGCACAAAACGAAGTTCCCGGAACTGTGGAACGGCAAGCGTGAGCGATTTGCCGATCCTGACAAGACGCGCATCTCTGGGGCGCTTCGGTGTTTTTGCGACTTCCTCGAGAAATCCTTGCCCGAAGGGATCGTCATCGAGCCGATGGCCACCGATCCGATCACCATATTTCAAAAGTTGTGGCACGAGATGCAAATACTTTGTTTCAGCAAACAGTTCTGCTATATCGCGGAATTCTTCGTTCGACTGGATTTGTTCAAGATGCGTCTGAGTCAAGCGCGCAATATCTGTTTTATCGTCACCATTGGGGCGGCACAGCAACTTCCTGTCGCCTTTCCATACTTCTTCGCTTGAAATCAAGGTCCGCTGGAGACCCTTGCCTTCCGGTTTGAAGGCCACGATGTACTTCCATGACAACTCGGGAGAGTCTGCGGAGTCAGAAATGTGGACTTCGATTCGTATATCTGGGTCGCGGCGCGCATGCAGGCAGCGCAGTTTAGGTATTCCACCGCGGTCCGCGACAGCTTTCTGCAAGCCCCCACCCTGCGCCTTGCTGACATCACGCAAAAATCTAAATACATCGAGCAGGTTAGATTTGCCTGTTGCATTAGCCCCAAGAATATAAGTCCGTTCTCGGAACGGAATATCGGCGATACGAAAATTCCGCCAGTTTTTGAGCTTGAGGCGAGTTATCAACATGATCGACCAAACCCTACGCAATCCCGGAACAAAACGCCACCGACGGAAAGAGCCAGACTTTTGAATGCGCGCGATCTTAAATCCGCAAATGCTCCGGGATCCGCAAGCCCAGCCGGTTGGGCACATCCCATATTTCGCGCACCGCGCGCGTGGGGGTAAAACCTTGGCCGAGATAGGTGGGCATGGCGCGCGGGTCGTCAGCCGTGCAGGTGTTGACGGTAACGAATTTCGGCTTTTGCGCCCAGGCGGCATCCAGCGCCGCGCGCAAAAAAGCCGTGCCCATGCCTTTGCCGACAGCGTGCGGAAACAGGCCGAAATAGCTCAAATTCACCACCCCCGGCGCCTGCGCATCCAGCTCAAAAAAACCGGCCGGCTCATGGTCGCGATACAGCACATGAATCGACACGCCGGGTGATGCCAGAAGGGACGTCAGTTCCGCGTTCGGCATGGTGCGGCGCAGCCACCACACGTAGGGCGCGCCGACGGTGTCGTAGAGATAGCGGTAAAAGGCCACCGTCGGGCGCGGCAGGCGCACCAGGGTGGTGTCGGCCGGTAGCGGCCGTGCAACGCCCGTAGGCGGGGACTGCTGTTTGAGGAAGGTGACCGTGACCGCTATGCGCGTGACCGCGCTGCGCGTCGTGGGGCTGCTGCTCAGCAGCCCCATGGCAGTGCCTTAATCATCGAGGAAACTCCGCAACTTGCGGCTGCGGCTCGGGTGTTTCAGCTTGCGCAGCGCCTTGGCCTCGATCTGGCGGATGCGCTCGCGGGTCACGTTGAACTGCTGGCCAACCTCTTCGAGCGTGTGATCGGTGTTCATGCCGATACCGAAACGCATGCGCAGCACGCGCTCCTCGCGCGGAGTCAGGCTGCTGAGCACGCGCGTGGTTGCCTCGCGCAAATTCGCCTGGATGGCGGCATCGAGCGGGATGACGGCCGCCTTGTCCTCGATGAAATCGCCAAGGTGGCTATCCTCCTCGTCGCCGATCGGCGTCTCCAGGCTGATCGGCTCCTTGGCGATTTTTAGGACTTTGCGGACTTTTTCCAGCGGCATGCCGAGCTTTTCGGCGAGTTCCTCGGGCGCCGGCTCGCGGCCGATTTCGTGCAGCATCTGCCGGCTGGTGCGCACCAGCTTGTTGATCGTCTCGATCATGTGGACCGGGATGCGGATCGTGCGCGCCTGATCCGCAATGCTGCGTGTAATCGCCTGGCGTATCCACCAGGTGGCGTAGGTCGAGAATTTATAGCCGCGGCGGTATTCGAATTTATCCACCGCCTTCATCAGCCCGATATTGCCTTCCTGGATGAGATCGAGGAATTGCAGGCCGCGGTTGGTGTATTTCTTGGCAATGGAAATCACCAGGCGCAGATTGGCCTCGATCATCTCCTTCTTGGCGCGCGCCGAATCCCGCTCGCCGCGGCTGACGGTGACATAGACGCGACGGAATTCGGCAATCGGCAAACCCGCATCGTTGGCGATGGCCGAAATCTGCGACCGCACATCGGCAATCTGGGTAAAATATTTGGTGGCAAACGCTTTCCAGCCCTTGCCCGGCAGGGCGGCCACCGTCTCCAGCCAGTTCGGATCCAGCTCATGGCCGCGGTAGCGCGCCAGAAAATCGTCGCGCGCGACCTTGCTGCTTTCGGCAAAGCGCAGGAGCTGACCTTCCAGACCGTTCAGCCGCTGAGTGAGTTGCTTGAGCTGGGTGACCAGCTCCTCGATGCGGTTATTGTGCAGCCGCACCTGCTGCACGCGGGCCACCAGCTCCTCGCGCAGTTTTTCGTAGCTCTTTTCCGAGCGCGAGCTGACTTCCTCGCCGGAGGTCATGCTGTCCAGGCGCCTGGTTTGCATCTTGCTGAGTTTCTTGTAGGCGGCTTCGATTTCCTCGAACGTCGCCAGCACGTCGGGCTTGAGTTTCTCCTCCAGCGCGGAGAGCGAGAGGCCGGCACCCTCGCCTTCGTCCGGATCCTCCATCTCGTCGGGCACCGGCGGCTCGACCGGCTCCGCGGCCGCCTCCCCGCCCTCGGCGGCCGCCGCGGCGGCCGCTTCGGCGCCGGCGATCTCGGCCTCGGCCGCGGCACCGGCACCTTGCGTGGCTTCCAGATCGATGATGTCGCGCAGCAGCATGCGCCCGGCTTTCAGCGCGTCATGCCAGGAGATGATGGCGCGGAACGTCAGCGGGCTTTCGCACAGGCCGCCGATCATCATGTCGCGCCCGGCCTCGATGCGCTTGGCAATGGCGATTTCGCCCTCGCGCGAGAGCAGCTCCACCGAGCCCATTTCGCGCAAATACATGCGCACCGGGTCATCGGTGCGGCCCAGACTCTCCTCATCGACATTGCCGGAGGCTTCGGCTTCCTCGCCCTCCTTCTCCTCTTTCTCGACCTTGGGGGCGGCGTCGCCCTCCTCATTCTCCTCGTTCTCGACGACCTGGATGCCCATTTCGTTGAGATTGGCCATCATGTCCTCGATCTGCTCGGAGGACATCTGGTCTTGCGGCAGGATGGAGTTCAGCTCATCGAAGGTGATGTAGCCGCGTTCCTTGCCCTTGGCGATCAGCCGCTTGGCCGCGGCCGATGCGGTGTCCAGCAGGGATGCATCAGAGTCCTGCTCGGCGGTTGCCGTCTCCGTCGTCGCAGCCTGTTTGGTTGCCATATACTCAAACTCCAACATCAGACGCACCGCTCACCCGAGGCGGTGCGTCCGGTTCAATCCCCCAGATACTTAGAAATCGCTCTCATCGAGCCCCTGCTCGCCGCTGCGCAGCCGGTTCAGGGCATGCACCAGGGCGTTCAGCCGGGCGAAGGAGGTTTGATCGGGACGCGCCTGCCAGGCTTGCTGCGCCGCCGCCACCTCCGCCTCCAGACCCTCGCGGTGCATGAGCCCAAAAATATGCCACCATCCCGCCTCGGCCTCGGACGCCTGGGTGTCGGCGCGCGCGAAGGCCGGCGACGCCGCCAGCGCATGTGTCATCGCTTCACCTAACCCGAGAGAGCGCAAGTGGTCAGCCAAGGCGCCAGAGTCAAGCATGTTCTCGCCATCGGCGGCCGCCAAAATTGCCCTACGCAGCTTATCCATCTCCGGCGGCAGGGCGGCGGCGGCATACGCCTCCTCCACATCGCGCAGCAGCGAGGGGTGATGGATCAATGTTGCCGTGAGCGCCGCCGCACGTTCGGCAAACACTTTTGCACCATCGGGCACAGGGCGCGCCGGCGCCTGAACCGGCGTTTTGGACCCGCGCCGGCCTGCGACAAAGCGCTGCGCGCGCAAGGCTTGCAACTCGCCGGTCAGAGCAAAAGCATATTCGCGAGCCAGGCCAGGGTGGCGGATGGCCGCGGCGGCAGCACGCAACTGATCCCGGAAACGCACGCGC
>Ga0116231_10015231_pt1 | contig 10001 bp, 13 predicted proteins | sample S1TSphgellanicum_2_FD_89695 | JGI IMG/M metagenome (GOLD analysis project Ga0116231, IMG submission 89695) | Host-associated microbial communities from peat moss isolated from Minnesota, USA - S1T2_Fd - Sphagnum magellanicum MG | ecosystem: Host-associated > Plants > Peat moss > Unclassified... | reverse complement strand
GCCTTGCCATTTACATTAAAAAGTATCTTAAGGCAAAAGAAGAATTATGAAAACTCAAATATTTCACCATGCAAAAATATAATCTTCAAAAAATCCTCTAAAAAAAACCAAAATCCTTCAATACATTATAACTAGATATAACTAATCTCAAGTTTCAATACAACCCAAAATATCATCTTTCAAAAATTTTCATATAAAAATAGACCTATTGCCTAGGGGCCAAAATCCCTTAAGCTACTATACTCTATAATGAATCTAAACACAATATCCTTGCTTTAGTAGGCAAGACCAACAAACTAATAACCTTCATAGATAGATGAGATACCCTTGCAATATAGTAGAAAACTTCTAGGAGTATTTTATGCAAGAATATATGTAACAACTAGATGAAGGTTTGATGCCAACTTTTGTTTTTAAAATCAGTAGATTCCTACAACCTATTATTTAGGTGTCTCACTTTTCATCCAGTGGGAATCAATTTGCATGTTCAACCCACTGGGATTGTCTTTGAACACTACTGTGACAATTTTGTTGGGCTCTCCCCCCATAGGGACAAGGACTATAGCATTGAATACAACTTTTGGAAGTCTTATCTTATTAGAATCAGTTTCACATTAGGTGAAGTGGTTTCTTTGGTGAAAGTGTTTAGACTGTTGAGATTGGAATGGATTGTTTTGGTGTTCAGAGTGTGGACACAGTAGGCAGATGTACAACATCTTATCTATTGGCAGGGCCAGCATGTGTGTGATGCCTTGTTTGGTGTTCTACAATGTATGGTGATAGGGCACGATATCCTACAGTTGATTTTGGTGGATGGAAGAGAGGTGTCGAGCCAAATCCTATATATAAAAGCAAACATGGTGTCTATCTGTCCGTCTGTCTGTCGCGACAAAAACAAGACGAGGTCCTGAAACGAGCGAGGTCCTCAAAACCTTCGAGGACCTGAACCGAGGTGGCCAGAATCCTCGCTAAAGGACCTGAATCGAGATTCTCAGTACCCGGTCTAGACCTCGAGACAGACCTGAAACAAAGTTCCCAGAAAGAAAATCCATCATTGGGGACCTGAAACGAGGTCCTTAGACAAAAAACCTGTCGTTAGGGTCCTGAAACGAGGATGCACTCTTTTACTCACCAACACTAAATTTGTTTTTTTTTAAATTAATTTTTTTAATTAAATTATTTCTCTGGGGCCTTGACCTAGACCCTATACACGTGCACTCTTTTACTCACCAACACTGAATTTGTTTTTTTTTAGGGATTCATAATAGTCATCTTTGATTTGTTTGGGAGAACGGCTGTTATGAATCCTGAGAACCGACCTGATAACCATCGGGGGTCTGTTCCTGTTTTTCAAAAGAAGTTTGAAACAATAACCTAAACCGACGGTTCTTTGATTCTGATGTTTTTCAATGAGAAAGAACCGGAGGTTCTTTTGTTTTTCAAAGCACCGCAACTGGCAGTTCTTGGTTTCGGACATATTAAAGAAGAATCAACAGTCGAACACAAGTCCGGTTCAGTGTTGGGTGGTGCTTTTGAGTCTTTAAAGAACCACCGGTTCAGGTCCTTTAAATATTTCAAACCCTGAGAACCCCCTGCTTCCTGTTCTTTGAAAAAACAGGCCAGGGCAACCGCTGCGAAGGGCCGGGCGAGGTGCCACGGGTGGCTGGAGTTTAAAGAAACCGAGGGACTTCACAGTGGCCGAAGGTCACGGGCACCCACTTGTTGTATGGAAAACGAGGAAAATTTTGGCCTTGAGTGATGCTGAATGGTATTGTGAATTGAAAGGCTAGCATCAGCCCCATCATGTCAGTCTTCCAGCCAAGAATCCTGCAATGCATGACTTTGTCTGGGGAAAAAACAAAAGCCCCACAAGTTGTATTCCCACATGTCCTAAATGTCCACAAGTGGGGACAGACTAAGCCCAGTGTAAAAAAGGCTGAGAATCCCAAAACAAAGACCAGCCATGGCAAGCGGTGGGAAATCTTGCCAATATTACAAAGACCTGGTAAGTTAAGCCTGATGCCACAGGATTTCCAGGAATAAGGGCTCAGAATAAAGGCCTGCATGAGGTGGAGCTATTGGGGTAAAAATAGCAGCAAAGAAAACAAAAAACACACACATTTTTGCTGACAAGTCCCAAAAGTCTACAACTGGGGAGAGCCCCATGAACCCAAGGTAGATATGAGGGTGAGAATCCAAAAGCCTTGAAATAAGGCAGCCAAGGACAAGGGGGGAAATTTTTGCCAACAACTCCCAAAAGTCTACATCTGCGGGATACCCCCATGAGCCCAAGGTAGATATAAGGGTGAGAATACAAAAGCCTTGAAATAAGGCACGCAAAGACAAGGGGGGGAATCTTGCCAATAGTAGAAAGACCTGGCCAGTAAATCCTGATGCCAAGGGCTTTACAGGAAGAAGGGCCCACGTGAGGTGGAGCAATTCTGGTAAAGTCCTCTGCGAAGAAAACAAAATATCCAACACAGTTTATTCCAACAAGTCCCAAAAGTCCACAACTGGGGTATAAGCCCAGCCCAAGCTAGACAAGGGTGAGAATCCAAAAGCCTTGCGAGCAAGGCACGCCAAGACACTGGGGAAAATCGTGCCAGTATTAGAAAGACCTGTCAGTAAAGCCCCTTAGGTTACTGGGTTTACCAAAATAAGAACCCACTGGACGTTTGGGTAAGCCCACAAGTTGTGTTTTAATTTTTAACTCAATAGTTAGGGTGTTCTTATGCAGGGCTATTAGTCGAGGCCAAAACTAGTGGCAGCCAATTTTAAGAATATAATTTCATGCAAAACCAATGAGAAGTTGCATCATGGAGTATAGGAGCATCCTATTCTTCTTTTTGGGGTTGGGGGGTTTTCAAGTTGTGTTTGGTGTGGAGAATGGACTATCCATTGTTCACTTTTTGCTTGGACAACTTGAATTGTCTGTAATTTAATGTTTATAGCTTGTTACTTATGCAATAAGTTAGGAATTAACATTGATAATTTATTAGGTGATGATTTTTTATAATTTAATAATGATTTGATGAATCATCATTAATTAATCATTGTTTCAATTAATGTACATGACTCAAACATGATAACTTATTAGAAAAGTTTTTGCACATATTAATATGCATGATATAAGGATGATGACTCATTACAAAAATCTTTGCACAAATTAATCCACATGATTCAAATATCATGTGATGAATCATGTGATGTGTAAGACATTAAAAAATTTCTTGTTTAATTTTTTTTTGTTTCGTATATAAATATGTATTTGGGACCTTTGAAACACCTTCACTTCATGAGAACAACTTGTTATAAGAATAAAAAAGTTCATAAAATAAACTTGTAAAAATAATTGAAAGATTATTTTCAAAGGTTTTGGCAAAATGTGTAAAATCCATGGTAGGAAAATGGTTGTGGCAGAATAATTATAAATGAATAATAAATAGTTGAACAAATATTTGTGCAAACAAGAATATAAATCTTCATAACTATGTAATAAAAATACATAATTTTGGTCCTATACCCATTTATCTTCTATAAAAAAAATAATTGTATTTAGGATTCGAATCTATGTTTTTTGTGTTGTGAAACTTAGTTTTGTTATCAAAAGTTTGGCAAATATATATATATCATTTGTTTTGTTTTAGGATGTCAAATATAAGGTGATTTGTTCATCCTCGAATTATGAATAAAAATGAATATATGGATTAAAGAGGTTCAACTTGTGACGATGGAAATTATGAAAGGCAAGCCAAACCAAATTTTGTACATAATTGAACATGTAAAATAACATCATAAAAACCATTAACATGAATCATTATGTTTGACCCCATGTTTTCTTTTAAATTTCGCCTATACTCCTAAGCACCAACTAGAATTAAATTTGTGAAATTTTGACAAGTTTCAGACAAAAAGGCTACATGTACAATGTGTTAATTTATATGAGAAAATTTGAATAAAAAGTCCACAAATAATAATAGGCATTCATTGCACATAAATAAGTTCATATTTGTTAGACGTTGTTGAAACCTTATTTTTGAAACTTTTGAATTTCCAATGTAAAAAATGTTGTAGGTTTTTTAGAAAGAAAAATAAATACATATATGTTTTAATGTTAGGAGTAATGTTTTGAGCAGAACACTAACATCAACATTAAGAGATGTTTCCAATTCTCCTAGCACGTAGATTTCAAAAGATAGGCATTGTCCATCATTGACATTGGGAGTTAATGGGCCAAGTTTACCTATTGAAAAACTTGTTGAGAGACTTGTTGAGGAGCTTGAAATTATAAATGAACTAAAAGCGTTAATGTTGTAACTACATAAATAATGGGAAAAAATTAAACCCTAACTTGACCCTGAACCTGTAAAGCAATGCCAAATGGTGATCACATCGAAACAACATTTATTCGTTTGGTTTAACAAGAAGGATGCAACTCTAGGCTATATTAGAACCAATAATTTGCATGTCATGTGGAGTGGAAGTGTCATTGATACTCTTGATAACTATGATATTGTAAATGTTATCTTTTAATTTAAACATTTAAATAAGATAATTGCAAGGTTGGAAATGTTTGATCCTTTTTCAAAAGTTACATTGAAAGGATAAAGAGAATTTTATTACGAGTGTGGTTCAGGCAATAAATGAATTGATCTAATTTTTACTAAAATCAATACATTGGTGCTAAAACATTTCACCATTGGGTTTTTGTCCAAAATGTAATAACAAATGAAATATGAACAAGTGGAGACATTCAATGAAGTGGCAGAGGTGGTTGAAAAGAATTGAAAACATGGAAGAAGTCCCACAATTATGCATCCATGGCCAAAACAATTCAATTTTTGACTAACTTAAGTCATGATGGAGTTGGCCATGGAACAAATGATAAATGAAATGAACCACTTCAACCTCCTGTAACCAAAAAGAGAGGGTCCAAAAACACACAGCACACTGACTGCCCTCAACAAACCCAGGCGCCCATGTTTTCCTGTAATGCTTACATACGATTCAGACCTTCGATCTTACACAACACTCTTCACTACCTACTCATTCTTTCAGACGAACATCACAAGACCCAGAGACAAACAAGTGCCTTGCATTCTACACAACAATAGAACAGGTTTTGCCCAATCACACAGATGCCAGTCAGGGAATTCTTTCATTACATTTGCAAAGTATGTACATCCCCGAAAGCACAAGCTCACTTCTGCATCAGATGTTCACAGAAACACCGAATTCCCAGTGCTATCTACTCCCTCTCTCTCCAATTCTTCTACAGTAACTTGACCGATTGTTAGGCGCAGCGAAAAGTTTTAACCTTCAGCCAAGCCACTCTATGCTCCCACAAGACATTCCCTCCTCTATCTCTCCCAGAGCTCTCTAGTCTTCCTGGCAAAAATCCACCCCTCTCTCCTTCACCAAGCTTCTTTTTCACCCCAAAACTCCGTCACACCCCAGCGTTCTCCCGTTCTGTTTTTCACTAAGCTTCTCCATCAAGCCTCTTCCTCCCTTTCCACCTTTCGACGCATCAATGCAGCTCCACTCCTCCTCATCATTCGCACCGCCTTCACTCCTGCACACCCTTTCACACAAACGTCCCATGCACAGCCATGCAGCCGTCATGGAGAAAACATCCGCCGTCAAAATCAGGACGGCTAATTATACCAAAGCACACCCTCAAGGCCCGGGTGTTCACACTGTGTGGAGACCCACCTTCGTGTTACATATGTAACCCCTCCCTTCTTAGACAACTGAGTCCCTCAGCTTCATCTAGTCTGGTGGAGCATAAAAGATTTGGAGGTTTCAACGAGATCTCTCCCATTGGTGACCATCGGCATCTTGGATGATGCATACTCGACAGCCTTCCTGAAAATCGAGGTTGCCCTTTCCATCTGAATGTCCGATGAATTGGTAGGGGCCCTCCCAACTTGCAATCAAAGCTCTTCTTTTCCCTAGCTTCTTCATCTTCACCATCATCCTGCCTACAATCAATCCCTCAAACAAATGCTTACCTCTTTTGGTAGCATAGACTTTCTTTTGTTGCTTCTGAGCTTGCTCTACATTGAGCAAAACATTGTTGTGGATATTCGCAATGAGCTCCACTTTCTGCAGAAACTGAACTGCAGCAATTTTCACATCCACAACATTGTCAATCTCAGCAGTTAGGGCCTGCAAGTAGTTGTCTACCCTCAATCGTGGTGTTCAACCAGTAAGAATCATGAACGGAGAGAATTTCATACTCATTTGTATCCCACAGCGGTACCCAAACAAAACCTTGGCCAATTGCTGATCCCAACAATCCATGTTGGCAGGAGTAGCAGCAAGCACAGTTATACCATGCTTGATGGTCTTGATCATGCGCTCAGCCATCCCATTGCACTAAGGCCATTGGGGCGCAGTGCGTTGGTGTTGAATAGCATAATCCCTACACATCACATCAAATTCTACAGCCCACTCCCCCCCATTGTTAATCAGCACGAATTTGGGAACTCCATACCTACAAATTATCTCATCCTCCAAAAACCTAACTGTCGTTTTCGCTCCATGGTCAGCAACCACCCTTGCTTCACACCACTTCGAATAGTGGTCGATGGCCACCAGAATATACTTGTTGCCCGACTTAGTCTCAGGCAATGGCCCTGCAGTGTCTAGTGCAACTCAATGGAATAAATTACAAACGGGAATGCTCTTTAGTTGTTCATCTCCAGATTGGATGTTGCCTGAGCTCCTCACCAATTGGCACTGTTGGCACCCTCTGACTACCGCCTTCACATCTTCAGTTCGATTGTGCCAGAAGTATCTTCGTCGAACCTCTACCAACGTCCGTTGTTCCCCAAAGTGCCCTAGATCTTCATGCATCCATCTTACTAAAGACACCCTCTCCTCAGGTTTGAGCACAAGTAATGCTTTGAAGAAAAGCTTATGTTCCTTCCAACAATAGTTGCTTGCCCTCTTCTTGATCCTCTTGCCTCCTTCAGAGTCAACTACATCAGGCAGTACGCCTCCCTTCAGAAATGTCAAACAGTTTGTGTCCTCCCATATGTCAACGCAACTTGACTTCACTTCGTGATCTTCCTTATCCTCGGATTCTATAGGACTTAATTCATGGTCCCCAAACTCAGACAGTTCCTGAGCTGCCAAAACCAATTCCAATTGCTGTCGCTTGTCAAAGTACTAAGGCATTCTTCTCTTCAATGCCACTCGCGCTCCTTCGCGCTGCTCAGGTTCATCACCCATTGACACCGGCTCCTCATCTGGAATAAACTCCTCATATAGGTCTTCTGCTACTGCGACATCAAGCATATACAGCTGATGGTTGCCGACACATGTCCAGTGGTTGCTACCAGAGCAAGATGCATCATGCTGTCTACCCTTCCTCCCGACACTGATCCATTTTGTGTCTTCTTCTGTCTTGATACATAGAAGCCCTTCTTCTTTCCTAGGTACATCAGTTGGAGTATCAGCAATGTCCTGGATCTCTTCACCAAAATCATCGTAATCTGCAGCTGACCCAACCGGGTTCCTGCTTAAGGCATCCACATTTGTGTGCCTGAGTCCTAGTCGGTGTACTATTTTGAAACTAAAGTCTTGCAACATGCCGACCCATCTACCTCTCCTACCATGTGCATCAGATACAGTCGCCAACCACTCTAGTGGTTTGTGATCTCTGCGTAGGATGAAATGCTTCATGTGCAAGTACTGTCTAAAATGCATCACACCCCAGATCAGAGCGTAGCATTCTCCTTCCATTGGATGGAATCTCCTCTGAGCCTCAGTCAGGCTCTTGCTGGCATACGCTATGACTCTTTCGAACTTCCCTTCCCTTTGTGACAGAATAGCTCCAACACCTTTGGGCGACCAATCTACGTCCAGCCAGAAGGTTTGCTTGAAATTTGGTCGTGTGAGTACATGCACATCCACCAGTGTTGCCTTCAATGCCTGGTATGCCTGTTCACAGCCCATATCCCATACAAATGCAACGTCCTTCTTTGTTAATTCAAACAAAGAACCTGCCAAGTTCGAGTAGCCTCTAACAGACTTTCGGTAGTAACCTGTCAGACCTAAAAATGATCTGATGCTTGGGAGATTCTTCGATGTTGGGAACTACAACACCGCTTCTATTTTCCCAGGATCGGGTCGGATACCTTCCTTGCTCACCACGTGACCTAGAAAGGTGATAGTTTTAGCAGCAAAGCAACACTTGCTTGGGTTGAGTTTTTAATTCTCTTCCCTGAGTTTACAGAGCACCGCAACCAAATGTTGAAGGTGCTCCCCCCAGCTTTCACTCTGCACATTGAGGTCGTCAACGAACACCTTTAGAAATCTACTCCCCAAGTCCTTGAAAACCTCTGACATGGTTTGAGTGAATGTACTCATTGCATTCTTGAGTCCGAATGGCATCACTGTCCAATCGTATAGCCCAGTCTTGGTGATCAAAGCTGTCTTTTTCATATCTTCTGGAGCCATTCGAATTTGCCAAAAACTAGACTGCAGGTCTAGAGCTATAAACCATGTTGATCTTCCCAACTAATCAATCACATCCTCTACGAGTGGCATTGGAAACATATCTCTGCGTGTTTGAGCATTGAGAGGGCGGTAGTCCCCACAGGAACACCTGCTCCCATCCTTCTTCACTGGCAAAATCACTCGACAAGCATATTCGGAGTTGTTGGGCCTCATTTTACCCAAGTCTACCAATGCATCAATCTTTCTTTTCACTTCAGCTTCCTCCCAGTAAGACAGCCTACTAGGAGATGTTTTGCAAGGTGGAAACCCTTGTGTGTCAATACTATGCTCACCAATGGTGCAGCAACCTAGTTCGCCCTTGTTCTAAGCAAAGACGTCTTGGTATCTCTCCAGGATTCCCCAAAGTTGTTGCTGCCCAATTTCACCTAAATCAGTGTTGATCTTGATTCGTTCACAGATCTTCTTCCATCTGATCCCCGATTCATGACGATTGGGCGATATAAACTTCTCAATGGGCTCGCAATCAGAGTCGCCATCTTTTACCTGGATGGTTTGAAGTATCATCGGAATTGTAAAGTCGTGTTGGGGACAGTGTTGTTGTAGCAACAATGGAACAAGCACATCGTGTGTGGGCGCACGTATGATCTGTTTGCTCTTCTCCGCATCAAACACCCACCTGATCCAGTCAGCATAATCATCCCCATCCGTGATCTCTTCTGTCATGATTCCGTCAGCCTGCTCCTGTAACATCAGTCGTAGCATTTCCTGTGGTCCTTCCGAGCTGACTAGCTCCTCAAACTCAGCATCCACAAACTCATCCTCTGAGTCAATCTGTTCTATTTGATGAGATTTCGAATCATAGTATTCACTGGTATCGCTGTCATCATCGGAATTTGAGGTGGATGCGTCGTCCTCCTCGTTGACCACCTCTCTATCCTGATCGGGTATTGTGCAACCATCTTGGTGGGCACGTGCGTCCTTCCAAGTGGTCGATGTTTCTCGCACCATCATACCCGCACTCATTCTCTGCAGCAAATTTACCACTGTCAGTGGCAACACCTCCACATTGGTCCTAGGCCCATGCCTTACCTGGATAAGACCTCGTTCCACATCAACCACCGCTCCAATCTTCATCAAAAAGTCCAGACCTAGTAGCACATCGTACCCATCCGTGTCTACTACCATAAAGGTCATGGCACATTGTATGCCCCCGATTTTCACTTGGATCTCATCCACCCGGCCCAATGCCCGAGTGATCACTCCTGATGCGGTCTTGTAACTCTCATTTCCTGTCACAAGATGCATTATACCCAATTCTCTTACTGCAGCAGCAACCAGTACAGACATGGACGCTCCTGTATCTACTAATCCTTCAACAATGCAGTTGCTAATCTCCACGGGCAGATGTAGATTTTTGCTCCAATGCGTCTTATTGACGCAGACCTTCCTTAGTGACGGGAGTGTAGAGACCACTGACACTTGATTCTCGGTGGTCTCCGAATCCCTTTTTCTCCTTGCCAGCTTTACCAAGCTTT
>Ga0116231_10015229_pt1 | contig 10001 bp, 4 predicted proteins | sample S1TSphgellanicum_2_FD_89695 | JGI IMG/M metagenome (GOLD analysis project Ga0116231, IMG submission 89695) | Host-associated microbial communities from peat moss isolated from Minnesota, USA - S1T2_Fd - Sphagnum magellanicum MG | ecosystem: Host-associated > Plants > Peat moss > Unclassified... | reverse complement strand
CCTTTTTGCATGGGCGAAATTTCGCCACTTGGTGAATTTTTTTTCAGAAGAGGTTCTTTGGGTTTTCCTGTCATAATATATTTTTAATTTTTAGAAATTTCCAATTTTTCTTATAAGGTTCCAATAGTAATAATAAAAAAAGGATGGTACATGGATTATTTCAATTTTATAATTTTATTGTTATCCAAATTTTGATAAATCTCTTTATGGTTGATCACCACGAGTCCTTTTTACTGACTATATATAGCCTAATCACTTAGGGAAAATAGTCGAGAAAACGAAGTGAAGGTGAAAATTTCTTGGGAAATAAAATATCTAGATCACTCATGTGTTGTCAAGTCAATAGTGATAGCCACTCCACAACACAAACCATAGTTCTGTGATTCATATTAATTTAGTTCATGGGTGCAATCACTTTCCTCCCTTTTTTTTTTGGCAATATTTGGGCCCTCCCCAATAGGAGCACCTCTTTGGACCGCCAGTCACAGAAAAGAAACCCTTGCACTCCCTATGGCCCACCTTTTCAGTTTTTATACATGAGAGTTCAACTTTGGGCAAACCATCTGGGATGAAACTGAGGTGTTTGTTATTGGGAAACTTTTTGGGAACATATTTTACTTGCAAACAATTCAGATTAAATTACAAGTAATTTGTTAACCTATGTAGCAATTCAATTTTCCTGATCATATGTTTTCTAGCCAAAAATATTTCCACATTGCAAAAAAAATTTGGGTTAATTTTTTAATGTAGCCAAAAGTGGTCATGATCTACAAGAATATTTAGCCAAATTTAAACATCAACATTAAAAAATTTATAACATTCTTCTGTACTTTTGGCTGCCTACTTAAACCATGTATAAAAAAACTGGCGATTTTTCCTTTAACTTGGTCGAATTATGGCTATTGAAAATCTCAAAAAGCACTTGATTTTACCACTAGTAATTTTTTTAAAAAAATTTGGCAACGTATAGCCAGCAAAAAAAATGCTTCTTTGTAATCACAAATTGTCATGTATTCAAAATATCAAAATCTGAACCCAAACACAGTACCCCGTGCTTGAAGTTCCTGTGGATGGATGAATGATGGGCAATATGGCTCCAAAACAAATCCCTAAAAACAAACAACAACACTGCACGCATCCCGTTGCGTCATTGCACGAGGTGACACCAACAAAGATTCGGAAATCCAGACCGTAATGATTGCGAGCATGGGCGTCTACAGACCGATCTGGTGACGCTCTTATAGACCCTGGAGGATGGCCGGCAGGCAGGCAGGCAGGCAGGGAGGATAGAATTCGAGGTCCCAAATCATGATATATCGAGGTCCCCACTCATGATAGATCCACGTCCCAACTCATCATGGACTCCTACTTATCCAACCAGGTACTTACTCAATAACTAGGTACCTACCTGGAGGGCAAAGATTTATGTAACCGTATGTTTTGTATTCGGTATTCCATATCATGTTTTTTTAAACACATAAAAAGAAGAAAAAAGGGTGAGAGGAGAGAGGACCCGGACGATCCGGAAAGAAAAAGAAACGAAGCTCAGGATGCAGCCCTTTGGGCAGGACGGGGGAGAGAAAAAGACTTTTCGGGGGTTGGGGCAGCTCTAGCTTGGGTAAATTTAGGGAGACCAAAGATCAGTTCGGGCGGGTGGAGGGGAAACTGGTACCATCCAGTGCGGGCGGTTAGGGCTCCGTGACCAGCGGGCCCAGATTCGCCGGATTTCGGCCGACAGCCACATGCTTTCCATGTTTCCTTAAACGTCAATGTAAAAGCCAAGCAACAGGCAACCCTACAGAGAGACTGGTACCAGGGTAGGGTGCGGGTTACAAGTAGGTTAAAGCAAGGTATGGTAAATTGAGGTAGGGCTACTTTTGCCATGGGGAAAATAGAGAAACTTTTACTTTTTGCCGTGTACGCTGAACCAGCACCCTAGTGTTACCTTCATTTCGCCTTGGGTGAACCGGCACCTACACTTGTATCATGGTAAAAACCAAGGTTGTCCGGTTCTTCACCTGGGTGAGTGAGATCCGGCAGTTTCAGTTCTGATTCTCAAGCACCTGGGCCACTGGTTCAAACATTTAAATTTTTTTAAAAGAATTGGATTGAGAACTGGCCTCAGAACCAGACCCAGAGCTGAACCGGCCTCTAAAAAGAACTGGAATAAGGGAAAAAGAATCTGGAATTGGCCTCTAAACCAGCATCCAGAGTTTAGTTTTTCTTTTGGGGAAGGGGGGGTGATTTTGTGTCTGCTTTAGTCAGTATTTAACTCAAGAAATGTTAAATTTGGACTCAGATATCCTTATTCCAATCCTTGGGTTAACCAACACCTACCCTAGTACCACGATAAAAGCTAATGTTGGGTGGGTATCTGATTTGCAATGTTAAAATCGAAGGTTCAAATTCTTATGACCCAAATCCAAGTTGACATTATTTTGTTGAAACTAGCACAAGAATTGGAATGTGAAACTTGTCTTTTATTAAATTTAGAATGAAACCAAAATGATGAAAAAACATTCTGGACCATAGGCCAAGTTCTTTAGGCAGGAAAGTTGAGTTTTTTTTAAAGTTCATATTCTTTTTTGAATTAGGCTGAAATTTATAGTTTAATATCAATTTTCATTAGTTGTTAAATTTCATTATTGTATGTACCCTTATTTTAATTTGTTGTAAATCGTTGTATGGATATGATCTTTAGCATTAGGGAATGTATTGTGTACAAAGAATCAAACCCAATTTTCAAATCAAGCTCAAGGAGGTTCGTGATTTTTTTTTAATGTGTTGGAATTGGAACAAAAGGGTTTAAAATTTGGAATATGATCAAATCCCCACTTGGAGAACCTTCAAATAAATTCAAAGTCTCAAAACTAAGACCTAAGGCTTTTTTTTTGCAACTACACAACATTGCTAAAACCCTCCAAATTCATTAAGATTGCTTTTAAATATTACAAATATTCCATGGTTAAACTCAATCAAGATTTTTGAGTCCAAATTTGCACCTACAAAAATAATGATAAAAACCCCAAAATTCATTCAAATTGATTCTAAATATTATAAAGTTCCCACATCTACAACAAAATGTAGTTTTTTCACACAATGGGCCACAATTTGAAACGCACATGGGAGGTAAACTTTGTGATTTCATTCATGACAATGTATAATATGTTATGTCTATTGCACCATATTTTATATTAAAATTGTGATTTAACATTAAATTGTGAAGCAAACCCATCCCTGGGTGATACCACTAAAAATGTCACATTTGATTTTACTAAACTCAATGAACTTTTTTAATTCATAAGAAACATTTAGATAAATATTTTCCAAAACCCTTTTAATGAGTACATTTATTAGGTTTCATAAATTTTGAAATTTCAATAATATCAATAATATTGTGTATTTTGGATGTTCTTAATCAATGCATAAAAAAACTTTCAAGAAAGTAATGTTGATTTCTTTCCTTTAACTTTTTGGTCAAAAACACAAATTTAAAACATGATTTGAAAAAATTTGTGAATTTTTTTTCCTAAGGTAATTTTGAAATCATTCTATTTTTAACTTTTTTAGTAAGCAATTAATTGAATAAGTACAATTTAATTGTGAATTTCCAAAGTTAAGGAATGTGATTCCTAAAAGGAGCATCATTATTAGGAATATAAAATTTTCACATTTTCACATTTTTTTATTCCAAAATAAACTTCAAGCCATATATTAAGGCATGCAATGGATAAACTTGAGAAAAAACAATTTATAGTTGTGAAAACATTTAAAGGAAAGGGCCCAAGAAAATGATTTGGCCAATTTTGGTTCCTTAACCATTCCTTGAGGTGATTCCTAGTGGTATCACCCAAAGATGGGTTTGCCTTAGATGGCATATATTACACAAATGTCAAACTAATGTTCAATTACAATTTTAATGTAACATATGCCATAATAAGCATATCGTATTGTACGTTGTAATGGATGAAACCACAAACTTTACCTCCCACATGTTATGAATCCCGGCCTATTGTGTGAAAAAAAACACATTTCATTGTAGCGCATGCTTAAACTAAATCAAAGTTTTAAAGTTTGAATCTAACATATTTTGGTTTAATATGACCACAAAGAAGTCTCCATCAAAAGGGTGAAGGTAACAATGTAACATAGGTACATAGGTACATATGTAGACTTTATGTACATAGGTAGCCTAGGTAACCCCTAGACTTGTAACCCTTAAGTAGGACTATGTAAACCTTAGGTAGTTCCTAGGTAGCCTAGGTAGTCCTTATGTAGCTTAGGTATAACTTAGGTAGTCCCAAGGTAGGCATTGGTAAGTTTAGGGTTGGTGATAAGTACATAATTGGTTAGGTAGTTAGGTAGGCAAGTAGGTAATATCATATATGTAAATAAATATTTAAATAGGTAGGTAAATAAGTAAACAAGTAATTAGATAAATAGACAAGTATATAAGTAGGTACAAATGTAACTATGAACATGTTCATAATAATAAATTGACCAAAATATTATTTTATGAAGATTGTGTTGCATTAGTTAAGGACTTTCAAGGTCTTTCAACTTGTTCAATTCTTTATACTTGCAACCTATATTTCACCTATATAGAAGGTTAGGCTTGCTAAGTTAAGCTTGCTTATTAGGCCAACTTAAATTAAATTTGTTTAACCTAGGTAGGGCTACATATAGGTCTACCTATTTTTAAGCTACATAATGTAGGTAGTTTTGCATGTCTCTATTAGTCACAAAAATAGTCACACAACCAATCACACAACCAATCGCAACTTGAAATGTCATCCGAATCCATGTGGCGATGATGGATGAATTAGTAATTGCAACAATGCAACCAAAAATGCAACTAAGGTGACATGGTAGTGTGATGTCATGTCATTTATGACTAGTATCACTAGAAGAATTTGTGTCCTATGCAATCACTTCTTAAACAACTAGTGATCTTCAACAACTAAATAAACAACTATGAACCATATTTGCAACTATCTAGCTTATGTGGCAATATGTGTAGTTGTAATCTAATGGTTATTACAACTAATGGATTAATGAAATAAATGTTTGTGGGCATGTATTTAATTTTATATACTTTCAAGTTAAAGATGTAAAGTTGTTAAAGTGACTAACCAACAATAATAAGTATAACATTATGATATTACATATGATATTAAAAGGAGTTGATATTTTATGTAACTACCTATTAAACAAATTATAATATTATTTAAGATCTATGATGTAAAAATTAATATTTATCACTTTACATTTAACATGTGCAATTTTGCTACATGGTGTAAATATGTAATCAAATTAACATAATTGTATATCGTGAATTGTATAAAAAATGTAAATATTAATTGACATCATACATCATAAAATATAATTTAACATGTACATTCATAAATTTTTTCATAAGTCATTTTGTAATGGGTGAAAGCATGATCAATTATACATAAAAAGTAATTATCTCATGCAATCATATATTTGCATATAAATGCAAGAAAGTAAAGTCAAAATGTTTTCAATCATTATCAAACCATCATGTTGCTCAATAGTGGGTTTATAGTTTGTTGTATACAAAGTTTGGGAAACTTTCGTATAATAAAAGTAGGTTAAAATTATTTTTGAAACATATTGGCCAAAATGTGTTCAAAATACTTTTACATTGAAAAGCTTGATATATTATTACTTTTAGAGTAAAAAACACATAAGTATATTTGAGAACAACAATATCTAAGAAATAGAAAAATCCAATATTTCTCCTACTTTAAGCCTACTTTCTATGAAACAAATGCCGAGAAAATAGGAAAAATCTACTTGCAATTGTGAAAAGTCTACTTAAATGGACATTAAAGTTTTTGTTTTTTTATATCATAAGCATAAAATCAAAGAATATGTTCATATTGATCATTGGAATAATATCTTAAAGTTTATTATATGAAGGTGTATTTTATGGCTATTTTCCATTTATGTAAACAAGTATCACAAAATGTTTAATTGATCATGTTTTCACCCTAATGGCAATAGTCATGTATGCATTACATGAAAACATGTGTATATAAAATTCAAGTGGAATCATTTTTTAGGGAGTTATAAAAATGTTATATTTTAGTTTGTTATTTTTACAAATGTCATGCATACATAAAGGTTTAATCAATAAATTGAATATTTCATGTGTTGCACACAATTGTCAATTGGGTATGAAAAATAGACAATTTGGAATAATAGCCCAAGACATGAATGCCACATGTCCAATGCAATCCTTGAAAACTTTAGGATTGTTAGGTTATTATACTATGTTTTCACCCAAGTTCCTAGTTAATTGTTTTGTTTTGTGCTAGATGGACTTTTGGCTTGATAGCATAATTTTGATGCACAATTTTCTTAAACAAGCAGTCATGAATGCCAAGGGAATGTTTATTCTTAATATTGGTTGCAAGAAGATGTAGCTCGGTGACCATTCCTTTACATCTAAAAATGTTGAAATATTTTGATTGCAACTGTCCATATGAACACTTGACAAGCAAAGGAGGGGAAATCTGCCATATTTTCTTGCCATTCTTTTAGGTTGGGATTTGGATGCTTAACAAAGCCTATTTAAATCGATTATGAAATCCAATGCAACTTAAACCATGGATGAAGTTGTGGCCCTTGTGTTTGACAAAGCTAACCCCATCATTGTTAATCCTCTCAAACATATGTGACAAGTGATCCATGCATCACAATTGTTGTCCCATGCTTGTCTTGACTATTTAAAGGTGGCAAAGATTGCCATGGTTCATATGCTTCGTTTTGTTGAGGACAAACTTTGTATTTTCAATTTCATTGTTTTCTGGAAGACCAAAGTGCACAATCATTTCATATGCAATTGGTTGTTTCTACCTACATACAAAAGTTTTTCACTGTTGGCACCTTTCCAGATGAGGCTGCCTATGGGATGTGGTCTAATGTTCAATTAGCAAATGCCCAAGGCTGATATGCTTAAATTTTGCTTGAGATTTTTGCCTCTCTTCCCAATTGCTTGTTGATGGATATCACTTCCTTGGCTTAGGCTTATTGCTCGATTATCTGGTGACATCTATTACACATAACCAAATAGTGATGGATTTGGTGCTTTAATAGCCAAAGGATATAGCCATAGCAATGGGGTTAATCCCCACCAGTGTCCTTTTAAAGATTTTTTGTTTGTAGCTGAATCATCCATAGGAAAATGTTGAAAAAGTGGCAATACTCATCAAGAAGATTTAGCCAAGCTTGGCTATAAACCAAATAGCCATCATCATTCTATATCTTTGGCTACACACTCAAAATCTAATATGGAAATTCAAATCTAATATAATTATTTGATGATTTATACTAATTTTCCCCCTCACGTCTAGGGATTGAAACCCTCCAAAATGACTTCATTTTCTATTTTTGAATTTCACTTTTTGGCAAATTTTCGCCAATAAAAGAAAGGTCGATCCCCACCATGGACTATGTGGCCTTTCAGTAAATGGCATCTGCTAGACAAATTTTGCAAACACTTCGCCGTGTTCACCACATATGCCTTCTGCTGCTGAAATGTTGTGCCACCTGCTGAAAACCCAGATTTTGAAAAACAAAATTGAAAAATGAAAAATGAAAAAAATAATGCTGTCACCAACTTACCAGGCCTCCAGCGGCCAGCCCAAGATATTATTGACCGGCCTTACTAGCAACAACGCCATTGAATACGGTTTATTGCGGCCTTGTAACAACGCCATTTGAAATAGCTGCAAGAAACAAGGCTCGCCAACTGTGCACGAGAGCGTATGCGTTAGCTACTAAATACTACGCTAATAAATTCCCGTACAACTTAATCAACGGATTTGCTTCGGTGCAAAGTCAATGGACACGAACGCTGTTATTCGCTATAATATTTGTCCTCCAGGCTACTTCTACTAATAGGTAGGCAATGGGCATATGTGAGGACTGTAAAATCCGGTAATCTTTATTGCAAGAGAACACAACAAATAACATGGAAGAAAAGAGGGAAGGAAACAAGGAAATGGGAGCAGGATCTCAGTTCTAAGTTTCTAACCCAATTCTTAATATATATATCAATACTAAACTATTTCATAGTTCTGTGAGACTTCGCTATTTTTGTTGCCTGCAATGGCTGATGCGTGAGCCTAAAATAATGATGGTTTATTAATTCCTTCTGTGTCACTCAGTCTGGGGACAGTGAACTCAAGGACAGTCATAATAATAAATGATAATACCGAAACGGATTTCATTTGGGTTATTTATTCTAGAAGTCAATGGGACCACTGTCTCCGGTTTAAAGGAGCAGCAAAATTGCCCAAAACAATTTAATTTTCGCCTCTTTTCTCATCATTATCATCATCATCAATCATCATTTCCGATGCAAAAGTTGTCAGTTTGATTTCCAACACCAACCATGCCCCAACCAAGTATGTTTGCTGAGAGAGAAAGACTATGGTGTACATTGTAGTTTACATTCGGTCTCACATTTTGAGGAACGTTGATCCCCAAGTAGGTATTTGCTTACCCTGAACTAACTATGAGTTCTTTTGTTGGGGGGAACTGCATGTGACATTTGGTAAGTAAACTGTTGCTGATTCCAACTTCATGGAACATTTCTTATTTGAACTGTTTATTGATTTGAATGTCATGGAACATCCCTTCTTTGCAGGAAACGTTGTTCACCCAAGCAGGAATTTATCATTTACCCTGAACCAACTCTGAGTTCTTGTGTGGCCGAACTTTATGGACTAGGTGACCAGCACCAACTCTTAGTTCGTGTTGGGGAACTTTATGAACTAGGTGACCAGCAAGAGGTCATTGATTACTGGAAATAGCTGAGCGATGAGAAGGCTGAAGGTATTCCAGTAACCAATGACCTTGAGCCAGGCACCAGACATACCATACTGTTTAGAGACTTTTCATCCATTGACAAGAGGTTCAGAGGTCACTCTTGATAACCCTCTTGTCAATGGATGAAAACTCATATCTGTCATCCTGTCTGAATGATACATGCATGGGAAAGGAAGGACTGAAAGGTTATGCTTGCTGAACACCAAGTGAAAGACAAATCAGAAGCTCCAGAACCTCTGTGTAGACTATGGAACATTTCTTATTTTAACTGTCGTTGATTTTGAGCTTCATGGAACATTCTTACTTTAACTGTTACTGATTTGAAATGATTTTGACCTTCATGGAACTTTTCTTTTTCTGGGTGTGTGCAAGGAGCCACTTTGATTCGTCCATCACAACCAAAAAAAAAATCATCTTGACATTGGACATGCCCAAAATAGAGTCATGTAACATTTCCAATGGTGTTGACTGTTGATGGTTTGAACTTCATAGAACATGTCCTATTTGAAGTGTGAACGTGTTTTAGAGAGAGGGAGACAGAGAAGCCAACGTGAGCTAGCTAAAAAGATTTGTACAGATGTTACTGTTGTGCGACTTTTAACAGTAATAGTGGTAGGAGGGAGAAGGACTAGTGCGGAGGATTTTATTAGAGTTTCAGTCGAGCACTTGTTCCAAGGACAAACGGGCGGAGCAGCAGCAGGAGTGGCAGTTCAACGGACAATGTACTTGATTAAACAAAACAGGTGTTGTGAATAAGTAAGCGTTAGACAACAACAACAACAAGACGTCAGATTTGGGAAATCATAATAATAATAATAAAGACTGGGAGCATTTATATTATACCGAGCTAGCAAGGCTGCCAGCCCATGCATCCATGCAATTTTACTAAAAGTTTTCTAATCTGGGCTTTGGCTTTTGGGATTTGCCGACACATAAATTAATGATTTCACATTATGTAGTACTTACAAGTTTTCATTATTTGTTTCTAACACTCTCTTGTGTCTCCACCCCCCCCCCCCCCCCCCCCCCCCCCCCCCCCCCCCCCCCCCCCCCCCCCCCCCTCCCCCCTCTTATTACATATATATTTAATTTTCTTTTTTTTTATAATTAAATAAAAAAAAAGGAGGGGGGGGTGGGGG
>Ga0116231_10015227_pt1 | contig 10003 bp, 8 predicted proteins | sample S1TSphgellanicum_2_FD_89695 | JGI IMG/M metagenome (GOLD analysis project Ga0116231, IMG submission 89695) | Host-associated microbial communities from peat moss isolated from Minnesota, USA - S1T2_Fd - Sphagnum magellanicum MG | ecosystem: Host-associated > Plants > Peat moss > Unclassified... | reverse complement strand
CTTGCTCACTGAATCCTCTTCTTCCTAAACCCTAAATCAAACCTGCAGCTTCTTCAGTAAAGCTTCATTAGTATCTTGGATACACTGCTTCAAGATGCATCTTAGTGAACAAGTTTCTGCATCCAAACAAAGATTGCTACTCTTGCTCACTGAATCCTCTTCTTCCTAAACCCTAAATCAAACCTGCAGCTTCTTCAGTAAAGTTTCATTAGTATCTTGAAAACACTGCTTCAAGATGCATCTTAGTGAACAAGTTTCTGCATCCATGCTTTGCAGTGACAAAAATTCCATGATTCAGGAATGAAACTCTGCAATTGTAATTGGGAAATGGATTCTGCAATTGAAGAATCTATTCATGGGTTTTAGTTTTGAACTGGATTGTTTTTTGTTTCTGTGGCAGGAATTAGAGGGAGATTGGGTGGGAAGGAGCGGTTGCAGCAACTGAAAGAGGAGGGATTCTTGGATGTTCGAGATAATGCTGGAAATTTCGAGTTTAGAGTTGTGAAACAGGATATACAAGAGAGGTTGTCGACAGATATGCACCGTGCATCAATCTCCATCCCACACCAATGCAGGGTGTTGACAATTCATGGCTCTGCTGATGAACTTGTCCCTGTAGAAGATGCCCATGAGTTTGCCAAGAGAATCTCTAACCATGTCATTCGAATCATGGAGGGTGCTGACCATAAATACAAGCTGCAGCAACAGGAGATTGCTGCCCTCATTTTGGATTTTTTGCAAAGTAACCCTGTAGAGCCACCACCACAGGCTTCGTTGTAGACCTGTTGCTGCAAGGTAAAATACTCATTTCATCATTCTGCATTTTAGATTGCTGGAGTTACAATCCAAATATCTGCAGACACAAGCGGGCAAAAGTTTCCTCTAAACCAATTTCGGTGCAGATTTTCAGTCTGCTTGAGCAGACATAGAATCTGCTTATGTCATCACACAGAGAGCATCATCTTCCTTGTTTGAACCAAAGTGCAGCTTCCTTTGTTGGGTTCAGGTTTGGCTGTTGCATTACAAGTAAACACCCGGCAAGAAGCCCAGATCAAACTTTTGGAACCAGATGAAACAAGCTTTCCATCCTCTGGTTTGGTCCAAGCTCCATCATGTCCCAGATCTATAAGAGAAAGCTCAAACCTGTGACTCAATTTTTTGAAAGCAAGTCCAGGTGTAAGATGGGCACTCAACATCCAAATTCATGGTGATTTCAACAAAAGGTTCATGGCACACATTCACTGAAGCATACTGAATTTCTATACTGTACAATTTTTGTGAATGCCCTTATGGTATATTCATCACCTGTCATTCAGTTGTTGACTGGAAATACAAGTGAGCTCCTCAGAAACAGATCATGTTCCAAAGAAAAATCAATGTGATGAATACACTCAAATACAATTAGGTAAGATATGTATAGAACCTTAGTCAAGTCCCCTCAATACTCTGTTAAAGCTCCAAATTCAAGCATCCTGCAGGTCCCAATCCAGCCTGTGTTGCCCATAATACAACTGATGCAAGGTAACCTCTCTGTAGAGTAATGATAGATATGCAACGGTGCCAAACATGAAACAACTAAAACTGAGTAGTATCACAGCATAAAATTCCTTGTCTGCTCTCAGTTTACTGGAGAAGTAAAATCACATCAGCCAGTGACAATACCCACCACCATCATGCATAAAATTCCCTGCCTGCTCTCAGTTTATTGAAGAAGTAAAATCACATCAGCCAGTGATAAAACCCACCACCACCATGAAGAGCGTGTTTGGTGCACATGGATCCTGTACAGGAAAAAAGAAGAAGAATAGCATGAGAGATTGTCAACTAGATTTCTGCAAATTGGGAGGAAATAAGATCACATCCTGACAGGCACATAGCATATGCTGAGCAAGGACGGGTACACCACCAAACAGCCTAAACTTAACAATAGAAGGACCTGCTAAGACATGGAGATGTTTGAAATCCATTTCCTCAAATGCAGACCCATGATTACCTCAAGATATATTACTCCAACTTCGATCTCACATGTCTTCAACAGAAACCAAAGAGAAGGTTAGAGAGGAAATACCTGGATGTCCACCAGTGTCCAAAGCATGGCACTAAATACACTTGAAGCAAAGGTCACTTTCTGTTCTGATTGAGAAACCATGAAATATGTCCATCATTAAACTCTATTGAGCCAGCTCTCAAGGACTTGGGGTGGTCAATTGCTGGGTACATCACATGATCATGTTGAAGATGTCTCTATTGGGTCTATTTCTCTTTGAAAGTATCTCCCTGTGACATGTTTGGCCTGCAACAAATTGAGATGTGAATCTCTATTCTTTTGTCACAATGGTTTGCATAGTATTAAATTTTTGCTTTGTGCTGTCCACTTTGCAAACCATTCTGTAAGGTCTCCAGTTGCAAACCAATGTTTGGAAATTCCAGGGTCTTCAGCATCCAACGTGGTCACTGTCACTAAGCCTTTTGCAGTTGCCTCTGCAAATGCTCTTGTCAAGAGACATCTCATAGAAAATGTCTTTCTCCCGCTCTAGTTCCTTTACCTGTGGGAACAAATATGCCATATAACATAACCAAGTGGAACTTGGATGCTAAATAAGAAAAATCAGACTCTAATCGGCACACTGAAATTCAAACACCAGAGATCTAGATTTCTATAACCAAGTAAATCTGCTCAAAAGTATGATCATAATGAGATGTTCTAGAAGTGGAGCTCTAGATCATTCGATCAAGAAAGGGAAACCACTCCACTGACTTTTTTCTATTGATGAGTTGCAGTAAAAATATCTCTGAAGTATTGTGTGATTTTTGTGTATAGAAAAGAACCTAAATTTCCCCTATTCAGTTTCTGGCTCACTTGCCATGTCTGCAATGGCCATCTCCTCTAACTTTTATTTCTGAGAGTCCAGTGCATCAGTGGTGGACCAGAGAGTTCCCATTAAAGGGTCCAATTATTTTTTGAGCTGAGGACAGGTTAGAAGAAGTTTAGCTACTTGACAGTGGCAGCCAAGGCCCAAGAGTTTCAATGTGATGTGACTCATGGATCACTCGACTCTACACTATTATCATGCCCACAACAACATTCGCATAGGTATTGAAATATCATTGTGAAGACTTTAGCATACCAACCATGTATGCTGGAGCTAGAATGCCATTGACCAGCATTGGAGTTGCCAGTTTGAGCAGTTGGTCATGATCACACACAGAAGGCCTGCCAAGCTTCTTTGACCCTTGGAGAAACTTTCTGTGACAGTATGTATGTCAGGATTATCCTGAAACGCTTTTGAAAGAGAATTTATGTAGCGCAAGGAACAAATAGTAAATCCAGGGCAGAGCCAGAGCTCAGTATAGGCCCGAGGGGGATACCACTCGCCTGCGCTGACGAGGTGCACAGCAAAGGAAGCACAGGCACAGGCAGCAGAGTGAACACCAGAAAGATAGGCCCCTCATATCTCCTTTTTCCCTTAAACCAGCTTCTTCTTTTGAGGTCTCTTTCAAACCCTTTGCTGCTGCATGGCAAAAAGTAAGCTCAAAAAAGGACCTCTTCTGCCCCAATACTAGTCCTCTGCAAAACATATTCTGTTCCTCTCCACAGGCATGATAGTGACTAGCTGCCATTACTTCCCACTGACACAATTACCTCCCAACAATGTGTGTGTAATAATCTGCAGTAAGTAATTTTGGACAAACAATAGATTTGTGAAATTACATCTGAAATATATAGAATCATCTCAATATATAGAATCAAATGCATCAGATGCAGTGAGGTCCAAAGCTCTCATCAATTCCCCCTATTCCATATAGACAATCATTTTTCATGAGAAGGATCACAAAGAGAAGTACCGAATCTTTCTTCCAGGTCAACAGTTGTTGAACTTGTGTCACCTCATAATATGGAAGAGCATACTTCTTATCCTATGCAACTGGTTTCGCCCAGGAATGTGGGGAGCCACTGTTCCCTTAGGTGGCAACAGCTCTTCCAAGGCCTGTTCCAAAGTGTAACTGGTTTTACAACCAGCGATTCTACAACCAACAATTTGCAAAGCATAACTAGTTTGTAAACGAATGATTTGCATTTCAATCACATAACTGGATTTAGTGGTGGCCTATTCAAGCACTTTTCCAAGCTTTTTCCTAGGTGGGACAAGTAGCCCTCTATTGAGTCCACTTTTTGTGTTGTCAGTGTCCTTTTTTGTTGAATCGATGACTCCCAACACAATTGAAATGGGAAATGGCGGCCAATTATTCTTTGGAACAAGCCCTGGAAGAGCCCGTTGTCACCTAAAGGAACAACGATGAGCCCAGCAAATTGCCAAACTTACCAGCAGTCTTGAGTGAGACCAGCCCGGGTGGGATAGGCCTGGTTCCATAGTACATTTGGAGTCGTCAATTCAAAAGAAAGGACATTGATAGCACGAAAAGTACAGCCAGTAAATGGCTACCTATCCCGCGTAGGGAAACGCTGTAAAAGTGCCCGAATAAGCCGCAAAACGAGTTCCAAAGGAAGAAAGAAAGAGAACAAAGCTGCAGGAACATACACACTTCTTGGAGGAAGAAAGAGAAACAAAGCTGAAGACCAGCTGCTCAACTAAGGAGAATCTCGTTCTTAACATCGGATATCACAGCCGAAGGAGAATTTTCTCAGTCAGCCAACGGATTGAAGCAAAGCAATACTTCCATGTGCAGGAGACGCACTACAAGAGATAAGTAAATTCAGGAGCAAAAATCTCAAATAGCAACAGAGAAAATAGAATCGAATACACGAAATGCAGCACTACGTAATGGTCTAAAATCCAAAGATATACTGGCCTCGCACAGCTCCGCACAACAACCAGAGCGTCTAGAATTGTCTAAATATGCAATACAAGCATACCACGATTTCGGATCCTGTTTTCTTTCTCTAAAAAGCGAGATTGGGAAAGCCAAAACAGAACAGAACGCAGTAGACGAAGAAGAAGGGGAACGGGAAACAGAGAAAGCTGAAAATCGAAGGCAAATTTCAGTTTTCTAAGCCAAAAATGCTCTCGGTCATCATTTCCCCTCTTCTCGGAAGTGCAATGACATGCAACGCCGTACTGCAAACGAAGAGCGAACACCACAAAATAGACGCTCGATCGACAGACAGAAGGAAAAAACCAAATGAAAAAAACGCCGCACATTGCAGGAACGACCCGGGGAATTTGTACCTGCGAAACTGATGATCCAGAAGAGTTTTCTTCCTTCCTTGATTCCTTCCTTTGTCGCAAAAAGATGTTACGGAAAAATCCTCCTCAGCGCCGCCGGTGAAATCGACCACGACAGGAGGACACAGAAAAGAACAGTATGCAGCCGCGCGCGCACGGAGGGAAGAAGGACACGATCATCAAATCAATCTTCTTCGCACAGCAAGCGGTGAGTATTCCGGTCTCCAATTAGCTCAAAAGAAGCGGAAAAAAAAGAGCTGCGAAAGCAGAGAATTGACAAGCGCAGATCGACCGTGACTGGAACGTGCCAAGCTCCTCTGCAGAGAAAAATCATTGCACGACAAAAACGATGGCGCAGAGGCTGGCGACGGCGAACGACGGAAGACGACGCTGCGACACAAACGACGGCAACCAAAAGAAAAACTTCGAAAGAAAGCGTTTTTCGCCAATTTCTCTTCTTTTTCTTTTCCGAGGAAGAAGGAACTGCACCCCCGCCGTAAGATCTATCCTCATCCTACGGTGGAGGAGGTGGAAACGTGGGACCCAGGGACGTGAACTGCGTTTGCGGACTCTGGAGTCCGCTGGAGCTTGCGTCCCATTGGAACCAAAAGAATTCAAGAAAAATATGGCTAAAATGTGATCTAAATGTTTTTTTTAGAATCTAAATAAAATTCGCCATTATTTGGCATTTTTAATAGATTTTTTTTTTTTGGCAAAACTTTCCCAACTTTTTTGGCCATTATGGAATATGTAATTTTCATGAAGAAAATTTAGTAAGAAATTAGCAAAAGGCTAATTAAGGAATAGGAATGTTCTCCCATGTGTTATTTGGAATTATGAGTTTATTTTGTAGGGGTTAATGGACACCTTCTACTAGTGGTGGTTCAAGTATATCAAACATCATGTAAGGTCACCCATCCCAATACTATTTCTAATGAAATGAGATTAACTTTAGAGTTCCTATGGAATTGTGAGAAAACAACTTTAAAAAAATTCCAAAAACAAGCTTCATTGTAAATTCAATAAGTTTAGCTTGTTGGTTTTTTAATTTATTTACAAATGTGCACATTGTCTTGTTGTGGAGGTCTTTTCAAAGTGAGGAGCCCCAAGGTTTGGGTTTAGGGTTATAGCATGCCCACATCCAAACAAACAAACCCCAATCTTAATATATAGGTTTATATGTCTAGGTTTTTTTTTCAATCTTGTGATATTGAAAATTTGGTGAAGTTTTTCAAAAAAATTAGAAAAATTAGTCAATTTTACACTAGCAAAAAAATAAAATTAGAATGATTAGCAAAGCTTGTGGGATGCATTGGTGGGCATCTCGTGCTACCAACTTATGCAAGACATTAAAGTTTAGAAAGTTTAAGGGTTTTAAAATGTTAGCTCGAAGTTTTAGAGTTATGTGTTGAAGGATGTGTTATTTGTAAAAGCAAAAGGTTCTTCGTTGTCGAGATGATAATGCAACAAAAAGGAGCATCTAATTTTTATGATTTCCTCTTCTTTGATGTTGTTGATTACCAACAACCATTTGCAACAGGTAAGTTTCCTTGTTTTCAATGTTGCAAGTTGCAAGCTATTATTTTGTTATGAGTGATTGTGTGGACTTTGTTGGTGCTTTGAACATCATTTGTTGTAAAACAATGCTTGTGCAATATTTTTGTGCTTTGAATTTTGAACGTGGTTGATGGTAATTCAATGCTTGTGTGGATTCTATTGATGTTACAAACTTCATTGGTTCCAAGTTTGTCTTTATTGATATTTCATCACTTTAATGTTTATTTTGTTTAAAAACTTGAAGGATCTCATATTCAATGAATGAAGAGAAAAAATTTAGTTGAAATGGAATGATAGAAAATGAAGGTTTTTATTGTTGATTATAATGTTGGCATTAGCGAAGGTGGGGTTGAGCATGGTGATGATGGGTTTGCATCAATAACAAATTGGTCAGTGATAAAGATGTGGGTGAAGATGATGTTGCTACAATAGATAGAAGTTAACAATTAACTAAACAAAGGAAGAAACCAAATTTCACCTCTATTATTGATTTTTTTAGCACCAAAATTCTTTACAAAAAATCAAAGCCTATTCAAGAATATTTTCTTGAGGATTTGATGGTATACATTGTGAAAGGTTATCATTTATTTAATTCGATTGAAAACATTTGGTTAAGAAGGCTTTTTTTCAACAATGTGATTGAGTTATGTTTTCAAGTATATGATAACTTAGTAATGAGGTAATGCCTAACATGGTTAGCAAGATCATGGAATGCCATGTCCTTCCTACCCTTCTTGAAACTAACATATTCATTACTACATTTGATTTATGGATGTTCTAAAGAGGCTTTGATTTTTTACATTGGTTGTCAATTACATCAACAAAAGATGGGTTCCACGTTATCTTACTATGGGCATTTTTTAGGTTTGGGAAACCTTTGAGGTTGCCATGGATATTCAACTTTGGGATTTGTTTGCTCATTATGAGATGTTGGACAAGGTCATGTAGCATATGTGTGAATTTGAACACCTTAGCTTTAACTAACATTACAAGTCTCTTGTGTTTCACTCAAGTTGCTACAACTTTATGTTACCAATTGTTTTGGGCGTGTTTTGTTAAAATATTGTCAATATGCTATTAAAGATTTAAAAATGTGTGGTGGAATGAAAGAGGTCTCAAATAAAGTTTCTTATTTTTTTTTTCAAAAAATCGTTACTTGTATAAAGAAAAGTGGAAAGGGGAAATAAGAATGGGGGCTTACATAGGGGCATGTTTTCACCTTTGAAAGCTAAAGATTCTTGTCAAGACTTGCTTCACATCCAAAGTGATAATTTCAAAGAAACCTTGGAATTCAAAGATGCCATAAACATGTATTATTCATGACAAATAATCACATTATAGAGCATAAATCTTACTCCTTAAACATGGGTTGTAACATAAAAAGTGAATGAAACTTTGATTCCAATGTTTGAACACCTAGTGTGTTTTGAATCAATCCCAAGGATATTGGTTGTTATTTAATGTAATTTCTAATGTTATAACCATGTGTTGTGTGATGCATAACACCAATTCTTATGCAAATTTATGCTTCAATTGATTCAAGATTTTTTGTTTAAGGTTTTTTTGGATTGAATGTTTTTTAAACCTAGTTCTTTGATTTTTAATGTTGTTGCAAGTTGAAGATTTTCATTTTGAACTTATGTATCTTGGGCATTGCATGTGAGTGAAAGTTATTGGTGTGTTAAGGTTTTTTTTTATAGCTTTTGCACCATCGTTTTTTTAGCTTCATGCCACTCACAATATGTTGGCTCTTATGTTGATTTGACTTTTAAAAACTTGAAGTTGATATGAAATTAAGTGAGCTTTGAATTGGCCATGAAAGTTGGTGTAAAATATGATTGTGAATTTTTTATGTTGTTATTATTAACTATTTGCATTTAAAAAAATACTAGCTTTGATCATTTTTGCATTTATTGCAATATATAATTGGGTGTATTTAGGTTTTTAACTTTTAAAAAAGTTACATTGGGGTATTTCATGAACTTCAAAGTTGAATTGTCATTTTAAAAAAGGATTCCAATGCCTATAAATCCTTTGTCCTTTGACTTGTTGGATAGATCATGAATAACAATTTCCAAATCTTTCATATCTTGCAAGTGATGGGGATTGTTAGTTCTCAAATCAAAATTAAAATAATTTTCAATTGAATATACTTGAAAGTAGATACCAAGTCAACATTAGTCCACACCCGCCTTAGGTTGCAAAGCCACTTGTTAAATTTGCAAACTGTTTGGTATAAAATTAAGCAAATTTTTAACACAATCCAAAGGTGGGTGTTATCAACATTATTAATGGACAAAACAAATATTTGGAAAAAAAAAAATTGTTTGTTCAATGAACTTTGATGCTTAAAGTTCTTATGTGATTTTGAACTTAATAGGGTTTTTATTTTTGGTTGACAACAACTTCATGTAATGTGTTATTAAGTTATATAAACATATAGTGAGAAGCTTTGAACAATTTGTTCTATTAAAAAGATATTATGAATTTTCAAAATTCAAATGTTATTAAATAATAAGGGAAGACACTAAATGCCCCCATTGAGCTTTGTTTAGCATGCAAAGTGGGTCTAGTTTTGGAACCACGTGGTTCCAAGTTGCTCTACACAACCCCTTTCCCCCTCAAAACTTAAAACTTGTTTGACAAGACATTTAATGACGTGTAGATGTTTTGTTATCACCCCACTAGGATTTCAACCTTGGACTATAAGGAGAGCACTAAAAATAGCCACCATTAGTTTACTTTCTAAATTTTAGTAGAACATGGTTTTTATTTTAAAATTCATTTTTCACAAAACAACAATCAAATGTGGAAAACAATTATGCAAGTGTTGCAATGTCATCCATTCTACACACCAAGTAAAGTTCATTGAGAATCATTTAACATCTCATAATAATGAAAGAATGAGTGAAATTTCACCAAGTAAAAAATCACATACATGTGTGAGTTTTTTAAATTTCAAAATGACATCAAATTGTTAAAAGAGTTATGAATTAACTTTTTTAAACATATGAAAATAACATTTATAAATATATAACCAAAAAAAAATTTTTTTGATCAAAATGGATGGGAAAACATAGTCCCCACAATTTCATGCTCGTGTTATTAGTCCTAAGTCAAAAATGGTCGTGAACATAATTATGGGTCAAAAATCTATACATCCAATATGGTGGGGGGGGGGGGGGGGGGGGGGGGGGGGGGGGGGTTTTTTTGGTTTTTGTGTTTTCCCATGATTTTTTTTTCTAATTTTTTCTAGTGTT
>Ga0116231_10015226_pt1 | contig 10005 bp, 7 predicted proteins | sample S1TSphgellanicum_2_FD_89695 | JGI IMG/M metagenome (GOLD analysis project Ga0116231, IMG submission 89695) | Host-associated microbial communities from peat moss isolated from Minnesota, USA - S1T2_Fd - Sphagnum magellanicum MG | ecosystem: Host-associated > Plants > Peat moss > Unclassified... | reverse complement strand
CTTGAACACTTATTATTCACAATGAATAATTATTTTAAACAAAAATATCAACCAGTAAGTTCAAAGTAGTTTTGGTGGGATTGGGGGTGTTTAATGTTCAACTATGTTCATAAACAATGTGAAACATCTTTTAGTAATTAGATCGGACACAACATGTGTGGGGATTACCATCTAGTGAATAAATGGACCCATTTGGACAAATATGCCATGCCCTTACTAGAGGAGATTTTTTATGGCCTTGGTCAAGCCAAGGTTTTCAATACCTTAGATTGAGGTCTGGCTACCATCAATTGCCATTGAAGGAGGGTGATAAGGTCAAAACAACATTTTGGGGAATCAATCATAATAGGAAGGATTATTTGTATAAATGGAAGTTTTTGCCATTTTGTTTGAAAAACAAATTTACAAAGTTTAAAAGGGTTGTGGATCAAAAATGTTAGCATGTTTTGGTTTTTCTAAGTCCTACGTTGATAACATTATTGTTTTTAGCTTAACCCTAGGACGTCACATGCATCATTTGTAGGAGGTGTTTGGAAGATTTAAAGAACATAACCTTAGGCTTCATCTACACAATTGTTGATTCTTTCATACTCAAGTGGAATATATGGGTCATATGATTTATCGAAGTGGACTAAAGGTTCAAAAGGCCAAGGTTAAGGTTATTTCACAAGTTCCCCAACCTACATATGTGAATTGGTTATGAGCTTTTCTAGGCTTTTGTAACTACTACCGAAAGTTTGTGAAATGTTTTAGTAGCATTGCTAAACCTATGATGCAATGAACACAAATTGATTAGGAATTCATTTGGGGTGGTGAAGCACAAGAGTAAATTTTCAAGAATTGAAAGCCATCCAAGGACAACCATTTCAATTACACATTAATTAAAATAGTTTAAGGTTGGGGGTTATACTTACCCAATTTGATGATGATGGTTGAAATGTGGTGGCATATGCCAATTGGTTTAATGATAAGACAAAGGCCAAATACAACTCATGTGAAGGGGAGTGCTTTGCAATTGTTTGGGATGTGTGTTCATTTAGATGTTATCTTTATGGTAGCCCAATTATTTTGGTTACTAATCACCAGTTATTCAAATTTTTGATGGGGTTAGATCAATTCATAGGAAAGTTAACCAGGTGATATTAGAAGAAATTTGAAAATCAACGATTGAATTTGTGATTCATTTGTAATCATAATGGACACATGCAACTATAAATAATCTAGTTGCTTCATATAAGTGCCATAAGATAATTAGTCACAAAATACATGACATGGTCATGAAGTTAAAAGTGTAGTCACAAACCTTATGACTAGGTCATAATTTTTCATCTTTTGTCATGGATGATCCTTAATATGACATGAAACCCCATTTTGTAATTGCATTTGTGATTACATTTGGGATAGGCACATGCTACCAAATGTCCCATTGATGGATGGTTTGGATTTAACCATGTAGTAGTTTAAAAAGCCAATGGCCATAAAACATGTGGCAATTTTCCATTTGTTCAAGAAAGATATAATATAATTATAATAATTATATATTATAAGTATAATAACTAAATATTTTATTAAAATAAATAAAAATGTAATTATAAAAATTAAATATGTAGTACCTATCCTATTTATTACCTATTACCTAGCATAATTAATTAATATAAAAACATGATCACATATCCACACAATAAAATAATTAACTTACCTACTACCTATCCTACTTATTACCTTTACCAAATCTACTAATTAATTAATGAACTAGTTTACCAACTACCTACCTAGTTTACATAGCCTAACTAGGTTTAACCTTCATAGCCTAACCTACTAGCTATGCCTAGTAAATTAGCCTATTACTACCTATAGATAATTTAGGCTAATTAATTAAGTATGTAAGCTAGGCTACCAATGTACATAGTCTTACCTAGTTTAATTTAACCTATTAAGTTTACCTGACTTAATTTACTTACTAAGTTACAATAACCTTTTTTAGCAACCTATTAGTCAATAAATTGTACACTTGGAATTAAAATATAAAAAATTCCACATGTCACTTAGTCATTTAATTACACAATGCCAAAATGTGGTTTTTATGACTAGGACATCTTGTGACTAATGTTCAAACATAGTCATCTAATTTTAAGTGGATTTTAGTCATTATCATCTTAATAACTATGGTCAAAATTATAACTACATCATTATATATATGATGGTAATTGAAATTAAAAGTAATTATGACAAAAATATGACCACACAATTGGTGTATTCATATTGAAACAATATTTTTGAAATACTATAACCAAATTCACTTTAGTTTGAAATGGACCAACAAATGTTTAAGTAATCTACTTTAATTTACCATAACTTAGATTAACCTACTTTAACACAATTTAACTTATTTTACTTCAATTTAAATTAATTAACATAATTTAATCTAATTTAGCCTAATGTAACCTAATGCAACAATTTAATATAATTTAAAATAATTTATCTTCATTTAATTATCCTCATTTTAACCTAAAAATATATAAATAATTTATCTTACATTAGTTTAGCCAATTTTAGCTTGTTTAAAAAAAATGAAATTAACCAAATTAACCAAATTGATTTAAAATAACCAAAAATAACCCAAATTTAACCAAGTTTAGCCTAAGTAGTTTATATAAATAAAATATATAAATAATTTAGTTTACCTTAGTTTAGCTAGTTTTTTTAAAAACCAAATGAACCAAATTGAAAAAAAAAACCAAAAATAATCCAAATTTAACCATGTTTAACTAAATTTAACCAAGTTTAACGTCAATACCCTAGTTCAGCCTAACTTATCCAATTTTTTTTAAGTTTAACGAAGTTTAATTTTAAAATAATCATGTTTAGTTAGATGTAATTTCAATATTATAATTTAGCCTACTTTTCCAAGTTTTGTCGAATTTAGCCAATTTAAAACTAAAAAACCATGTTTAACCAAGTTTAACCAAGTTTTGCTTAAGTAACCATGTTTAGTCATAATACCCTAGTTTACCCTAATTTATCCAAGTTTTTTCAAGTTCAATCAAATTTAACTTAAGTAACCATGTTTAACCAAATTTTGCTTCGATATTGTAATTTTGCCTAATTTATCCAAAATTTTCCAAGTTTAACTTAAATAGCCATGTTAAGCCAAAATTTGTTACAATACCTTTTGTGTGGTCGAATGTATATAAGTTTTGCCAAATGTAACTAGGTTTAATTTAAGTAACCAAATTTTGTTAAATTTTGCCAAGTTTAAGCAAAATTAACCTAAATAGCCATGTTTAGCTAATTTTTGCCAAGTTTTGCCTCTATATTGTAGTTTAACCTAGCCAAATTTTGCCAAGTTTTGTTAAGTCTAACCAAGTTTCATTTAAATAACCATGTTTAGCCAAGTTTGTTAAGTTTTGCCAGGTTTCACCTAAATAATTATGTTTAACCATTTTTGTTCAGTTTCACCAAATTTAATCTAAATAGCCATGTTTAACCAAATTTTGCCAAGTTTAACCAAATTTATCCAAAATAACTATGTTTAACCAAGTTTTGCCAAGTCTAACCAAGTTAAACTAAAATAACCATGTTTACTCAAATTTTGCTAAGTTTTGCCAAGTCTAACCATGTTCAATTAAAATAACCATGTGTAACCAAATCTTGGTAAATTTTGTCCATTCTAACCAAGTTTAACCAAAATAGCCATCTTTAGCCAAGTTTTCATAAATTTTGTCAATTTTAACAAAGTTTGACCAAAATAGGGTTCCATGTTTAGCTATATTTTGTTAAGGTTTGCCAAGTTTAACCAAGTTTGATTAAGTTTCGCCAAGTTTAACTAATTTAAACCAAAATAGTCATGTTTAACCAAGTTTTGTTAAGTTTTGTTCAATTTTGCTAGGTTCAATCTAAATAGGCATGTTTAACCAAATTTTGTCAAATTTTGCCAAATTTATCTTAAATAACTTTGTTTAATCAAGTTTTACCAAGTTTTTCCAAGTTTTGCCTCAATACCTTAGTTTAGTTTAATTTATCTAAGTTTTGCCAAGTTTATCCTTAACACCCTAATTTAGCCAAATTTATCTAAATTTTGCTAAATATGATTAGGTTTTGCCAATTTTTATTTTAATGTTCTAATTTAATTAAAAATTTCCAAGTCTAATTAAATTTATCGTCTAATTTGATTTGATTAATACCTTGGTACCTTGGCTAATTCAACATTAATTATTTTATTTTTAAAAATGTTCAAATTTTTTAAAAATGTGTCTTTTAAATCAAAAAAATATTGTGAAGGAAAATAATGAATATTTAAGAATATTTCATTTGTTGAAATGAATTTTTCAAAAAAAAAATTATTCAACGAACATGTGTTGAAATGGCCAAGGTATTACAATATTAATTTTGTTAGGTTTTGCCAAGTTTGGTTAAGTTTAGCTTAAATAATTGTGTTTAGTTTAATTTATGCCAGTTTAATCAAAGTTTAGTTTACTTTAACCTAGTCTAAATTTATATTAGTTTATTACTTAGTAGGCCTACATTTAGGTTAGGAATGCTTAAGTTAATTTAAGTTAGCCAAGGTTAAGCTATTAAGTAGACTAAATTAGTTTAAATCAAACTAGGTTAACTTAAGGTGAATTAGGTTAGCTTGAGTTAAAAATATTATCATTTATAAATTAATGATAAGTAATAGGTATATTTAATAAATATTGTGATGCCATGGTTAAGGACTTGTTCCCCAAAGTGAAGATGGGGGAGTTCAAATCTTCCCACTTGCAAGCCTAAACACTTAAATGCTTAAATACTTTGGTGGTTTACGTAATTTAATAAACTTTTTTAGTGCCGGTTAAGTTGTTTAGAATAGGCTTTCTAGGTTAGGCTTTCTAGGCTTGGTCCTTTAGGTTAAGAAGCTAGCACGTTGCAATATTTGATTAGAAAAAATATATATACATTTTTTGTTTAAAAAAAATTTGTGGCACATGGCACTTTGTGAGGTTATCATGTGTCTTGTTGGATCCAGGATTATATCCTTTGTAACTATAGTCATGGCAAATCATAGTCGTTAATGTGATTGCGATAAATGCGACTAATCGTATTTACAACGTGGTCTTACGTAATCATCTCCATTCATATATATATTTTATCAAAACATCTTGTAACATTTTTGAAAAATCTTAGCTAGTACTTGCAATCTAACGAAGGTTTGCCTTGTAGGTTATTGTAGTCTTTTTAGGTCTAGTGGTTTGTGGGGTGGCTATTTGTTTACATTCAAACCTATCAACTAGGTACTTATGAAAGTTACTAAAGATCACATGTAGTTTGAAATGGTTTTCAAAAGGTTGAAAAAATTTCGCATCGAATTTCATATGAAATGGTGGTTTTTGTGTGATGCTATTGAAATCTACGTAACAGATTGATGCTCTACTCAACATAGATCTTCACAATGGGTATGCATGTGATTGTGTACACATCGTGTTGTTGTTTCATTGGTGAACCACATTTTTTCCCTTCAACCTTGTTGGTTTTGTTATCAATGCTGACACGTTTAGGTGAGGGACATTGGCAATGTTGTTGCTTGGTGCATTGGTTTTTTTGGTCACTTCTTAAAGTTGTGCATCATTATTTTGTAGGTTTTCGAGCAATTTTTGTGCTTGTAAAAAAAAAGGTCTGACCATATGGTAGCGTTGATGATGTTGAATTCGACCAAAAACCAAACCATTTGATCTGGTGCTAAAATGCCACGCACAACTTTGCGAATCAAGCCTGTGGTTGTGTACATCGTGAGCTCAGCTTCAATGTCTGCATGCGGGATGTGCAAGGTGTCCATGAGTAACTTTACATTTCCTAGAATGACAAGAATCAAACAAAAATGAATGTCTGTATGAAAACAAAATTTTAAAAAATGAATTTATAAATTCGAAAAAATGAATGCCAAGGTGCCAGCATCTTGTTATGTTGTTCCAGGAATTTGGTTTTCTTCAGAACGTAGCTATCCACAAATTGGTTCGCTTCGATGGAACACCTGAAAGCGAGGGGCACAAGATATCCTTTGTAACCGCACACATCCAGAAGTTGCAACTGGCTGTCGGTCGGATAGTAAGTTTCTTGGTCTTTCTTTGCTCTTTTGTCAATCGACGCAAGGGTGGATTCGATGAGCTCCTTCTTCAACTTCTTGAGCAGCGCGCCATAATCTGCAGTTTTCGGTGGAGCCATGTTCAGTGCCTGCGTTATCTTAAGATGTACACTAAAGAAAGTTCTTGAAACTTGTTTGAGGTTTGTTAAGTGACGGCAGATTGCGTGAGAGCGATCAACACAATGGCAGACTGTGTGAGAGAGATTAACACACCGGTAACACAACGACAGATTGTGTGGGTAACGGTAAGAAGTATTTTGAAAGAAATTTGTTTGGGTGTTTGAACAATTTTTAGGTAGCAATGGGCATCTGGCAGATGCACTGTGTATGGATTGGTCAATAAAAAAAGAGCCTGTGCCAACTCCTAAATTATCCCTGTTGCTGTGATGAGGAAGGAGAGAACCGATCTTGAACATGAAGAATGAGCAAGAGTCAGAGGTGAGTCAGAGGTGAGTCATACACTAATAATTGCAACATCAGCAGTTGTTGTATACAGAATTCGTTTTCTGCAGAGTCCACCGGACTTGTATTTCCTTTTTAGCCTCTGAAGAAGCACCAAGTTTCAAGGGATTTTTTTCGCAATTGCATTCTCTAGTAGGAGGAGAAAGAAGGTCTTGACAGATACGGCAAGTGTCTGATGGAGCGCAAACAGGCACCAGCAACAAAAACAGTTCGGATGTAAGCAAAACTTTTAGGGTTGTTTATCAAGATTGGAAAATTTTGGGTTCCTCAATTGTTTGCGAGGAGAAAGAATTTGTTGGAGTTCTGAAGAGTGTTCTAAATTCTAATGTGGTGGAAAGAGGAGAGGAAGAGTTCAGATTCCCAGAGAAAGAAGGAGGCGCAATGTTGCGATCAAGTCGAGCATTGAGAGGATTTCTGGGTGTTATTGCATCGGTATCGGCATCATCATTGGCCTTTGCGTCTCCTTCTATCTTTACTAATGCCAATGAAATGGGCGCCATCGCTGTCGTCTCTTCCGCTGCTTGTAAGGTAAAATTCTTATGTGTTCTCCTTCTTGGACTATAGTATGGTAATGAACTTCTGGAGGATGAAAAGAGAGCTGAGAACTTGTTAGGGTTTTCTTGTGCAGGCAGTTCGTGGACACGGAGCGAAAGGATCCATAGATGAACATGTCGAGGTTTTTTCTTTTTCTTTTCTTTTCAGACACCCATTTGGTTTTTTTGGGAAATATAGTCCTGATATGCTAGAGCATCATACTAGATTGAATTTGGATTTATTATTATTTTTTTAATTTTTTGGGTTTCATTTTTTTGCCTGTTGGAATTCTAAGTACCTTTGCCCAATTTTGGAGTTGCAGGAAAGTATGCCTTAGCCCTGTATATAACAACAGTGCGGAAAAAATGCTTTGGAGCTTGTTGAGGCAGACCTGCAACAAGTTTGTGGTGCTGCAGAGACCAATCTTGTGTTTGCTGATTTTCACAAGGACCCATCTGTTTTAAAAACAGTCAGGGTGAAAGCAATTGTGGACATTTTCAAGAACATCAAGTTCAATGATGTCATGGAGAACTTCCTGGGTATGGGATTGTACCTTTATCACACAAACCACTTCTTTTCTGGTCTTCATATAGCCAATTAGGGTTTAAGGACAGCACATAAGCATATGCTTGTTGTGATGTGAAAATAGGAGATAGTTTAAAGGTAAGGGCAAGTCTCTCAGTTTAGTTTTTTCTCAGCTCAACAGGCCTTTGATGCATGTATTTTGCCTATTTTAGGGACTTACAAAACAAGAGTTGGAAGACATAAAGAATGCAATGAAGGGTTGTTTGAAGCCAGGCCAGACCCTTAAGATTGAGCAGAAGGTAATGTCCTCATGTGCCTAAAATACTGGCTGCATTTCCCCATCTGTACAATTCCACTTTCTGACATCTTGCTCAACTGTCTGCCTACCTATCCTGAATAACTTGAAGCAGCAAATGGGCTTTGTAGATGGCTATTCCTTTCAGACATTTTACTGCCTCATGAACCAGTTCTTAGCATGCTAGACCCTTCTATTTGTGATGAAGTTGAATGATCTGATAGAATTGATTGCTCTCTCCTTTTTTCCAAAAACCATCTTGAATTGTTCAGGAGGGTTCTTGAGTATGGAGAATGCAAGAAAAACCAAAATGGTACTGGAAGTTGTCTCTAGGAGGTAAACTCTGTCCAACAAATGAATGAGACTCTCAAAGCAAAATAGTTTCCTTTCAGGATGTGGTGGAGGTTATGGTCACAAGAAGATCAATGAAGTAAGATGCATTGGTGATGGTGAGGGGAAAGGTGCAAAGCAAAGCCTCTGTGGAATCCAAAGACAAGAACCATGACACAGGTGCACTCACAGCACAAAATGTCAATGAGAATGTGGTATACTTGGAGATGACGCAGACCATAAGCACCTATTCTTCTCTATCACATCTCTAATTTTTGATGAACCAGATGTTTTTCTATGGGAGCGAAGGGAAATTTTTCACAGAATTCTGAGATGTGGTGATGTTGATATCAATCTGCCATTGTATCTTTTCTGTGTTCATACAAGGTATCTGAGTGGTATGCTCTCCATAATGTGCAGCAGAGAAGTTCACTATGGTTGATCCCTCTTCTTCTTTCACCCTGTGAGTCTGATGTTTTATTGGCGTGTTGCTGCAAGTGGATGTTGGTTTCAGTGTACATGAATGGAGAGGCATCTTTGGGTGGAGTTACGAATGGAGTTGGGGTTCTCATAAGGAGCAAGTCACAGTTTTAAGGCGCAAGGTACTTTCACATTTTGCTTCCCATTCATTGTTTGTTTTGTCTGACCCAATTGGAAACCCTAATCTTACAGGTTTTTCCATTCTTCTTGCTTCATCCACTCTGCCTTTTCATCTTTGCCTTCTTTTGCATCAAAACTCCCAGAAACATAACCAGTTGGAGAAACCATCGATATCATGACATCCATCAGTAAATGTTATTTATGTGTGACTGATTTTCTTCTTGCTTCCTACTACCCCAATTGCTTATGTTTTTCATTGCAGGTGTTCATCTTCAGCGAACTGCTCAACCTGCAAGATTCAGTAGATTGTGAACCCATTGCTAGAATGTATTGTTTTGCTGTAATCTAGGTGCCATTTGTACTGGTTGAGAGGGATGGCAAATGGGATCAGAAACTTGGCAAGCTAGCAGTATATGTCCATATCAACATGGAAGATGCAAAGCATCCTGTACCACTTGTCACTGTCTACCATCAGCTCCACCCAGTGCTGTCCTTATCATGATACACTTTCTTGCAGGGCATGTTTGGGGAACGGTATCCGGTCTGAAGCTTTCTTTTCCTTACTCCATGCCTTTGTCTTTGAGTGTGGGTAGATCCATTGTGCTATGGTGAGAATGTCACCAATTCTCATCATTTCATACTTTTGGCCACCTAAGTCTTAATGCATAGCTGGATGTCTAGTGCTGGAATGTGATGCATGAAATGCCTTTTTGCAAGTCTTGGAAATTGGTCCAGCTATAACATGGGATAAGGGCAAGGCTGTAGATTTTCTGCTAAGTTCACTTGGTGAGTACAACTGCAGCAGAAACCTCACAAAACAACAAACTCATATCCACACAAGGTTGGCGATGTCAAGTGCATGAATTTTAATACAAATAAGGAAGTTGGTTGTGGTGGACATGGCAGGGCTATCTGATTGCAGGGGTGTATTCCCAGTCTATATTGGAGATGATCGAATAGATGAATATGCCTTCAAAGTAAGAGGTATTCTACTATATATGGTCTCATCTATCTTGGTTGCCATGTGTATTTATGTGGCTCTTGTCATCATGTCCACATTTTCATTCATGAGGGTGGGTTCTTTACTTTGTGCATTTATCAATCTTTTGGGTCTTTGTAGTAAATTAGTCTTAGTTTGGAT
>Ga0116231_10015225_pt1 | contig 10006 bp, 8 predicted proteins | sample S1TSphgellanicum_2_FD_89695 | JGI IMG/M metagenome (GOLD analysis project Ga0116231, IMG submission 89695) | Host-associated microbial communities from peat moss isolated from Minnesota, USA - S1T2_Fd - Sphagnum magellanicum MG | ecosystem: Host-associated > Plants > Peat moss > Unclassified... | reverse complement strand
TAATTAAAAAAAAAAAAAACCAGTCTGAAAATACAGCCAAGTCTCTACTAGCTTGTCACTCACACATTGGTTCCAAGCCCAAAAATATTACCCATCAAAACCTACACTCAAGCAAGCACGCACGTGTCAGAATGTAATTGGAGGTATTGGACTCCAGTTTTGGCAAGACTAGAGGATGAAATTTAAAAAAAAATCAGGATGAAAGTAGTATTATCGAGGATGAAAAAAACAGGGGACCAAACTGGTATTTGTCACCAACAGGAGTTTCACCACCAATTTAGGATTTGCCTTTTTACCTATATCATCATATGCCTTCTTCACTCGTGGCTCATATTCTTTCATTAAAAATCAAAACTCTTGTCAGAATAAAATCTTTTGCAAATCTTGTGAACTGATGATGATACCCAGTTTCAGTAACCAGTACAGTACACCCAGTTTCGCACACTCAAATTGGGGATGAAACAACAAGTAACAAAGGTCAAAAAAACTAGGTCCCAAAGACAGGGTGACTTTAAAAGGACTTTAAGTACTAATAGTTCTCCTTCCTTCAGTTGTAAGTAGTTCCAGAGTCATACCCAATTTCCTAAACCCTAAACCCTAAACCCTAAACCTACATACCCAACAAGTAAAGTAAAATATTCAATCCTCCTGTTGAGCATGGCCTGCCACCTACCAACGTGTGTGAACAAAGCTCTAATACGACGAGTTGAGAGTTCCAATCCATAATGATGCTCAATTTGGTGGTATTTGCTAGTGGCAAGGACTGCCATGATATTGTTGCTGTGGATTGTATGTAATAGGTGGTAGGCAGAATCATCTTCCTCATGATGATTCCCGGGAGTACACACAACGTGTTACAAGCTTGTGAGTTATCTATATAATACTTTGGTACTTCAAAAAGTTCGTAGCTAGCATGTTAACTTTGCTTTTGAGTATATAACAATGTTTGAAGGATAGGACACTGAAAATTTGCAAAAATAAGTTACCACACCAACCCAAAAACGCAACACAATCGACAAGCAACGAATAGAGATTGCATGTAAAATAAGTTACCACCACGACAACTGACAAACAATCAACACAATCAACAAAGAGAAATTTGTATGTAAAAAAGTCTTGGTACTATGTACTACTACTGCTACTACTACTACTACTCTCTGGAGTCCATAGTCCATGCCAGTGTAATTGGAGGTGGTGGTTCTTTGATTTTTTGTTATAACAACCTCCATCCAGTTGCAGAGGTTTTCGAAGAAGTTTCAAATGGGGTTTTTCCAGAGTAAAATAACTGTCGGTTGTGAGGTTTTCAAGATTTTCAAAAGAACCAGCGGCTTTCCTATAAGAACAGAGAGTTTAGTGTAAATTCTTAGACTGGTTCTTTGAGTTTTTTTAGAACCGTGGATCATACCCAACCCTTACGCAGGTGTCAGTTCTTTTCTTTTTCCAAAAAAGAGAACCACTCAAAATTCATCCCTATCCTTTGGCATTGCTTTAATAGAAAGAAAGAAAGAAAGAAAGAAAGGTTGGTGCTTCTGCAATTCCCACTTTTACTTTTGTTGCCAGGATCAAATGATCAGATTTGCATTGCAGGATGATGAGGGGGAGTCACACGAAGCTTGCAAATCTGGTCATGGAAGTCCACAGATGATACAATGAGACAGACAATAATAGTACATTAAACTCCACAAAGTTTGAACCAAAGTAACGAAAGAAAAATTTAAGCTTATCTATAGTACGGTCTTTTTGTTTTGTTTTGTTTTTACTTTCTTTCTTTCCCAATTTGGTGATGTGACAACAATATTGGTGATCATCCGACAAGAGGATTCAGCCAAATTTGGCTACTTACAAGAATTTGAAAGTATAAAGTTTTAAGAATCCTGCTATACTTTTGTTTCCTTCAAGACTAGACAGGCTCTTTAAGTTTGACAATACCTCAAGGCTCTCACTCACACACATGCGGGGAAGGTTTGTGGTTCAAACATGAAGGATCTTTCTTGAGTTTAATCGGTGGAAAAATGGGTCATGTTTTATGTATTAAACAAAATAATCAATTTAAAAAAAGAAATGAGTCCTTTGTACACAAAAACAACATGATCTACCTCTTGTTCAAAAATAATTTTTTTTTGGAAACCTTAATCACATTGAGTGTGAATTAAATTCAACCCAAACTTACTCATATTAGTATAATTGTTCCTCACAACACATGTCATCTTTACAGCAAACTTTGCAATTTAGTCCCTTGCAACCTACTACATCTATATAAGTCAAATTGGGCTCCCCATAGTCCCTAATACTTTTGCAATTCTCTCTAGGAGTTCTTCAATTGTATGCTTCTCATCCCATAACTAGTACCACACCCACATTAAATAGAGCACACAACACAATTGATTAGTTTTCAGCCACACAAGTTCCACCTTTCACACAAATGAATATTTTCGAAGTTCAACTTGCAAATCCAACTTAAAGATGGCTGGCCACCTTAGATAACTTAGATATCCTCACATGTAGACAAAAATCAAAGAACCCCAATTATAATTTTGTCAACATAGTACTCTACAAAACATCAAATTGGCTAATATAAGCAAGTGCACACAAATACAATGAACAAGTCTTCGCATGTTCTTCCTCAAGTTCCACTTGAAAGAAGTTCCTATGTGGCATGCCACAATCCTTAGGAGGGAATTTTAGGGCTTGTATTATTCTAAGCACCAAATTTTGCATCCGGGGAAGAGGCCATGCTTGATTAAAAAGAGCCCATCAGCACAAAGCATAATTTACCCATTAATGAAACTAAAGACACCGGAAAGAAGTGGTGTTTAGACCCGTTCATATATCTTCTTTAATCTTGCATTTTAATCTCTTATTATTGTTGTGGATGTCAAAGGATACATATAGATCATAATGTATTCAAATTGGAGGTCTCTTGATGGCTCCATAGAGAATGAACTAACAAGTTGTTGCTATGAAGTATGTGCCTATTTTGGCTCCTACACAGTTTTCCATGAGAACTTCATTGGAGATTAATTAATATGCTTTGGCAAAAGAATGCACATGGGATTATTTCTTTAAGTATAAAAAGTACAATTTTGTACACATTTCTTAAAATTTGAAGAATTGGTTTTGGGGGAATAAAGTCATGGATTTCTATGGCGTGTACAACAAACATATAAGGAACACTAACATCAACAAAAACAAGCATTTTGGGCAAATTATGAGAACACAACTCAAAATGCTATTTATTGAGAGCTTGTTGGAAATTTCACCTAAACTCTTGAAATTCGAGTAAACAAATGTTTCACTAGAAGACGTAAGTGATTTTTGCAAGCACCCATTGTCAAACTTGTGGGGTCCATGATCAGATAACTTCAAGAAGCAATTGTGACACCCTGGGGAACAAAACAATTGCGAGGACTTTGACGAGGAATAACATTGGGTATGCAAAAGACACCACTGAAAAGAAATTCGGTTATGTTTGAAAATGATGAAAAACTTACTTCAATGGCCCTCAGAGGCCAATGAATGACCTTGACTTGAGCTAACACCACTACAAGTCTAGTACCACCTTCCATTACACCGAGGAGAACCATGCAAATATGCTTACTACATGTGGTGAAGACAGAAATATGTCACAAATTTCGATAAGTTCATATGCAAAAGAAATTGTCATAAATGTGAATCAACCTCGGCATAGCATTCCTGAACATGTTTAGAACTCTAGAACAGAAGTCAGGACCAAACAGACCCACCACAAGCTTTATGAAATGCCAAGTTAGGCTAAAGGGTCTCTCACCTGCATGTTCAAGGTGCATTCCATTTCATAGAAAGGATAAGGATTTGGGATTTAGAGTCAGGTCCAGTCGTCTGGTCCGTGAGCAAGGCTCTTATGAAGAGGACCTAGGATTAGCCCAAGTTCCAGTCCTTATCATGTATCATAGTTCTGGTTCCACACAGAAACAGAACTGGTAATCTCATTCCAGGTCCAGTTCTTCAAAAGAGCAAATTATAGGTCTGGCTTTGGTTAAGAAAATCATACCAAGTTTGGATCTGGTTTGGATCCAGTTCTTACTAACTGGAATCAGGACTGGTGATCCTTTGATGCCCAACAATGGGAAACCCTAAAAAAAAACCCCAGTAGGACACCAAAAACTGGTAATGGCCAAGGATGCAGGTTTAGGGTTTAGTGCTTAGGGTTCCCTAGATAAGGTGCAAAAAGCAAAGGCCATAAGGACTCAAAGGTTTTGCTGAGAAGCAATGACTGAATCTCCTGACTCTCATCCTTTCAGTATTCCTCCTCCATCTTCTCTGTTTGATCCTGAAGATCTTGACAATTTTGCTTTGTGTTGAGCATCTGCTGACACTGGCACCAGCTCTCCTTTCATCGTGGTTGGAGACAACCACTTTGAAAAGAAGGCTGGTGGTGTCAGCAGATGCAGGTTGTAGACTCCAAACTTGCATCTGTAACCTTTCTCATCATATGTAAGGTAGAAGTATTTTCCCATAGTTCTGCTATGCTGTTGAGCAGCATTAAGGCTTATAGAATGGAGATGCTCAATACCCACAAATGAGCTCTGTGATCTGGTACATTTCCAGGCTTGTCTTTTGCGGCCTGCATGGTTCTGCGCCCAACCTTGCTGTTTGGTTTTTCATGTTCTGCATGTTCTGCTATTCTATTAAGCTGCATTGAGGCTCTACCTTATAGATTGGTTTGGAGCAATTTGGGGGCAGACAAATACTGATTTGATGAGAGTGTGGTACTCTTTAACTGGATTTCAAGCTCCCATCTTCCTGCAGTAACAAAGAGGGGTTTATATCTCCTGAAATCAGGACTGGACTCCTGAATCCACTGTCTTCATGATGAAATATGTCAAGGTGGGGGAACTGGAAACCAGTGTTGGATGGTTATCTGATTTTCAAAGATAACCTCCGGCTCTGGCTTTTGGAAAAGTTGGAAATCAAATCACCTTCTGGTTCCAGCTTTTAGAAAGATTTAGGAATCCAATAACCTGGAGTTATGGGTTTTTGAAAATTTTCAGAATTAAAAAACCTTTGGCTCTGGAGCAAAGCTAGGCTGAGTTAGTATATTTCTGTAGCAACTGAAATAAAGTGGAAGTACAAATTGGAATGTGGGTTTTGTGCATCCCCTGTTTGTCTTTGGCAGCATCTTTGAGAAAAATGTTACACTGGCTGCAGACATCCAGACCCACAAGACAGGCAAAAGCCAAAAAAAAACACAAGGAATGTAGTTGATAGCTTCATCCATGAACCCAGAATCTGAAGAATGGGTTGTAAGTTGTAAATTACTTGCGGTATGAACTGGGAGCATCCAAAACATCCTCAAATCCAAGATTTGGAAATTCTCAAAAACTCTGGCACAAAGATTTGGTGCTCATGAGGATTGAGCCAATGCCTTTCTGTGTTGGAGGGGGGGGGATGTGCGCTAGTTTGTGAAAATCTTCACAAAAATTGGATCAAACATGTTTTTGATCAATGTACAACACCTATCCACAATTGAATCCGAACAAGTTTCCCTATGGATGATGCACGGGTGGGAGTGCTGTGTCATGTAATGACCTCATCAGTAGGCATTGCTTCAAGTGAGAAAAATGTCCCAATGCAAAGGCAGATCAGTATGATCAGTGGAGTGCCCCCCCACCACCATGCTGGCCCGCCTCGCTCGATCATTATGCCAGGTAATGCCATGATACCATAACATTACATCTCTTGATCATTATGCTAGATAATGCCATGATCGCATGTAACATTACATCTCTGACCCCGGGTGAAAATGCCATCATGGGTTCCTTGGGACTGTAGGGTCCTTGGGACTTTGGGATCCACCCTTGGTTCAAAGTGTGTAATGCTGGTGCATTATCCTACACTTAACCTAAAATTCAGAGGTTCTCCAAGCTTTTGATTGGTCCTACACTCAACATTCACCCAAATTAACCTAGTGCCCTCTCCTTTCTCATGACTTTTCGTCCATCAATAGGAGGGTTAATACGAGACTTTTCATCCATCAACAAGAGAGCTACACCTGTGATTTTTCATCCACCAATAGGAGGGTTAATACGAGACTTTTCATCCATCAACAAGAGAGCTACACCTGTGACTTTTCATCCACCAATAGGAGGGTTAATACAAGACTTTTCATCCATCAACAAGAGAGTTACACTGAGACTTTTCATCCACCAATAGGAGGGTTAATATGAGACTTTTCGTCCATCAACAAGAGAGCTACACCTGCGACTTCTCGTCCACAATAGGAGGGTTATGTGACTTTTCATCCATCAATAGGAGGGTGATGTGACTTTTCATCCATCAATAGGAGGGTGATGTGACTTTTCATCCCATCAACAAAACAGCTACACCGTGAATTTTTCATTCATTCATTCATAGGAAAGTTACACTGTTGCTCTCAAATTAACCTCTGAACAATAGGTTATGTCTGGTAACCAGCTCAAGGCCATTGGTTATCAGAAATACCTTCACTGATCCCATTTCACCCCAAAACTCAAGTGTTCGGATAACCTATGACCTCTTGCTGGTCACCTAGTCCATAATGTCGGGGGCCAAAAATTCAAGGTACATACTTAGGTTGAAAAACACACACTGACATACAAAAGAAACCTAGGGCAAAATTGGATCTAGATATAAATTTCCAGATGCACATTGGGTGACAATATAAGACTGAATTCATAGATATGGAACTTGCAAATGAAAAGAATGGGGGCATGGTTGAAAATTCAAATTACAAGACTTTAATGAATGAATGGGGGGTGTAAGCAAAGATGAAGTAGACAAATCCATGATGTGCTGCAACTATTAATGACAGGGAAATCTTGGGATATCATAGACTTTATAAACATGCAGACATGAGGCTGCTGCTAGTGCTCCTGGTGGAGCATATAGAGATATATATGGTTTTGATCAGAATCTTGCAGCTCATGAGCTACTCTGATCATGGTGCACTTCAAAAATACAGATCTAAGATTGGGTCATGGTGCCATATGCTGCAGAGCAATATTCTCTTCCTTTTCTATTTTTTGGTCAGAAGCTGGATTTGAAAATAGATAATGCATGAGAGAGGTACCATGCATGAAGTGATCTAATTCAACAAGATCATATATCATATCTCTGTATGTATGTATGTATATAGCTCACAAGGTGATTGTAATTTGGAACTGATCTGTTAGTTGATCAGGATAGCTAGCTAGCAGCAGCTCAGAAATTGATTAGCAATTGTGTGGAGTTAGAGATCTGGTAGAGATCTGTTGTCAACAGGATAGCTCAGAAAGTGATTTGTATCGTCTAGTTAGAAGCTTTGAATCACAATTACTACGTCTGCTCAATTTGTGCTTGAATAATTTACCCAAACTCTTGTTGATCTTCTGGTTTTGTCGCTGCCCATGTTTGAGACTAGATTGATTTGGATGACCAGCTGCTGCAGAGCTGCTGCCGATGATGTTGCATTTGTTTTTGATGACACGTGGAGCTGCTGCTGCTGCTGTTGCTGCTTTGTAGGACCAGATTATGTCTTCCTTCTGCAACTTTCGTTTAGGACATCTGGACTTTGACCTCCTGCATTGACTGCATCTCCAGGACATGAGGTTTCTCAGGATCAAGTTGGATTCGGTTTCTCTCGATTCTCTGGAGCTTACAGGAGCCATACAGTACCTGACAAAAATTACGCCAAAACCAACATCTGAATCTGTATCAAAAACAAATCAGGGTGATGCACGATGCTCAATTACCCGCGAGCTCCACATCGAATCCCAATCCACTGCTATGAGAAAAGTTAGAGTACTAGAGCTAGCTACTCACAGATGCTGTGCACGAGATTGGCAAATGGAACAAAATTGCAGAAGATCCACAAAACCCACGTCGCCACACATACTGCACTCCACGCCGGAAGACCGACCTGCAGGAGTACTTCGATCATCCCTGGGCAGCTTCTCTCCTTCTTCTTCATGTTTCATGTGATCTTCAGAACAGTTTTCTATCGCTCTAACAAAACGGCCGTCCAATGTGGACACTACTGCCGTAAGCGCGCCTTTCTGCGGAATTCTAGCTTGCGTCCGTTGTCTCTCCATGGAATACTCTAGTTTAGTTGCACTAGGACCCTAGCTATTCTCTACACCGGGACCTGGGGCCTGATTCCAACTTCGTCTTTGAAGGTTCTACTGGTCACCCGGTGCGGTGGCTAGTCCGCTAGCAAGAACTAATTCCTACGCGCAGAGCGGGCGACGAAAAATTCCAAAAGAGTGTTCTGCAGTTGAACTTGACATAGACTCCAAGCTTAATCCCTTTCAAACATGATCATCCACTAGTATTCTTCTAATGGGTGCAAAGTCCTGTTGGAAGCTTAATCGGCACTAGTAGCGCCTCTACAGATTGAAAACTTTGAATCATGCTCTCACCCCGGTAGTCTCGAACAGGCACTAGAGCTCGGCATCATATTGCTGCTTGGCGATCAGAGCCAGCTTATAAATGCAAGTTCGGTCCTTGCTACTATTATAACACTAGACATCAATGACGGTTGCGAAAGATCTTAGAAATGCAACCTAACTATATAAAAAGATTTCGACAGAAATCATGATTCACCAACAGCTCCAGCAATACACCAGGACCGAAAGCATGAACCGGAAGCAATGTTCACGAGTTTCTGATTCACACAAGAGCTTACGTAAACACATATAAGTTCCAGATCTATCTATCTAGATCTATGTTTTCTTCCAAGCTAGCTGGGCAGCTAGATAGCTAGCTAGCTAGCTAGCTAGAAGAAGGATCCTGGAGGTTGGTGTCGCCGCCAAAATAGTGCTCACACTGCAAGTTATAGTACAGCGTTCAGGCGATGGGGCACGACGTTACACCCGGTTTGAGAACATTAATGGACTTGCCTGGTCATGACTTAGTGCCAGTAAAAGAAACGTCCCGGAAACGGCTTCTTGGGATTGATCGGTGACCGATCCAGAGGGAGGAGATCATGAGCAGCCAACCGTTAGTCCTGCTTGTCGCCGACCGCTAGCTAGCTTAGCTGGGACCCACGCTGCACGCGGTCAGAACATGAGAAACCCGCGTTTAGCTAGCTACCCATCTCCTGTGCGGAATTCTTTATTATACGCTTGCAAATTGCCTACTTTTGCGGAGACCCATGATCATTATCTATGCATCCGGGTGTAAACAAGCTGTCTTTCTTTTGCAGATCAAACCCACTCGGAGCTCTTGCAGAATGATTCCCTTGTGGGAAAATTGTCTTCACTTTACCTTGAAGAATGATCTTAAAAACCCCAAATAAAAGGGATTTGTGCAATGACACGGGGAGTTTTGCAACATTCTTGAGGGGTCAGAGGCCTCACGGCTAGGGACAATTCAATTATGCGACCCTAGAAGGGTACGTGCTGTGAACTAATGACAAAGGGAAAGTTGACGAATAATTCTCCCTTTGACATTTTGGTTCTAAGAGGGATTTCAAACAGGAATAACTGAGAGTTTTCCCACAATATTGCACACAGACAGAGAGTTTGTACTAAAACTCCCTGTGAGTACAGTAAGAGCCTAGCCCAATTGACGATCAGCTCCTGATCTTGTCGGCTTCAAGAAAGAAAGCCGCGTTTTATCATGCATATGTTTTAGGTTCTAGAGATCCGGTGGTGCTTCAAGGGGTTGATCAGGCATGCAGTTTCACCAGGGAGTTCCAAGGAAGTGATCGTGGGGCGCGCACAATATTATGATTGTGAAGTCTCCCCTGGTTTCTGCCTGCCCCAGCTGCTTCTTCCTTGAAATCCGCTGGCAGAAAGGAAGGCAGGCAGATGGAATGTGCACATGCACACATAGTCTGCCCACCTTTTTGGTCGCTCCATCTAATTTTCTGTCCCTGCCCTCTAGGCCATTTGTTTAAAAAAAATTCCATACATGGGAAGTAGCTATCCTAGTACCTTGTCCCTTCAAAAAAAAACCTTAGGAGCGCCAATTGGGTGGCACCAACATGCCCCCAAGGGATGTTTCTTAT
>Ga0116231_10015224_pt1 | contig 10007 bp, 8 predicted proteins | sample S1TSphgellanicum_2_FD_89695 | JGI IMG/M metagenome (GOLD analysis project Ga0116231, IMG submission 89695) | Host-associated microbial communities from peat moss isolated from Minnesota, USA - S1T2_Fd - Sphagnum magellanicum MG | ecosystem: Host-associated > Plants > Peat moss > Unclassified... | reverse complement strand
TGGGCCTTCGTCAAGGCGGTGTAGGCGAGGCCGGCGGCATCCGCGTTCGGGGCGCCGGCGATGACCGCCGCACCGGTGCGCTCACCCCAGATTTGCAATTGTTCGACGGCGGCAGCCCTGAAAGTGTCGCCGGCAACGAGGATGGGGCGCAATCCCTGATCGCGGTAGTGCTGGGCCAGTTTGCCGATCGTCGTGGTCTTGCCGGTGCCGTTGACGCCGGCGACGAGGATGACATGGGGTTTCTTCGCTGCATCAAGCACGAGAGGCCTGGCGACGGGGGCGAGGATGGCGGCGATTTCTTTGGCCAGGGCTTCGCGCACTTCGGTGTCGGTGACTTCGGTGCCGAAACGGGTTTTGCGGAAGTCGCGGATGATGCGCCGCGCGACAGCGTGGCCGAGGTCGGCGCCGATGAGCAAATCCTCCAGCTCTTCGAGGGCTGCGTCATCGAGTTTTCGCCGCGTGAACGCAGCGGTGATGCCGCCGGTGAGTTTTTGCGTGCTGCGGGCTAGGCCTTCTTTGAGGCGGGTGAAGAAGCCGGCCATTCGGGAACTCCGACAGGAAGGAAGAATGTTCTTTTTTGAAAAAAAGAACCAAAAAACTTTTGGTCCTTTATAGCCGCGCAGGTCGAACCGTCGGGTGCAATAATCAAAAGTTTTTTGCTTCTTTTCCTCACGCTTCAACCCGCCTGAAGTGGTGGGCTAAAGCCCACCCTACGTTTCCACCGTGAGCGCATCGGCATCGGTTGCGATAACGCGGGCCGGGAGCAAGACGCCAGGCGGATGATCGCCGGACCGGCGCACCGGCGCGAAATGCGGCGTGTGGCCGCCGCCGCCGGCTTCGGTGAGGATTTCAACCGTCCGGCCGAGCTGTCGGGCGTGCCAGGCTTCGGCGGCAGCGCGGCCAGCGGCGCGCAGCCGCGCGGCGCGCTCGCGGCGGATCGGGTGGGGCACGGAGGGCATGCGCGCGGCGGGGGTTTCGGAGCGTTCGCTGTACGGAAACACGTGCAGATAGGGCAGCGCGTGGCTTGTGAGCCATGTAAGGGTTTCGTCGAACAGCGCGTCGGTCTCGGTGGGGAAGCCGGCGATCAGGTCGGCGCCGATGGCGATGCCGGGCCGCAGCGCCCGCGCGCGGCCGATGAGGTCGGACGCCTGGTCCGGGCTGTGGCGGCGGCGCATGCGTTTGAGGATCAGGGCGGAGGCGGATTGCAGCGAGAGGTGCAGATGCGGCATCAGCCGCGGCTCGTCGGCGATGAGGGCCCAAAAATCCTCGTCCAGGGCCGCGGGGTCGAGCGAACTCAAGCGCAGCCTGGGCAGCTCGGGCACGGCAGCAAGCAAGGTGCGGATCATGGCGCCGAGGCGCGGGGCGCCGGGCGCATCGGCGCCGTAGCTGGCGATATCGACGCCGGTGAGCACCACTTCGCGCACCCCGGCGTCGGCGAGCGTGCGGACGCGGGCGGTGATGGCGTCAGGCGGCACAGCGCGGTTCGGGCCGCGGCCGAGCGGGATGACGCAGAAGGTGCAGGCGTGGTCGCACCCCTGCTGCACCTGCACCAGGGCGCGGGCGCGGCCGGGCTGGGTATGGACGGCGGCCGGCTGGCCGGTCTGGCCCCAGGATGCGGGATTGAGTTTTTCACCGTTCGGCAGGACGCGCGCCACACCGGGCAACGCCGCCCAGCGCGCGGGGGCGATCTGCGACGCGCAGCCGGTGACTACGATCGAGGCGTCCGGGCGCGCGCGGTGGGTGCGGCGGATCGCCTGGCGGGCCTGGCGCTCGGCTTCGGCGGTGACGGCGCAACTGTTCACCACCACCGTATCGTTGAGGGATTCGGTGAGGGTTTCGATGATTTCGCTCTCGTAGGCGTTCAGCCGACAGCCGAAATTGAGAACCCGGCCGCTCATGGGGATTGGTAAAAATCGGCTTCGCCGCGGAAGACGGTGGCGACAGGGCCGGTCATCAGCACGTGGTCGTCGGCCGTGCGCCATTGGATAATGAGCGTGCCGCCGTCGAGCTCGATCTGCGCTTCGCGTGTCATAAAACCGCGGCGGTGGGCGTTGACCAGGGCGGCGCAGGCGCCGGAGCCGCAGGCGAGCGTCAGGCCCGCGCCGCGTTCCCAGACGCGCAGCCTCATGTGCTGCGGGCTGATGATTTGGGCGAAACCGACGTTGACGCGGTCGGGGAACAGCTCGTCGTGCTCCACCGCGGGGCCCTGGCTGGCGATCTCGATGGCGGCGAGGTCGGGGACGAAGAAGGTGACATGCGGGTTGCCCATGGAAAGGGCGGCAGGCGTGCCGGGGATTTGCAATTCCCGCGTATCCATCTCTCTCGCCAGGGGCACGTCCCGCCAGCCGAGGCGCGGCGCCCCCATGTCCACGCGGACGCTCCCGTCTGGCAGGCGCGTACAGGCCAAAATTCCGGCCACGGTCTCCAGCGTGACGCTGTCGCGGCCGCTCTCTTCGGCGAGCAGAAAGGCGACGCAGCGGGCGGCGTTGCCGCAGGCGCCGGCGGGCGAGCCGTCGGCGTTGCGGATGAGCATGGCGGCATCCGCGCCGGCGTGTGAGGGCGCGAGGATGATGAACTGATCAAAACCAATGCCGCGCCTGCGGTCCGCCAGCGTGGCAATGCGGGCGGCGGGCGGCGGTTCGCCGGCGCCGCGCTGGTCGAGCACGACGAAGTCATTGCCTGCGCCGTGCATCTTGGTGAAAGACATCATGCGATCGAGTCTAACACCGGAGGCGACGCAGCGCACTGTTGGCGAGCTGGTGGGCTGAAGCCCACCCTACGGCAGGCGACGACTCATTCAAGGAAAGAACTCGATCGTCCACGTAAAAGGCTGGGCCGCAGGATGGCCGTGCCTGAGGAATGGCGGGAAGCGGGTTGTGTCCTCGGCCAGCCAGTGCAGCACGGCGGCAGCGAATTCGTCACCGCCCTCCTGGTGGATGAGTTTGCAGCCGGTGGCGTAGCCGTTGGCCTGGACGATGCAGGTGACGGTGACGACCGCTGTCTTGTCGGTGTCCTCGTCACGCTCCGGGTACTCGGGGTGACTGTGATCGAGCGGCTGCATGTCCGGATGGACGGGTGATTTCGCGCTGAGGCGGGCGGTCGCGACGACGCGGTGTTCGCGGCGGGGCTTGGCTGGCGGAGGAGCCTCCTTGGCCGGGGCGGCGGTTGGGGTGACCGGAGCTGCTGCCTGCCCTTTCGGGTTTATACCGGCGGCGGCAAGGAGTTGCGGCGAGATGGTGACGGTGGTCGGGCCAGCGGGACCGGAAGATCCGTTTTCAGATATCGGCGGTGGCGCCGCCGGCGGCGGCACCGCAGGTTTCGGCGCCATAGGGGGCGGCACGGCGGGCGGCGGCGGCTTGCCGCTGGCCAGCCACAGGGTCAGCGCCCCGATCACCACGACCACGCCGCCGCCCAGACGTGCGATCAGGCGCAGGTCGGGCCCGGTGCTGATCGGCGGTGGAACGAGACCGGAGCCGCAACTCGGGCATACGAAAGGCTGCTTGAGCGGGATTTGCACCGTACGGCGACGCACCGCGAGGTCGCAATTCTTGATATTTGGGCAACGGCCGGGTGTTTTGGTCATGGTACACGGGCCGAGGCTGGTCCGATGACAACAATCACTTGGCTGGTCAGCGGCATCTTGTCAGCGGAGTCACCTGTGGGCGCGTGATAAAAGGCTCATTTTCAGGCTGTTACCAGAGGGGAGCGGCGGTAATGTCGCCGGCCGCGCAGAAACCGGATCACCGTGGCGGAAAAACGATATGCCAGTGTCTCTCCTGTGCCACAGGAATCCCCTCATGGACAGCGGGCTTGAAGCGGACGGTGCCGCTGTTGAGCCAATTAACCACCGCTTCGGCGAAGCGCCGGCCGCCGATGTAGTCGCGCACGCGGCAATTTTGCGGCTCGCCTGTCGATTCGATCACGCAGGTGACGGAGACTTCGCCGAAACGCCCGTCGCGGACGTAGTCCAGCGGGTAGGACGGCATGCCGCCCGCCACCGGCACGATTGAGGCTTCGCTTTCCGTAGGCGCCCCAGGGATCCCGGGCTCGGGCGTCGGCTGGGGCTTGGGTGCGGGCGGCGGAAGCGGTTTCGGCTGAGGCGGCGGCATCGGCTGCTCATGGTCCTTCACCATGGCGCAGTTCGACGGCACGCCGGCGGCGTCGATCGAGCACTCCATGGTGACACGGGCGCCTGGCGTCACGGCATTGCCGGCGGCCGATGGCGCAGCAGGACCGGACACGGTAGGACCAGAAACGGTGGGCTTGGCGGCCGCCGGTGGGGGCGAAGCGGGAGCCGGCTTCGGTTCCGGGGTCGCTACCACCTGCGCCACCGGGGCGGGCGGGGTCGGACCTGGTGCGGCGGCTACCGGTAATGGCGAGGGCGCCGGTGGCTTTACCGGTGCCGGCGCCGGCGCCAGTGGGGTTACCGGAAGCGGTGGGGGTAGAGCCGCAGGCGGTTTTACTGGCGCTGGTGCTGTCACTGGCCGCGCTGCGGCCGCGATGCGCGCCTGCTGCTGTTCCTGCAAGGCTGCCAAATCCAGGTGGTGTTTTTTGCCGGATGGCGCCACGCATTCATAAAGCAACAGAAACAGGCCGAGCGTGCCGACGCTCCACACGACCAGGCGCTTGCGCGACAGCGGCGCATTGACCGCAATCGGCGCCCGCAGCGGCTTGCCGCACTCGGGGCAGACGAAAGCCTCTCCCAGCGGAACCCGCACCAGCGTGCGCATCTGGCCGATCGAGCAATAATCCAGGTCTCGGCACCGGCCGGGTGTATCGACCATGGCACCCTGCCCCCCTGCCATGGAAACCTTCCAAGAATGTCTGATCGGAGGCGTCCTCAAATCGAACCTGCTTTAATGGCGTGGTCATCAAACAGCAACCGCGCGGTGGCACTAATAGGCTGGTTATAAAGTCGGAATCGCGATCTGTCCTGCCTGACATGCAGCAGGGTAATCGGGTGAATGCGGCGCCCCGAAGCAAGGCTTTCTTTTTTGAAAAAAAGAAGCAAAAAACTTTTGATTATTTTGGCTTCGACCTTTCCGGAGAGAGCGGGCCCAGATTCGTAAAAGTTTTTTGGTTCTTTTTTTCAAAAAAGAACTACTTCCTCTCTCGACCCTATTGCGCTGTGACGTGCAGCCTCCCCCTTGCGTTGCCGGACCGCCGAAGCTACACACCCGCCCTCTCACGCGACCCCGGGCCTGTATGGGCATGCCCGGCCGTGATCTCGCACCCCGCCCTACCGGCGGCTCGGCGAGGCATACAGGATAGGAGATGCAAATGCCCAAGATGAAGACCAAGTCTTCGGTGAAGAAGCGTTTCAAGATCACGGCCACGGGCAAGGTGCTCGCCGGCCCTGGCAAGAAGCGCCACAATCTTTCCGCCCGCTCGCAGAAGGCCATCCGCTCCAACCGCGGCAGCCAGACCCTGACCCATGCCGACGGGCTGACCGTCAAGCAATGGGCCCCCTATGGTCTCGGTTAAGGAGCGTCAGCAATGGCACGCGTCAAACGGGGCACGACGACTCATGCCCGGCACAAAAAAGTCCTGAAAGCCTCGAAAGGGTTTTTTGGGCGGTCGTCCACCAATTACCGGATTGCGCTGGAGCGGCTGGAAAAGTCGCTGCAATACGCCTACCGCGACCGGCGGGTGAAGAAGCGCGAGTTCCGCGCTTTGTGGATCCAGCGCATCAATGCGGCGGTGCGCGAGCATGATCTGACGTACAGCCGGTTTATCCACGGGCTGAACCAGACCGGCATCGTCATCGACCGCAAGATGCTGGCGGCGATCGCGTTCGACGATCCGGTGTCGTTTGCCGAAATCGTCAAGGCGGTGAAGGCGACGATCGAGGCGGCCGCGGTCGCCGAGGAGCCGGCCGCCGCGCAGGCGTAGGGTGGGCTTCAGCCCACCAAGGTCTCGCGCGCGACAGAAGGTGGGCTGAAGCCCACCCTACGGTCGGACCCTCTCTCTTGAAGCAGGCCTGCATTGAGCGACGATCTGCAAACAGTGCGCGAGGCGACGCTCGCGTCCATCAACGCGGCATCCGACCTGAAAGCCTGGGATGCAGCGCGCGTGGCCGTGCTCGGCAAGTCGGGCACGCTGACCGCCATGCTCAAGGAGCTCGGCCGCACGCCGCCTGACCAAAGGCGCGAGCGGGGGGCGGCGCTGAACGCGCTGCGCGACGAGTTCGGCGCGGCACTGGAGGCCCGGCGCGCCACGTTGCAGGCTGAGGCGCTGGCGGCGCAGCTTGCCGCAGAGCGCATGGATGTGACGCTGCCGCCGCGGCTCGCGCCGCTCGGCACGATCCATCCGATCAGCCGGACGATGGAGGAGATTGCCGCCATCTTCGGCGCCATGGGTTTCAACACCGCCGAAGGCCCGGACATCGAGAGCGACTGGCATAATTTTTCCGCGCTCAACATCCCCGGCCACCATCCGGCGCGCGACGATCACGACACTTTCTATCTGCCAGGCGACCCTCCGCGCGTGCTGCGCACGCACACAAGCCCGGTGCAGGTGCGCACCATGCTGGAGCAGCCGCCGCCGATACGCGTCATCGTCCCCGGCCGTACGTTTAGGGCCGACCATGACGCGACCCACAGCCCGATGTTCCACCAGTGCGAGGGGCTGCTGATCGACCGGGATATTACGCTGGGGCACTTAAAAGGCTGCCTGATCGATTTCCTGCGGGCGTATTTCGGCATTGCCACCCTGCCCGTCCGTTTCCGCGCAAGCTATTTTCCGTTCACCGAACCCAGCATGGAAGTGGATATCGGCTGGAACCGGCGCACCGGCGAGATTGGCGCTGGTACCGACTGGCTCGAAATTCTCGGCAGCGGCATGGTGCACCCCAAAGTGCTGGCGAATTGCGGGATCGACCCGCGCGCGTTTCAAGGTTTTGCGTTCGGCATGGGGATCGAGCGCATCACCATGCTGAAATACGGCATGGCGGATTTACGTCCGTTCTACGAAAGCGATTTGCGCTGGCTGCGCCATTACGGATTCTCGCCCCTGGCGCCCGCGATCCTGCACGAAGGATTGAGCGGATGAAGTTTTCGCTGTCCTGGCTACGCGAGCATCTGGAGACGCAGGTATCGCTCGACAGTATCACGACCACGCTCTCGGCGATCGGCCTGGAGGTCGAAGGGGTCGAGAATAAGGCGGCCGCGCTCGCACCTTTTGTTACTGCGCTTGTGATCGAGGCGGTGCAGCACCCGAATGCCGACAGGCTGCGCGCCTGCCGCGTGGATGTGGGCGACGGGGTTGAACGCTCCGTGGTGTGCGGCGCGCCGAATGCGCGCACCGGTTTGCACGCTGTGTTCGCACCGCCTGGTGCGGTGATTCCCGGCAGCGGCATCACGCTGAAAGTGGGCGAAATACGCGGAGTCAAATCCGAAGGCATGCTCGTCAGTTTTCGAGAGCTGGCATTGGGCGAGGAGCATGACGGCATCATCGAACTGCCCGAGGATGCGCCGGTGGGCGTGCCCTACGCCGCGTGGGCGGGGCTGGATGATCCGGTGATCGAAATCGGCGTGACGCCGAACCGCGGCGATGCGCTGTCCGTGCGGGGCATTGCGCGCGACCTGGCCGCGGCAGGGCTTGGTACACTCAAACCTTGGGCGCCTGCCTCGGTGCATGGAAGTTTTGCCAGCCCCATCGTGTGGCGCAACGAGGTGCCGGCGGACTGCCCCTGGGTGCTCGGGCGGCTGATACGTGGCGTGCGCAATGGCCCTTCGCCCGACTGGCTGAAACGCCGCCTGACCGCCATCGGCCTGCGCCCGATCAGCGCCCTTGTGGACATCACCAATTTTCTGACCCACGACATCGGCCGCCCGCTACACGTGTTCGACGCCGACCGCATCGCCGGCGGCGCGCTGATCCTGCGCCGAGGCAATGGCGAAACATTTCGGACGCTCGCCGGCCGCGACCTGACCGTCACGGATGAGGATCTGGTCATTGGCGATGCGCAGGGCGTGCAATCGCTCGCCGGCATCATCGGCGGCGAGGCGACGGGCAGCACCGAGGCCACGGTGAACGTGTTTGTCGAGTGCGCCTTGTTCGACCCGGTGCGGATTGCGCTTTCCGGTCGCCGACACGCCATTTCGACGGATGCGCGGCAGCGGTTCGAGCGCGGCATCGATCAGGCGCTGCTGCCCGCGGGCCTGGATGCTGCCACGGCGCTCATTCTCGACCTGTGTGGTGGCGAGGCGAGCGAGGTGACGGCGGCGGGTGCCGAGCCCGCCTGGCAGCGGACCGCCTCGCTGCGGTTTTCCCGGCTCGCCTCGCTCGGCGGCTCCGGCATCGGTGCGGAGGAGGCGGTCTCTATCCTCGGCGCACTTGGGTTTGGCAAGGTCGCGCGGGATGCCGGGCGGATTGTCGCCTCCGTCCCTTCCTGGCGCAACGATATTGCCGGGGCGTCGGGGCTGGATGCGCATGCCGGTCTTCCCTCCGACCGCGTGGTTGCATTGGCCGCCGGTGCGGCCGAGATGGAGCAGGAGTGCGACCTCATCGAAGAGGTTCTGCGCATCAAAGGTTTGGATGATATCGCGCCGGTCTCCCTGCCCGGGCGGCCGCCAGTCCCGCTGGCGACCCTGACGCCGCGCCAAAATCGCACAGCCATGGTGCGAAGGCTGCTGGCGGCGCGCGGCCTGGCGGAGTGCGTCACTTATAGTTTTGCAGCCCGCGCTGAAGCCGCCCTGTTCGGCGCGGTGCCTGATTCGTTGACGCTGAAAAACCCGATTGCGTCTGACCTCGATCAGATGCGCCCCTCGCCGCTGGCCACACTCGCGCAGGCGGTGCGGCGGAATGCGGCGCGCGGGGCTCAGGAGATTGCGCTGTTCGAAATCGGCCCGGCCTATGGCGAACATGGGCAGGCTCTGTTGTGTGCCGGCTTGCAGGCAGGCGCGCCGGCGCGTCATTGGCCGGGGGCGGCCGAGGCGCCCGATGCCATGCTCGCCAAAGCGCATGTGCTGGCACTGCTCGGCGCCTGCGGGGTTGCGGCGGAGTCGCTGTCGGTAACCGCCGATGCGCCACCCCACTATCACCCAGGGCGCTCGGGCGTGGTGCGGCAAGGACCGAAGGTGGTGCTGGCGTATTTTGGCGCGCTGCACCCTTCGGTGCTCGCGGCACTCGACCTGGATATGCCGGTGTGCGGGTTCGAGATCATGCTCGATGCAGTGCCCGACCCGAAGCGGCGCCGTCGCGCGCCGCCGGCGCTGCCTGCGTTCCAGCCCGTGCGGCGGGATTTTGCGTTCGTTGTCAAAAACTCTGTCGGCGCGGAAACCGTTTTGCGGGCCGCACGTTCTGGCTCACGCAGCCTGGTTGAGGATGTCCGGCTGTTCGACGTTTTTGCGGGGGGCGGGCTTGCGGACGACGAAAAATCGCTCGGCATCGAAGTGGTGTTTCAGCCGCGCGAGCACACGCTCACGGATCAGGAGATAGAGGCCGCGTGCGCCAGCATTGTGGCTGCCGTCACCAAAGCCGCGGGTGCGCGTTTGCGGTAAGGCGTGGCGCATGACCGACGCTGCGCCATCGGGGGAGTCACTGGCCTCGATCGCCCATGAATATAACAATGTGCTGACCGTGATCGGCGGCAGCGTGGCGCTTGCCGAACGCCACGCCGCCGGCAATCCGGCGCTGGTGCGGCTGCTGGACAATATGCGCATTGCGGTGGAGCGAGCGGTCCATCTGACCGAGCGCCTCTCCAGCCTGACCGGCACCGCCGACTGTGCGGCAGAGCCTGCCCAGACGCCGCCGGCCGCCTGCGTGCTGGTGGTGGAGGATGACCCGAACGTGGCCGCGGTGGCGGTGGCCGCACTGGAGGCGTTGGAGCTTCGTGTGGTTCTCGCCACGAGCGCCGCGGACGCGCTGGAGCTTCTGCGGACGGAGCGGGTGGATGCGGTATTTTCCGACATCGTCATGCCCGGCGGGGTTAGCGGCCTGGAGTTGGCGCGTCGGCTGGAGGTGAGCCATCCTGGGGTGCCGGTTCTGCTGGCGACCGGTTTTAG
>Ga0116231_10015223_pt1 | contig 10007 bp, 7 predicted proteins | sample S1TSphgellanicum_2_FD_89695 | JGI IMG/M metagenome (GOLD analysis project Ga0116231, IMG submission 89695) | Host-associated microbial communities from peat moss isolated from Minnesota, USA - S1T2_Fd - Sphagnum magellanicum MG | ecosystem: Host-associated > Plants > Peat moss > Unclassified... | reverse complement strand
CGCGGCGCGCCGCGGACCGACCACAGGCGCTCGACCACGCCGTAACTGTCATTGTCGATGAAAACAAACGTGCGTCCGGCCAGAAGGAACAGCACGGCCAGGACAAGGCACAACGCCCCCACCACCCAGGGAAAGAGCGGGTCCGAGAACGATAACATGGGAATGAGTCCGGATCGCCCCGGAATGGGGCTCGGGCGCGGAGCCAACACCCGGTCGGGGTTGTTTGGCAATCGTCATGGTGCAGTGCGGCAGCGAAGCCGCCGCATGGCTGGGGGGTTGAATTTTAGCGCCCGTCCCAGGTCATAGGGCGCTCACGGCTTGCCGCTCCAAAGTGCGAGGTGCGCGGCAAACATGGCGGCATCGGAAAATTGCGCCTCCGCCCGCCGCCGGTTGGCGGCACCAATGCCACAAGGCATCGACAGCACCGCAAGCAAAGCATCCGCCAGCGCCGCCGCGGATTTCGCCGCAATGCCCGGCGCGTTTTCCTCCGCGAGCATCCAGCGCACGTCGCCCACGTCCGTTGCCGCCACCGGAAGGCCGCAGGCCATCGCCTCCAGCACCGAAAGCGGCATTTGTTCGGTATCGGATGACAGCGCAAAAACATCGAAGCCGGCATAAAATTTCTCCGGCGCCGCACTGTGGCCGGCAAATGTCACGTCGGCCGCAACACCAAGTGCCGCGGCGCGCTGTTCAAGGCCGGGGCGCTCTGCACCCTCGCCGACGATGATCAGCCTGGCCGGCCGCCGAGCCCGCACGATTGCAAAAGCTTCGAGCAGCCGGCCGATATTCTTCTCCGGCCGCAGTGCCGCCACAGTCCCGATCACCGGCGTGTCGGCCTGATGCGCGCCGCGCGGAGCAAACCGCAGAAAATCGATGCCATTGGGAATATGGTGCAGGCGCCGCACCGGCAGGCGCCAGATGTTTCGTGCAATATGCAGCAGCGTTTGCGACGGCAGGATGATCTCGCTACGCCGCAGAATGGCCCGGCGCGTCAGCACGCGGCGCGGCAATTGGCGGTCGCGCTCATCGCTGCCGAAACCGTCCTCCATATGCACATGCGGGGTGCCTGTGAGCGCGCGTGCGAAAACCCAGTCGATGCTGCCCCAGTTGCTGGTGACCAGACGCTGCGGCCGCGTCTGCCGCAAGAAACCGGCAAAACGGCCGACACGCGCAGCAAAATTGCCCTCCCTGGTCTCGACCGCCGGAAAATCCGCGGGCACCGAAGCATCCAGCAGATCGCGCGCCGTGGTGCGCCCATCCATGGCAATAATACTGTGAGCAAAAGCGTCGCCGACATGGTTCGCAATGGCGGCGAAGCGCATCTGCGCGCCGCCGACGACGAAACTCGGAAACACATGCAGCAGCCGCGGCCGCTCAGCCCGCATGCACCACCGCGGCGCTGTCGGCGACCGAAGGCTGCGCATCCAGCGCATGCAAAAACCCCTCGAAAGCCAGCATAAGCCAGATCGCCTGAGCATGGTTCACCGCGCCGGACGCATGCTCATCCAGAATCTTGCCAACCGCATCAGCCTCGAACAGGTCATGGGCAAGAAAACTATCGCCCAGGAGAATCGCCCGCACCCGCGCCATATCGCGCCGGAACAGCCCGGCCAGATCGCTCGCAAACCCCTGCTTCGGGCGGTATAGAATGTCGTGCGGCAGCAGCGGCTCCAGCGCCTTCTTCAAAACATATTTGCCGGCGCCGCCGCGAATTTTCAGCGATGCCGGCAGACGCAAGCCGAATTCCAGAAATGCGGTATCCAGGAATGGCGCACGCACTTCCAGCGACGCGGCCATGCTCGCCCGGTCGATCTTCTGCAAAATATCGCCCGGCAGCCAGGTTGCGATATCGGCCAGTTGCGCCTGCAACACCGGGTCCGCATCCTCGGCCTCGTTCATCACCGCGGCAATACGCTCGAACGGCGCGTGCCCGTCGATCGCGGCGCGCAGGCGCGGCGTGAACAGGGCGCGCCGTTCACGCGCGTGCATCTTCGTCACCATCCGCGCGTAGCCTAAAGCATCGTCGAGGCTGAGTTCGCTCAGCGTGTGCCGGGCACGCAGGAAGCGCGGCGCACGGTCGAGCTTGGGATAGATCGCGGCCAGGCGCCCGATGGCGTGGCGCCGCACGCCGGCCGGCAGATGGCGGCGCACACCGCTCACCAGCGCATGCCAGCGGGTGCGGCGGTAACCACCAAACACCTCGTCGCCGCCGTCGCCGGAAATCGCCACCGTCGCATGCCGCCGCGCCAGCCGGCACACCGCCATGCTCGGCACCGAGGACGCATCGCCGAAAGGCTCGCCGAACACAAAAGCCTGCGTGCGGGCTGCGGCAATCATGTCGGTCGCCGCCGCACGCTCCACATGCTGGCGCGTGCCGTAGCGCGCGGCGACCGCCTGCGCATAAGGCGTCTCATCCTCGGCGCCGTCGAACCCTATCGTAAACGTGTCGAGCGGATCGCGACGCAGCGGGGCGGCGGCCGCCACTACTGCGCTGGAATCCACCCCGCCGGAGAGGAAGGCGCCGAGCGGCACATCGGCCACCAGCCGGCGCGCCGTCGCCTGCGTCAAATGCGTGCGCAAGGCCGGCACCGCCTCGGCCTCCGTCATGCGCACGCCGGCCGCGGGCGGCTGCCAGTAGCGGCACGGCCGCAGCGGTGCGATGCGCCGCCCCGATGCATCGCGTTCGATAATCATGCTGTGCCCGGCAGGAAGTTTATTCACGCCGGCAAAGATCGTTTCTGGCTCTGGAACATAACCATAAGCAAAGAAATCGTCCACCGCGCGGGGCTCGATGCGGCGGTCCAGCCCGGCGTGCGTAGCCAGGGCGCATAACTCGGAGCCGAAGATGAAATCGCCATTGACCATGGCGTAGTAGAAAGGCTTTTTACCCAGACGGTCGCGCGCGCAAAACAATTGGCCCGCACGCCTATCCCACAGCGCAAAAGCGAACTGCCCCTCCAGCCGGTCCACGCAGCGCACACCCCAGCTCTCCCAGGCATGGATAATCGTCTCTGTATCGCATCTATTGCGAAACACATGGCCAAGCGCCATCAGCTCATCGCGCAACGCCGCAAAATCATAGATTTCGCCATTGAAGACGATGGCGATGCTCTCGTCCTCGTTATACATGGGCTGATGGCCGCCCGCGGGGTCGATGATGGCCAGGCGCCGGTGGCCTAGGCCGATGCCCGGGTCGAGATGCATCCCTTGCCCGTCCGGCCCGCGGTGCCGCAGCGCGTCGGTCATGCGGCGGATGGCGCGCGGATCGATGGCAGCGCCGCTGTCGGCGGCAAAAATGCCGGCTATTCCGCACATCATAAACTGCCTTCCAGCCGGAACGAGCCGGCCAGACTGGATACAGGCCGTGGCCGTGGCCCGGCAATAGCCGCCCCAAGGCCTTCTTTTTTGAAAAAAGAAGCAAAAAACTTTTGGAAATTCGGCGTCGGCCCTTCCGGAGGGGCGCGGCCCAGGATTCAAAAAGTTTTTTGGTTCTTTTTTTCAAAAAAGAACTGCGTCCTCCCTTCACCCTGCCCTGCCGCTTGAGGCGCCCCCTGAAAACTGGCAACTGAAAACCGCAAATGTCTCCTGGAGCATAAAGATGCGGCTGATGCTAGCGGCCCTGCTGACCCTGCCTTCGCTCGCCACGGCGCGCACACTTAGCGTCGGCACCACGCTCGGCTACGACAAGCCCTCACAGGCCATGGCGGCGGCCGAGGCCGGCGACACGATCCAGATCCAGCCTGGCCAATATTATGATTGCGGCGTGCTCGCCGCCAACGACGTTACCATCGAGGGTGTCGGGCCCGCTGCCGGCGTCGTGCTCACCGACAAGACCTGCCAGGGCAAGGCGCTGCTGATCATCGACGGCGCCGGCGACACCGTGCGCAACCTCACGCTGACCCGCGCCCGCGTGCCGGACGGCAACGGCGCCGGCATCCGTGCCGAAGGCGGCAGCCTTACCGTCGATGGCGTACGCTTCATCAATAACGAGGAGGGTATCCTTGGCGCCGCCACGCGGCAATCCACCATTTTAGTGGAAAACAGCCTCTTCGACCGCAACGGCATCTGCCTCGGGGCCTGCGCCCACGCCATCTATGTCAATCGCATTGCCCTGCTGCGCGTCATCCACAGCCATTTCACCGACACGCGCGACGGCCACGACATCAAATCCCGTGCCGCCCGAACCGAAGTTCTGGACAACGACATCGAGGACGGACCCACCGGCACATCCAGCTACCTGATCGAAGCGCCGAACGGCGGCGGCCTCCTGGTCAGCGGCAACAAGCTGGAAAAAGGCCCGCATACGGGCAACCGCACCGCGGCGATTGAAATCGGTGCTGAAGGCGTGGACCAGGCGACGCCGGAAATCACCGTTGTGGACAATAATTTTATCAACGACACAGGGCACCGCACGGCGCTGCTGTATAATGTCACGGCGACCGAGGCGCATTTGATGGGCAACCAGACCACCGGGGCGGTGGATCTGCTTAAGGGGGATGGGACGGCGAATTAGAGCCTGATCGTTTGCGGTTGACGGGCGCCGCGTAGCCCGCATGAAGGAATGCGGGGACTGGGGGGCCGGGCTGGACGGGCATTCCTGCCCCGAGCCCGACGTGCCGACCCCGCATTCCGCTTCGCTTCATGACGAGCTACGGTCGGCGCGGATCACATAAAATCCCTCCGCTTCAACCCCAAGCAATCACGCTCTGAGGGAAGGGCGCCGTTCTTTCTTAAAAAAGAGCCAGAGAATTTTTATCTATTCGGCCGCGGCGACCTGACGGTGGAGTGCTGCCAGTAAGGCGCCGATGTCGTTGCCGTGGTGCTCCAGATAGCTCGCATAGTCGCTGCGCTGCGTCAGCCGCAGGCTGGTGCCCTCAGCTACCACATCGACGATCTTCGGGGACCCGGTGCTGCTGTCCACCACCCATTGCACATTCGCCGCCGGACTGTTGGGGCGGTTGATCACGGTGCCAACGAGCTCATCCGCCCCCTGCGGATGGTCGGTGGTGAGCGTGAAGCTCACGCCCTTATAGTCGCCCATATGGCCGCTGATGGCGTTCAGCAGCACCTGGTGGAAGATCTGCGTGTATTCCGTCTGTTGCGCCGGCGTCGCGGTGGACCAGAAGCGGCCGAGGCAGAAGCGGGCGATTTTCGCCACATCCACGTTATTGTCGATGACCGGACCCAGCGCCGCCTTCTTCTGCGCCGCGGGCTCCGGCCCGTTGACGATCTGCGTCAGTTCCAAGGCGAAATTGTTGATGAATGCGCTCGCCTGCGATGCGCTGGCCGCCCGGGCGGGCGGTACGCCAACCAGGGCCATGGCGATGACAGCGGCGGAGGCGGCGAGGAGGTAGCGGCGTGTCAGCATCGTCGGTCGGGTCCCTTGAGAATGTTCTTTTTTGAAAAAAAGAACCGAAAAACTTTTAGTCGTTGGCGCCCGGCGTTGGACAGGCTCGGCCCGACGTCCAAAAGTTTTTTGCTTCTTTTTTTCAAAAAAGAAGTGCTTTCTTACTTCTGGTCGGCGGCGCGCGCCTCATCAATCTGCGACTGCACATGCTGCCGATACAGGCTGCGGAACGTCGCATAAGGGTCAAGCGCGCCCGCCTTCACATGCTCCAGATCGCCCGACACGCGCGAATACGTATCCACCACGCCCAGCCCGTAGCGCGCCCAGTTCAGCGTGATCAGACCATAGCCATGCGGCACATAGGTGAACGGATCGACGGCCGCATCCAGCGCCGTGCCGGCAACGCCGCGCGGGCTGCTCGGCCCCAGGATCGGCAGATAGAGGTAAGGACCGGCCGGCACGCCCCATAGCCCGAGCGTGACGCCGAAATTCGTCTCATGCGCCTTATACCCCCAGTCGCTCGCCACATCGAACACGCCAAGTCCGCCGACGGTGGAGTTGATGATGAAGCGCATAAACGTGTCGCCGGCGCGCCTGGGCTTGGCCTGCGCCACGTCGTTGGTGAACAGCACCGGGCTGGAGAGGTTGGTGAGCACATTGTGCAGCCCGGTGCGGACCGGCGTGGGCACCACGGCCACGTAGCCCTGGCTGACCGGCTTGATGGTGTAGCGCACCAGCGTGTCGTCCACGCGGTAGAAGAAGCGGTTGGTCGATTCGTAGGGGTCGTTGACGTCGGCGTCGTCGCTGCCGGCGGGTGCGGAGGTGCCGCCGGCGCAGGCGCTCAGCGCCAGCACGCCGAGCAGGCTGGCGCGGGCCAGGTGGCGTCGGCCGGGCTTTGGGGTTTGCGTGGCGGGCATGAGCATCCTTGGAGCGCGCGAGTGGCCGGGACCGGCGTTACCGAACCGGCGAGGTATTTAGCATGGCAAACCCCGCCTTCAACGCAGCGCCCCCCGGCTGGTTGCAATCCGGCACCGCCGCGCCGCCAGGAACCCTTGCGCAAGGCCGGCCCGACGCGCCATGAACAAAGGCATGAACACCATGCCTGCCTCCCATCCCGGCTCCGCCACGCTGGAACGCTGGCTGACCGGCCCGCGCCTGGCAGGCCTGCCGATGCCCGGCGCGCAAGCCGCCGCCCCCGCCCTGAGCTTTGAATTTTTCCCCCCGCGCACCGAGGCGCTGGAGGCGCAATTGTGGGCCTGCATCCGCCGGCTGGAGCCGCTGGCCCCGCGCTTCGTTTCGGTGACGTATGGCGCCGGCGGCTCCACCCAGGCCCGCACGCACGCGACGGTGGCGCGCATCGTGCGCGAGACCAGCCTGACGCCTGCTGCGCACCTCACCTGCGTTGCCGCCACGCGGGAGGCGGTCGATGAGGTGGCGCGGTCCTACTGGGAAGCCGGGGTGCGCCACATCGTCGCCTTGCGCGGCGACGTGCCGGGCGGCGGCGCGTATGAACCTCATCCCGGCGGCTACGCCTACGCCGCCGACCTGGTGGCCGGTCTGCGCCGTGTCGCCGATTTCGAAATCACCGTGGGCGCCTACCCCGAAACCCATCCGGGTGCGGCCAGCCCGCAGGCCGACCTTGATAATCTGAAACGCAAGCTCGATGCCGGCGCTACCCGCGCCATCACCCAGTATTTTTTCGAAACCGACATTTTTCTCCGCTTCCTCGACCGGTGCCTCGCCGCCGGCATCACCGCCCCGATCGTGCCGGGCATCATGCCGGTCTCGAACTTCGCCCAGGCGGCCAAATTCTCCGCCGGCTGCGGCACGTCCGTGCCCGCCTGGATGGCGCGGCTATTCGAGGGCACGGAGGAGGATGCGGACACGCGGCGGATCGTAGCTGCCGTGATGGCGGCGGAGCAGGTGCGGCTGCTGCAGGCCAATGGGGTGGACGAGTTTCATTTTTATACGCTGAACCGGTCGGATCTCACCTATTCCATTGCGCATATTTTGGGGGTTCGGCCTAAGTGAGGAAGAGAGCAGTTCTTTTTTGAAAAAAGAACTCTGTCTTCTTTTCCTCTGCGCCGCAGCCCGGTGGATGCGGCTTACGCACGGCCCGGGCCCGAGAAAACCGGGCAAGAACACGCCGCATATCTGCCCTCTGAGCGCGGATTCAGCTCTATCGGCCCATAATCTATTGAAAAGATTGGCGTCCCGTAGGGGATTCGAACCCCTGTTAGCGCCGTGAGAGGGCGCTGTCCTGGGCCTCTAGACGAACGGGACGTGGGAGGCGGACAGTCTCCTAAGCTACAAGCCTGGGACTGGCAACAGGGGCCGATCCGGGGGGCGGGGCGTCAGGTGAAAGCAAGGCCTTTCCGGAGAGGCTCAGCAAAGGATTCAAAAGTTTTTTGGTTCTTTTTTTCAAAAAAGAACTGCTTCCTCAAACCCTCATCCCGCCAGCGCCGTCCAGGCGTGGCCGTCGCGCGCCAGCAGCGCGTCGGCCCCGGCCGGGCCCGCGGCGCCGGCGGGGTAGAGCTCCGGCGCCTCGCCCGAGGCCTTGGCGTGCTGGATCACCGGGTCCACCGCGGCCCAACTGGCCTCGATCATGTCGGCGCGCTGGAACAGGGTGGAATCGCCGATCAGGCAATCATACAGCAGCGTCTCGTAACCCACGTTCGGCGTCATGTTGAACGCATCCTCATACCGGAAACGCATGTCCACGCCGGCCAGCACCATTTTGGGGCCAGGATGCTTGGCGCTGAGCGAGAGCGTCATGCCTTCCGTGGGCTGCACGTTCAGAGTCAGCACATTCGGGGTCAGACGCTCCACATCGGTGTCGCGGAACAGGGCGAAGGGCGGCTTGCGGAAATGCACCACCACCTCGGTCTTTCGGCCATGCAGGCGCTTGCCGGTGCGCAGGTAGAAGGGCACGCCGGCCCAGCGCCAATTCTCGATCGTCAGCCGTAGCGCCACGTAGGTTTCGGTGCGGCTGTCGGGCGCCACATTCGGCTCAGCCCGGTAGCCCGGCACGTCGTGCCCCTGCACGCTGCCGGCCGCATACTGGCCGCGCACCGCAGCATCGGGTGCGACCGGATGGATGGCTTGCAGCAGCTTGGCTTTTTCCGATCGCACCGCCTCCGCATCGAAGGAATTCGGCGGCTCCATGGCGATCATCGAGAGCAACTGAAACAGATGGTTCGGCACCATGTCGCGCAGCGCGCCGGTGGGTTCATAGAACGCCCCGCGTCCCTCCACGCCGATGGTCTCCGACGCGGTGATTTCGATGAAATCAATATGATCGCGCCGCCAGAGCGGCTCGAAAATACCGTTGGCGAAGCGCAGTGCCATGATATTCTGCACCGTCTCCTTGCCGAGAAAATGATCGATCCTGAAAATCTGTTTTTCCTCGGCGCAGGCCAGCACGCGCGCATTCAGCGCCTTTGCCGACTCCAGATCCGCGCCATAGGGTTTTTCAATGACCACGCGGCGGAACGCGCCCTCCGCCTCGGTGAGCAGCCCAGCCTGGCCGAGTTTTTCGACCACATCGCCGAAGAAGCGCGCGGCAACGGCGAGATAGAACACCACGTTGCCGGTGCAATGCGTCTTGAGTTTCGCCACATCCTCGGGCTTGGTGAAATCGGCCGTGACGTAGGACAGGCGCTGCGTCACCCAGCCCCAGATTTTTTCGTCCACATGCTCGACATAGAATTCCGCGGTCTTGTCATGCGTGAATTCCTGCATGGTGGCGGTGAGTTCTTCGCGCCAGGCGCCGGCGTCCGAGGGTTTGAGGTCCACGCCGACGATCTTGAACGCGTCGTCGAGCAGGTGGCCGCCGGCGAGGTTGTAGAGCGCGGGCATGAGCAGGCGCTTGGTCAGGTCGCCATGGGCGCCGAAAATCACCAGCGTGGCCGGCGGCGCGGGGTAGGCGCCGGCCGGGGCCAGCCCATCACGCGGCGACGACGGTTTTGCTGTGGCCGACGCGAATTTTGGCTCTGGCATGGTGGTGGCTCCTTCTGGTCAGCTTTGTCGTTAGCATCGCGCCAGCCCCGCGGTTCCGTGCAGCCCAGCCATCGCGTGCGGCACCTTGCCCCGCCGCGCGCAAACTGGCTATCGCTTCGCGCTTGTGTGCGGAGTACGGGGCCATGAGCCAGGGTTTCAGGGTTGCAGTGGCAGGGGCCACCGGTGCGGTCGGGCGCGAAATTCTCAAAACCCTGGCCGAGCGGCAGTTCCCGGTGTCCGAGGTGGTGGCACTCGCCTCTGGCCGCTCGGCCGGCCAGCCGGTGAGTTTCGGCGACAAGACCGTGCTGACGGTGCGCAACCTGGAAACTTTCGACTTCGCCGGCTTCGACATCGGCCTGTTCTCGCCGGGTGCTGCCGTCTCCGCCATCCATGCGCCCCGCGCGGCCGCGGCGGGCTGCATCGTCATCGACAACACCAGCCATTTTCGCATGGAGCCGGACGTGCCTCTGGTGGTGCCGGAGGTGAACCCGCAGGCGCTCGCCCGCCATACCAGGCGCCGGATTATCGCCAACCCGAATTGCAGCACCATCCAGATGGTCGTCGCCCTCAAGCCGCTGCATGACCGTTTCCGGGTGAAGCGCGTGGTGGTCAGCACCTACCAGTCGGTTTCAGGCGCCGGCAAGGAGGGGATGGACGAGCT
>Ga0116231_10015221_pt1 | contig 10009 bp, 6 predicted proteins | sample S1TSphgellanicum_2_FD_89695 | JGI IMG/M metagenome (GOLD analysis project Ga0116231, IMG submission 89695) | Host-associated microbial communities from peat moss isolated from Minnesota, USA - S1T2_Fd - Sphagnum magellanicum MG | ecosystem: Host-associated > Plants > Peat moss > Unclassified... | reverse complement strand
TACGAAAAAACATATATTTTTCCCAACATAACACCACTCTACCTGGGCTAGGGAAATGACGGTACTAGCTCCATCAACTTTCCTTGTGATTCCATTTCAACTTGCAACAATAAGATTCACTATTGTAAAGTCGAAGCAAAAGAATTATAGGCAAGAATCTAATCAACAACATGGATTGAAATCTCATCATCTGCTTGTTTTTTTGTGGTACAAAGGTTATGTACTTTGCTTTGGAGATGAAGGCGTTGGACGATTGTGAACATTTTTAGATTTTCCCACTAGGCCACATCTATTCCAACAAATCAGGTTAGAAACAACAACAAAAAAACTTTGTGTTACAAAACCTAAATGAAAATCAAGGCTTCTTGTTGCAAATTATTTTAAATTTATGTTTTCATTGAGAGTAATTTCCCAATTCCCTTAGGCCATGTCTAATCATGCCAAATGTTGAAGTTTCCTGGAATTTTTGTTTAATCGTCTTTGGTGCATGGAAGATGACTTCCCAAATATTTCATGGTATTTAGAGTCCATCGTCCTTTACATTCCATATGATCCAACTATGTTCCATGTTGCCTTCAAGGTGATTGATCTCCACCCATGTTTTTATCATTTCACAGACTCTTTGGTGTCTGTTTCTATCTATGACTTTCTACATCCATGTTATCTAGGATTTGTCACAAGCTTCAAAAACACAAACCCGTTTGTGAAATTCATGGAAATAGTCTAACCGATGTGCCACTTGGAATGCTTTTGTTTGGAGGTTTGGATTCCTCTTTGCTAGTTATAATGGCATCATGACATTTCAACAACACTGAAGTTGCCAATGTATGGGGTGCCCAACTTCACATTTTTTTTGTCAACCTTAAAGTGACGATAGATCTTAATTAGTACCTGCAAGCTCTCAATATGATTCTTACTCAAGTGTAGTAGTATATAACAAAATGCACGTGTGGATTGAAGGAATGATTTTGTGAATTATATTTTTCAAAGAATTATAATTCATTGTCATCATGGAGTAAACTGAAAGTTGGAATTATTTAATTTGGTGATCTAAATTATTTGAAAAATATTTTGAATTGAAATTTGGGTGGGTTTCTTCTCTAGTTATAACAATCACCTTATCTATGAGCTACAAAGGAGATTGTAGATTACTTGAAAATAAACCACCACGAATGCAATAGTTTTCTTAACAATCATTTAGGGTAACAATTTATCTTTGAGGCAACCACATATTTACCATTATGACATGTTCCCCATTTTAAAGTGGGGTTGTTTTGGACTTGGTCATTTTTTGCACATTTTTGTAACACATGTCACCCATGTTTTTTTATTCAAGGCATTTTACTTTCATTTTACAACATTTTGTGTTAATAGTTACAAATACATCCTCACATATTATTATATGTATATTTGATGAAATGATCAAAAAATTGATTCTAATCTTGCACTCAAACTAAAAAACCTTTCTTTCCCCCAAAAAACAAAAAGTTCAAATCTATAAGGAAACCAATACCCTCATGAGGGTATTCTATAAACACCATGGATCGAATTATTTTGGTCTAGGCTATTAGAGGGGTATTGTTTATGCATATAATTACTCAATGCACATGCAATACCCCTATTAGGGTATATTAAAATTCCTTTGGCTTTATAACATATCTAAAGAATCCTATAAGGGTATTACATAGCCATACCAAAACCTATAAGGAAAGCAATACCCTATTTGGAGTTTTTTGCAAACACCATGGGCTCTTAGAAGGGTATTGCATTGCTTAAACAAAACCTAGAAGGAATGCAATACCTTCATGAAGGTATTTTGTAAACACTATGGATTGAATTATTTTGGTTCAAGCTATTGGAAGGGTATTGCTTATGCCCATAATTACACAATGCATGTGCAATACCTTTGTTAAGGTATATTAAAAATTGTTTGGGTTCCATCACATATTTACAGAAACCTAGAAGGGTATTGCATAGCCATACCAAAATTTAGAAGGAAAACAATACCCTATTTGGGGTAATCTACAAACACCATGGGCTCAATTATTTTGGTTTGGGTTGTCGGAGGGGTATTGTTCATGCCCATAACTACTCAATTCACATGCACTACCCCTTTCAAGGCATCCCATAAAACCTTTGGGCTCCATAACATATCTTTTGGAATTTGGAAAAGTATTGCATAAACCAAAAAAAACCTAGAAGGTAAGCAATACCTGCATCATTTTGCGATAATATTGTAAACCATGAAATTAAAAAATGTTTTTTAAAATACTTATTCCATGTTCACTATATGATGCCAAACATATTGATTCAAGGAAATGAGGGTATTGTAAAGTTTTTCACATTGATGTTAAAGGTCCATTTGAAAAAAGTTATGGAATTTAAATGTGATACCTACATCATCTTGGGATATTTACATTCACCTTGAAACTTAAAAGGGTATTGCATAGCCTTACTAAAACCTAAAAGCAATATAATACTTACACCATATTGTGATAATATCTTAAACCACAGTACAAATGAAAGTATTGTTAAGTTAGTCACATTGATGGTAAAAGGTAATGAAACTATCACTAAAATGAAGGTATTGTAATTACACATCAAAACTTTATTGAAGTACCCTTATACCATCAATGTGGTTAATATTGCACTACCTTCATGTACATATACCAACGATTTTGCATTGGTCCATTGAACAATTCTTATCATTTATGAGTTTGAAAATATCTTTCAACTATATTTAATGTTTACTTGAAATTTCTAACATAATTTTTATTAAGATATTATATATTTAAGAATGATTTTTAAAGAATAAACCCACACATTGATTAATTACGTATATTAATTATTTCATATATTATAAATTAAATTTTACATAGAGTTAAAAATTTACATTAACTAAACATACATAATATTAGGTGTTTGTATTTTAAAATTCAATTAAAACCTTTATTCCTAAACCTTAAACCTTGATTGAAAGAATTTAGGGTTTTTGTTGAATAATTGTTTTTCTATTCTAAAAAAGGAAAAAATTGAGTAATTATTGAAGCCAAATATTCAAACAAAAATTAAATGAAATGCAAGCACAATTTACATATCTAGGAAATTTTGAATTCTCTTTGCAAATTAAAAACATCATAACCAAATTACACTATACATAACAATGGGTTTATATATATTAAAGTGACTAAAGAATATTATATATATATAGGCTTAGGTTATGTAACAATTAATCTACTAGCCTATTACTTATGCTAGGTTAAGTTGTTTAGTTTGGTTAGTGTCAACATTTTAATCAATTGGACAACCTTGGCTATGAGCTCATGTTGTAGTTAGCAATTCGTCTTGTGTTTATGCATGCATCCATATGGTGTGGAAAATGCCCACCTTAACAAATATCCAATGTGCCTTTCTAATGGTCATCTAATCTTGATGCTCACAAAGAATTGATAAAAAATCACAAAAATCACAATATATTTTTGAAAATTAAAATTGGAACAAAAACAAAAACTAAAAACTAAAAACCATAGTTATAACTAAGACTTGCTTATTTTATGGCCATTGATGAGGTTGTTGCCTTAATTTTGTTGTTACAAAATTTAAAAGGGATATGGTATGATAGTATCCTAATTTTGAGCCAATTGATTAGGCAAATGAAGCCCATGTCATAACATCTATAATTTTGTCATTAGATATTGTTAAGGTTTTTCCTCAAATGGTAAGTTCCCTCCATGACTGATGACGAGGACAAGTTTTTCCTAGCAAGCTTTTTAGAAGGATTCATGGGTCAGCTGGTCATTTGAAACAAATGATGTGTTGCATGCATGTTTGAAATGATTCAAGCAATCAAAATTCAAAAACCTTGAGGGATGCAAAAAACCGAAGGAACTATGATGGGTACTTTCAAAATATAGTGGAGGACTAAAGAAGAAGTGTGTAGGTGGGTGGGTCTTCACCATTTTTTGTTGATGATGATTTTCTAGCGGCTTGGGAATTTGAACTATTGTTGCAAAAAGAGGAGGAAACTTTGGAACATTATGGAAGTTAGTTTTTTTTGTCAAGCTTCTTCTTGTACTATTTTTCTTCTTTTTCATTTGACAATGATGTTACATTTTTCAAATAAGGTCCAATAGGAAAAATAACAATATTTTTTTATGCTTGAATTTTAGGCATCACATTATTAATTTTTGAAGCCATTGTTGTTGTTGTAGAACATTTGAACTATTGTTGTTGCTATTGTGATTACTTTGGAAATAAACTCAGAAAAAAATATGTAGAAAAATGTCGGCCACCAAGATTTCATATTTCCAATTATGTAGTTAATGTACCACATCCTTGAATGCACCATCTTACAAGGCCAATATCACATACATCTTTGTGGGTGGTGGATGATCCATGGCCCATAATAACATGTCAACACGACTCATCACCTTCACACTATTGGTATTCCCATTCTCATTATACCCTGCAAGCAATCCACCATAATCAAAATGAGCACGACACATAAATATAGTCAAACACAACACCATCACACATGATTATTCAAGTACTTCCATGAAACTTCTAAGGCATGGTTAATTTCAAGCCAAAGTTTCAAGCTTAGTTGATTTGAATCAGTTGGGTTGGTTGGTAATGGATTTGCTAAAAAAAAAGAGTTATTGATGGAGCTTCAATCTTGGGTTGATTTTATGGAGCTTTGAACAAATTTGATTTGTTCATGAGTTAGATTTACAGCTTGTAGTTTCACAAAGATCTTGAGAAAAGAAGACATGGGTACCAATTTGCAGAAAACTTGAAAAGAAGAGTTCTTGAGCAAAGAAAATATATTTACATAGAACTTGAGAAGAAGTCTCTTGAACAAAGAAAAGATGGGTATCCATTTGGAAATTTTTTGAGAAATAAGTCTCACAACAAATTAAATTAATGGATGTAACATACAAACAATAAACCCTATTGGGCAAGATTAGTTAATACAAAAAAAAATTGTTTACTTTTGAATATATTGGAACTTTTCTACCCATCAAATTAACAATGTTAATATTATATTCTGGAATTTTATAATTCTCATTAAAAATAAAGTTCTTAATTTTTTTTTGCACTATCTCTATTTTAAATAAAAATATATTCTAATCAATTCTTATCTTATTTCAAATAAATATGAAGATATTATACGTATTAAAATGAATCAAAAATATAATTCCATAATATAATTAATTATATATAATGTGTTACTTGATATGTTACAAATAACAATATATTTAGACCAATATTTAAGCCAATATTATACATCATAAAAAATGAAATTTACATAAGGACTTATGTTATACATTTATGAAATATAAAATATTACTAACTTATTATATAATTATTTTAACCTATAAATTATTTATTATATGTTAGATTAGTTTAAAATAAAAATTTAATCATGCATAAGATTAATATATGGGAGGTATCATTTTTTATTATTATGTGAACCATTAAAAAAAGTAAAAACTCATGTGTTTTAAAATTTTTAAATAGACATTAAAATCTTATTAAATTATAAAATTTATGTTTTTGTTTGTTGAAACGAGTTTAAAACTTTAAAATGGAAAAAATATATATATACAACATTGAAGAAATGTTAAACATGAACTTTAATTTTTGATTTTGACAAACTATGAATTTTTAACATTAAATAGTAAATTTTACATTAAACCCTAAACCCTTGTACCATCAATGTGACCAATTTCACTTTACGTTCATTTATATATATGTTAAATCATATTGAAAGGTGAAAAAATAATTTTGAAAAATGAATTTCATGATGTATTGGTGGGGAATCAAGTATGTAAAAAACATTTTTATGTTTCATGGTTAATGGATTATCACAATGTGATATAGGTATTGCATTTAAACTCCATAACTTTGTTCAAATGACCTTTTACCATCAATGTGACCAACTTTGCAATACTTTCATTTATTTTAATCAATATGTATGGCATGATATATTGAACATGGAACAATTTTTTAATAAAAATGTCCTTTTGTTTCATGGTTTGGGATATTATCACAATATGATGTGAGTATTGTTTTCCTTCTATGTTTTGGCATGGTAATGCAATACTCCTCCAAGTTTCAAATTTCAAAAGATATGTTATAAAACCCAAAGGATTTTTGGGATACCCTACAAGGGGTATTTCTTGTGCATTGAGTATCCCTAGTGACTAACAATACCCCTTTGATAGTTTTAAACCAAAAAAATTTAACCCATGGCGTTTATAGATTACCTCAAGTAGGGTATTACTTTGCTTGTTGGTTTTGGTAGGGTTATGAAATACCCCTCCAAGTTTCAAAAGATATGTTATGGAGCTTAATGTATTTATGGGATACCCTATGAGGGGTATTGCAAATGTATTGAATAATTTTTTGCCATGAACAATACCCTTCCAATAGCATAGACCCATGGTGTTTAATTAGAAAAATACAACTAATGAGGATATTGGTTTCCTTGTTGGTTTTCATAGAGCTATGTAATACCCTTTCACGTGTCAAAATATATGTTATGGAACCCAATGTATTTATTGGATACCCCAAAAGGGGTATTGCATGTTTAGTGAATCCTTTTAAACATGAGCAATACCCCTATAATAGCTTGGACCAAAATAATTTAACCCATGGTGTTACAATGTAGCCCAATGAAGGTATTGCATTCCTTCTAGGTCTTTTAGGGTTACGCAATACCTCTCTAAGTTTTAGAAGATATGATATGGAGTTCAAACTATTTCAGTGTTACCCATAATGGGTATTACATGTTCATTGAGTATTTTGTTTTATGAACTTGAGTACAACATACATTAAATGTGTCTAAATTGAATTGAAGTTATGTATTGCTTTGATTATCCACTTGGTTTGCAATACCCCCATTGAAAACCCTCTTTAAACAAAACTTGCAATATTTTTATATAAGGCGTGTCAAATATTCGAATTGTCCCCTTATTTATTTGTTTGAATGAACAAATCCAAGTTCCATGCAAATATTTTCATTTTATTCTTTCCTCATTGTTGTCAACCATTGGGGGTCTATTGGAGTGGCAACCATGTAGGTAGGTGTAACCATGTAGGTGGGGTTTGGTACGTACCTACTTAAAGTGTTGGTAGGTAGATAAATAGATAGGGGGTTGGGTAGGTGGGTGGAGATGAAAGTAAAACATTTAAAATTTATAGGTGAGTAGGTAAATGGGGAAGAGTCTACTTTTAATTTAAATATATAGGTGAATAGGTCAGAGGGGATAGTGGTGGGGGCAATAGGTGGGTGGGTGGGAAAAGTTTCAAAAGTAATAAAATAAAATAAAATAGGGTGGGGGTGGGGGAAAAAGTAAAGTTCCAAAAAAAATTGGGAAAGGGGCGGGGAGAAAATAAAGTTGCAAAAAAAAATTGAGATTAGGGCTAATTGAGAAAGGGCAAAGAAAAAAAGTCAACTTAAAATAGCACATGGATGAAAAAAAAATCCTATCAATGCACCATCCATCCACATTGGTGCACTAATGGGTGCTAGTTCACTTTTGCCATAATTTATAATTGTATGAAATCCATGGTAGGAGAGTTATGTGATACAATAATTACACATAGAAAATAAAAAGATAAAAGGATATTTGTCTAAACAAGAATATAAATTTTCTTAACTATGTAATAAACATAATGATTTTGATCCTATATTGGCTTATTGGTTTACATTTACATTAGATGGTTTAGATCTTTCGAGACTATGATTAATAATGTGAAAAAAAGGAATTTAAGATGTGACAAAAAAAAATCTCATTCATTTGGACAAGATAATGCACCTATGAATACCATCATTTAATAATATAAATTTTCATAATGTGGAAAAAAAAAAACACCCAACCACATAGGTTATCTATCATCTGTAGATGACATTAATTGAAAATCATCCACAACAAACAAACATTAAAAAAAACAACAAATGATTCATTAGTGAACAATCTATCATCTTGTATCACCTGTGGAAAGGATCCATTGGAAGGTTCTAATATTCAAGAACAATGATTGATAATGTGAGGAAAAAAGGAACCTGAGAACACAATTTTTTTAAAACCCTCATATGTTTGGACCAAGTAACGTTATCATCCATGGATACCATCATACAAAATCACAAATTCTCATAATGTGGGGGAAAAAACCACATAGGTTATCTATCATTCGTAGCGGAGACCGGATGAAAATCATCTGTAACGACAAACTCAAAAAGCTGACAACAAAGAAACCACGCGCCTAGTGTGTTCAAAGGGGTACACTAGACAATTCAAATCTTGCAAGAGGATGATTCATAACTAGAGGAAGAAAAGAACTTGGGATGCGAAAGTAAAAATCTCATCCATTTGGACCTGACAATACATCTACAAATACCATCATCCAAGAGTACAAACTCCCGTAATGTGAAGAAAAAACCATCTATGTTATCTATGGTCCATAGATGATACCAGATGAGAATCATCCACAACAAACAAATTGACTGAAAAACAAACAACAAAGGATTCCACTAATGAACAGTCCAAAATATTCTATCGTCCTAAGAAAGGCTACATTGGATGATTGATAGTGCTAGGAAAATAGGAACCTGAACAACAGAAAAACTCTCATTTGTCTGGACTGGACAACGTTATCATCTACGAATACCATCATCGAAGAGTTCAAAATCCCTTAATGTGAAATGAAATCACCCACGTTATCTATCATCTGTAGATGACGCCAGATGAGAACCATCTACAACAAACAAACACAGAAAATCAAGCACGAATGGCTTCACCAGCGAACGGTCCAAAATCCTCTATCATCCAATGACACGGTACATTGGACAGTTCAGATCTTCCAAGACGACGATTGACGACGCAAGGAAAAACGGAACCTGAGACACGACAGAATACTAAAATCATCCGTCTGGACCAGACACCCCATCTACGAATACCATCATCCAAGAGTACAAATTCCCGTGGTGTGTGGGAAAAAAAAACCACGTAGTTCTCCATCATCCGTGGATGAGGATAAATGAGAATCATCCACTGCAGTTCACTTTCTTGCTCGATGATGAGCCCGCTTGCGCGCTTGTTTGTTGTTGCGAGAGTTGTGTGATTTTGCTGCGAGATTTGTGTGGAATTTTCCGCTGTTTGCACAGAATTGCGCGAGCAGATCGAGGACAAGAAAGACAGAAACGGGGAGAGAAACAGAGTGTGTTCTGTGTCGCTTCATCGTCATTCGAATACGTTAGTGGATATTCTGCCTCCGGAAGCCGATTCTAGCATTTCTCTTCTATCGCAGTCGGAGAAGCCGGATGTGACGTACAGCGTATGTCTCTCCCTCTCTCAAAGCTATACTTGTGTCCAGTTGGAATCCCGTGAATTGCTTAGAAAGTAAAGGTTTCGTTTTGCGTCTTTTCAGAGCCCTCAATTGTCAGGATTCTCAATCGTTTCTGCCAATTCCTGAATGTTTCGTGGACTTAGGGTTTCAAGCGTGACAAATAGCAAGTAAAGAGCATTGCTTTCTCTCTCCATGAAACCATGCAATTCGCTTTGGCGATTAGGTATTCAGCTGTTATCGGGAGCATTAGAGCTTTGCACGATTTGCAGACCATGCCTTTCCTTTGTGTAGTGGAACTGAATTATTCATACCACTGGCTCTCTCTCTCTCTCTCTCTCTCTCTCTCTGTGCCTGCCTGCATGGAGGGATGTATTCTGGCTTCATAGCACTTGGAGTGGATGTGACAATGCTAAATCAGCATGAGAAGCTAGGGTTAGAAGGATTGTCTGCTTTGGATATTTTTGGTAAATAGATGCCTTCATCCAACATCTGGGTCTATCATTATAGTATCAGCCATAATTCTCGAACTGTGGGATATGGGAGGGAAACAGGATATTGGAGGCTATGACATTCAAAAGCAAGAGATTCGTGAAGCAGTGGAGTTGCCTCTCACACACCATGAGCTCTACAAGCAGATTGGTATTGACCCCCCCCG
>Ga0116231_10015220_pt1 | contig 10009 bp, 8 predicted proteins | sample S1TSphgellanicum_2_FD_89695 | JGI IMG/M metagenome (GOLD analysis project Ga0116231, IMG submission 89695) | Host-associated microbial communities from peat moss isolated from Minnesota, USA - S1T2_Fd - Sphagnum magellanicum MG | ecosystem: Host-associated > Plants > Peat moss > Unclassified... | reverse complement strand
TTTCTCTTGTAATTAAAATATTGTAATGGTTCATGTGGTGACTTGATCATATTAAGCATGTATGCATAATGGTAAGAAATTCTCATTCCAAGTCCAGTTTGAAGTATATTGAGCAGTGAGCAATAAGAAATCTGGTGACATGGAAATGTTCATTTTTATAAGCTCTAAAAATGTGTCTTTCATGATATATATGTGCAAAACAGAACATTGAATGAAAAGAGTTGGCAACTGCTACCTAATATACATGTCACTCCACACTTAAATAGAGCCAGAGTTTTTTATAATAAAATTTTGATTTCACAAAAGTGGCAGAACACACACATTTTACACTTCAAAACACCTTGTTCAAGTATTTTCTCAAAAACATTGCAAAGTAGCAAATATTTGTCAAAAAAAAATCACTGCTTTGAGGGAGTTGCCAGAATAATTCTCCCTAATAATGCAAATATACATATACATATTGCTATTGTAAATCTTTGGACTTCCAATATCGCCCTGGTAGGGTACAAATTTAAGTATGTCATGAGATATACATTGAATAATAATAGAATAGGTATTAACATTCCTACCACCATCACTCTTAGCAAGGGGGAAACTTTCTTTTGAATGTTCCTAAATTCCAAAAAAGGTCTAGAACCCACTTTGGCTTGACATTGAAATCAATGGATTATATAAAGTTTAGAACCATTAACCCCCAAACCCCAGAACTGACGGTCAAAAATAGATTGGACATGACACCCAAAACTGATGGGTTTTTAGTCTTTGAAAATATTCCTTAAATGGGTCATCCATTTTAGAAAAAACATAAGACCCAGCCTTGACATTCCCTATAAAGCACCAACTCAGCCAACACTGGTCTTTACAAACATAAATATGGCTCCATTGAAAGATGATGAAGAAAGCTAAAAAAAGTTCAGTTCGTAAATAACTAAGTCTGGGATTGAGACTTTGGCCATTTGAATCATCCGTGTGTTTTTTCTTGGATTGTAAGGATTATACATATGGTTTGTGCTGATAGCCCAAGTGTGAACATGATTATGTAACTTTTTCAAGTGTGACCAAGACCCTGACTATAAAGATCAATTGTGAAAATGTTGTTTTAAATTATTTTATAGTCATGAAAATTACTTAAAATTCAATATGTCCCCCAAATTAGGTCTAACAATTCTGAAATCATCTCCAATCAATCCCATTCATCAAAGGCTTTTCAATAATATCAAGAGCATGTCACAATTTTCATTAAAAATTAAAAATAATCTAGAAAATTTTCTTTGACAAGATAGTTCGATATACAATAACTCTTGTGCAATAGGTCAAAACATTATGAAATCACCTTGGTGCACCCTACTTGTGCAGGGCTGCCCAACAAGACCAAGAGCCTAATGAGGAGTGTCATGGTTTGAGATCTCTCAATGTGACCAACAAACAAACAGACAACCATACTTAATAAATCGATTGTGAATATCCTCATCAATGACATGCCCTGTTTGGGTTTGTGAGGCATGTTACTTATTCACATGTCATGTCTTATGTAAAAGGTAAACAAATCTATACCCATGTTGGAACTTGGGAGGACTTAAACTGAAGAAATATATAACAGGGCCAGGTCCTCCAGGCTTGACTTAAGGGTTTTTTTAATGCCATGTGTGTTGGGCATGCTTTAAAATATATGGTTGCCCCAACACTCTGTATAAACTAACCACTTATGTCCCTCCCTCCCTCCTCTGTTGTATAATTTTGTGTGGCCTTCATAAGGCTAAATTGGGGTACAAATCAAATTTTAAATTTAACATGTGCTGGGCAAAGAGGTTTATACTTACCCACTAAGAGGCCTTATTTAAAAAGTGTGAAGGTACCTGTATTGATGCAGGTTCACCATAGGCCACCATGGCCCATTTTGTCAATGAAAATAACATACTTTGATGGACAAGGAAGAAAGGTTTCCAACTTATAATCCCTTTCTGTCTGACAGTAGGCCTGATTTCAGCACATTGTCAACATTTTGTTAGTTGGGGGTCCTGTTATCTTTTAAAAATAAAATAATTTTTTTTCCACTCCTCATTGTTTCATTTTCTTGCAATAAATTGCCCAATCAGTTTTTAACATTTTGTGGGTACCCAGCCAGTACCCATTGGGTATCATGCTAAAAAGGAAATTTAACATACAAATTGTTCATTTATTTTTTTGATTCGGGCTGAAATGTTCCCCAAATTACAGGTCCTTGATCTGGCCTCAGGGCCCATTATTTCAGAAATGCCCTATCCGTAGGGCAAGGTTGAAACTTGAAACCCTCTCATATGTGGTTGAAAGATTGGCTGGGAACTTACAAAACATGTGAGCCTAAGGACAGCTTAGCAAAGGTGTCACCAAAAAGGAGAGGGACCACACAACAACCAGACCCCTCGAGCTCTGCTTGCTTCTGACAGAGCGAGCATCAGGTATCCACACATCAAGAGAACAGCACAGCAACATCACTGATCCATATCCAAACGAGAGATTCATCACTGGAGCACAACAGACTCGCCCGAACCTCTACAGACACAACTCCTACTCAAAACTTCCAGGATAAAAATGCATAGTTCAGATTGCACAAAAAGGTCCTCGCTAACACAAGCGTACACTTTCCCAGAACGTTGAACAATGGTCTGACAACTATTTTGTTTACGATCGAGCTCTCCCCAAAAGCAGACCACTCGAGCTATCTATCCTATGCATTTCCCAAACTTCTCCGTTCTACGACCTCGATCCTTACTCACAATCAAACTCTCACCAAATTCAGGAGCTAGCCATCCCCTAGTTACTAATGCAGCGGAAGAAATCAGCAACTAGCAATCTCCTAAGCTCCTGCTCATTCTTCCATAGCAATCTCCTAAGCTCCTGCTCATTCTTCCAGAGTCGCTCACCTCTTCTCTGTTGCTTTCCTAAGATCTCCTACTTCCTCTCTGTACAATTTCTCTACTCACTAGCACCTTCAGCCTCTGCCAAACTCTCAGGACCAGACCTCCATTGCCACTCTCCTCCTCCATGAATGCCAATTCCGACGTCGCCATGCATTCCCACCGCCTTAGACCATAGAGGCCAGCACCTCCGTTGCCATAATCCCATGCCGTCCTCCTCAAGTGGTGAGCTTCCATGATCAAACCAACGCAGCCGCCATGCATTACCTTAGTGATGAGAAGTAATGCGTCGCCAACCAAGTGATGGTGCAAACAAAATTAGGATCAGAATCAGAATAACAACGTTGTTCGGTCACCCCATGTTCGGTTACAAAGGATCTTACAAGTTATAAGTGTTCTCCTGATACACTAATGAAAAAATGACCAGTTGTTATGTGTATGGTAAGGCCTTCAGATGAAAGAATTTCCCAAGTAAAAGGACTAAGATGAGGGCATTTGACGCCACATTTTCAGAACATGTCCCTCACCCATTCAAGCCTTACCTGTTATAAAGCACCAGCGAAACCTTAGGCCTATGACCAAGTACATTGACAAATTTGCGCACTGTTAGCCCCTTGAGCAATTTCAACGCTCGCCGGAAATGGGTGGAAGTGGACCACACATTCTCTTAAGTAGGCATGGGCGCATAAAGACAAATCCACAAAGTACATTGACAAATTCGAGCTTTGCCCTGCTGCACACTACCAGTCATGATCAAATTTTTTTTTTTCCCTTATGTTTTCATATGGTTTTCAAGAATTCATTGTTATTTATGTCAATGTCAAATTTAATTTTAATTAATTTACATTTCATGGACATGAAAAGACATATATTAATTTTTTTTTTCATATGCATGCTGGTGGATAGGGAAAAGGAGTGAGATAGTTATAAAATGAAGGTAGTTATTAGGAAAGGTCAGATGTAATTATTTTTAAAAATTAATTAAAAAAAAAATAATTATCAAGAAAAAATGAAATAGTTGGCTTGAGAATGAGGAAGTTATTTCTGAAATTGTCTTTGGAATGATCCATGGATGACCCATAAGAAGGATTTCAAAAAATCCCTCATATACCAGTTTGAATTACTCGTCACAGAAAATTTCCCACTGTTAGGTCCTTGAGATCCTTGAGCATTGAATTTCAATGCCTGCCGCAACTGGGTGGAAGTGGACCACAAGTTCACTTTACCTTTTCATTCCCTTTACAAAGGTAAACCTTAGGCTTTTCACGACAAGAATTTGGGAAAAATTCCAAGTTTTCCAGAGTAAAAATGATAGAGTAAAAAGGATCAGTGACACTGCAGCTCTCTGAGACATCGATCCACAAGGTCTGCTCTGGGACTCAGGCACCAAGCATTGGAAACTGGGACAGAGCGAGCTTGTGATTGATTTCTTTTCTTTTCAGACAAGGCTTACAGTATTAGTGTACTCATTAAATTACAAAGCGTGTTGAATAGGCTTGTGTGTAGGTGTGAAGAAAAAATGTAATGGCCAATAACATTGCTCGATTTGGTGGTACGAATTTTTTTCCTTAGTTATCTGGAGTAAACTAACATTTCACTCCAGTTACATGTGTAATAAGGTTTGGTGGATTTGTGAGAATTTTAGAGGATCAATGGAAATGATTGAAAAGGATCATTCTTTTTTAGTGTTAAACACAGTGAGTTTGTGTGTAAGCCTGAAGATTTTTTTTCAGACCAATGACCGTATTGCTGGATTTGATGGTCTAAATATGTTTTCTGAATGATGTCAAGTGAACTAACAGTTCAATGTGTAATGGTAGCTTTCTCTTTTTCCTTTTTGCTTTTTTGGGTGAAAACGTAGTTACCAGGTGTTATTAGCTGATCCATGTTTGTCATCATGTGCTGGGCCAACCTGCTTTTTGCCAAGCAAGTGGGGACCTGCCAGCAAACAGTGCTCCTGTCTTTTTGGTCATGTGCCCACCCCTAGTGTGATAGGCCAGTTGAAGGTATATAATATTTGACAACACAGTGTAGGCATAATAAGGTGTGTCTTGGTTGTTGAGGGGATGAATTGTAAATGTGTACAAGATTTCATCAGAAAGCACTACTATCAAAGTGGAATGTAATTTATTAGCTTAAATCACTATGAGATCTTAAAATTGAAAACAACTTCATTACATTTTGACTGATTTCATTAAGTGAAAGTTATTTCACCATAATATCACTATGTAAATATCATGTTTTATTACTAATTAAAATAATTTATTATTACAATTTACTATAGCAAATATGTTTATTTATATATTTTTTCAAAATATTTTATCTATGTTAGTTTATGATATATCTTATATTATTTTAAGTTATTTAAGTTATTTTAACATATATTTTATGTTATTATATACTATTATAAATTATTGTATTATAAATTATTATATGTTATTTTATCTTAAAGTATCTCAACTAGTTTATTATAAGTTTTTAAATTATTTTAAATTAAATTATTTAACTAACTTTAGGTCATACTTGACATAATTTTATTTAAAATTAATATATGTTATTTCAAGTTATACTTTAAATTATTCAAGGTCATTGTACTTTATGTTATTACAAATTATTTTATCCTAAGCATAATAACTACCGATAGCCTATGATATTATAACATAGAATATCAAACAATAATTTATAATACAATAACCATTAATAACCATTCATAAAATAACCATTAATAGAATAGCCACCAATAACCATTAATAGAATAGCCACCAATAACCATTGATAGAATAGCCACCAATAGTCATTAATAGATTAGCCAACAATAGCCATTAATAGATTAGCCATCAATAAGCCATTAATAAAATAATCACGCATAGTCATTAATAGATTAGCCACCAATAGCCATTCATAAATTAGCCACCAATAACCATTCATAGATTAGCCACCAATAGCCAATAATAGAATAACCACCAATAACCAATAATAGAATAGCCAACAATAGTCATTAATAGAATAACTATTAATAGAATAGCCAGCAATAGCCATTAATAAAATAGCCATTAATAGAATAGCCACCAATAGTCATTAATAGATTAGCCACCAATAGTCATTCATAGAATGGCCACCAATAGTCATTAATAGATTAGCCACCAATAGCCATTAATATATTAGCCACCAATAAGCCATTAATAAAATAATCACGAATACTCATTAATAGAATAGCCACCAATAGCCATTAATAAATTAATCACAAATAACCATTAATAGATTAGTCACGAATAACCATTAATATAATAACCACCAATAGCCATTAATAGATCAATCACGAATAGCCATTAATAGAATAACCACCAATAGCCATTAATAAAATGGCCACCAATAGCCACTAATAGAATACCTATTAATGGCCATTAATAGAATAATCACCAATAACTATTTATAAAATTACCACTAAAAAACATTGATAGCCACAAATAAAATAGGTACTAATAGCCATTAATAACCACCAATAACACTAATAAAAGAACAACTAATAGCCATATATTACAATAGCTTAGGATTGTTAATAATAATTTAAGGTGAAATAATTTATAATAAACAAAAAAACCTTGAGGTGAAATAACTTTCAATAGTCAAAAGTAATTTATAATAATTACAAATAGTCTAAATTGAAATAATTTACAATAGCCAAAAATAACATAGAATAGGAAAAAAACTTACAATAGCTGAAAATAGCTTAAGGTGAAATAAGTTAAAATAGCCAAAAATAATTTATAATAATTGCAAATAATCGAAATTGAAATAATCTACAATAGCCAAAAATAACATAGAATAACCAAAAAAACTTATAATAGCTGACAATAACCTAAATTGAAATAAGTTATAGTAAAAAATAAGTTAGAATAACCAAAAGTAGCTTAGGGTGAAATAACCAAAAATAACCAAAAGTAATTGAGAATAACCATAAATAACCATAAATAATGTAGGGTGAAATAATTTAAATTAATGAAAAATAGTCATATAATAATTGAAAATAGCTTAACATAGGTAGTATTATTATATTAACAAAAAAAATCCATTTATTAAACTTTTATTTTTCAAAAGAATGGTCATTGAAATGTTATTGAATAATGATATTTAACTTTTTTGTTATTCAAATGATTTTAAACTTTCAAAAAGAAATAAATGTAATTATGTACAATATTGAAGTTAAAAAAAAAAGTAAATTCGAATCATTTCATTTGAACAAAATTTCAATAAAATATGAATTTTTAAAGTTTATGTTTTTATAATGTTTAAAATGAAATATTTGATAAATAAAATGTAATGTAACATATTATCATAACAAGTGTGGTGTCTTGATGATAAGGGTGTTTACCCCCTATTCAGAAGTTGAGGGATCAAACCTCATAGGTGGTGTTGTGTGTGGTCAACAATGGTATGTTGACCCAAATATTTTCTTATCGAATTTTTAGGCTAGGTGCCTAGGTTGATTACATGACCTACCTACCTACTTAGGTTAGGTTTTTAACTTAATGTAAGTAGTAACACGTGTCAATAAGTAATAGGTTTTAAAAATAATTAAATTATCAATAATATTTTATATTAAATAATTAAAATTTAATTAATTTTCATTGATTAGTTAATTAACTAGCAAATGAATGATTTGATAAATTTTTATATCACTTGAAAATAACCTTGTTTCACTAGGTACTAATGAAATAAGTCATTGTCCATAACAACTGATCCTCGTTCAATAAGGGATTACACTAAAAAATGTAATGAAACCTAAAATAACTAGGACACATTTTCTAGTAATGAAGGTTGAAAATAGAAGATTGCCCTAATACCTTGGCTAATTTTACATTAATTATATTCTTTTCAAAAACGATGAAATTTAAATTTTTTTTTTTTTTCCAAATTAGAAAATATTGTGAAGGATATTAATGACTATTTAGCAATATTCTATTTGTTGAAACGAATTTTTGAAAATAAATAAATTATTGGACAGATATGTGTTGAAATGGCCAAGGTACTATGCTAGTTGTGTTAAGTAAAGCCCTACGGGGCGGGCATTCTCAGAAGAAGGGACGAGTAAGAACATTGCACGAGGTAAAGCACAGATACTAAACTTTCTAAATCTGAAAAGTTCCTTCTATCATCTCCTCACAGGAACTTTCCTGCGTAGAATATAAAATTGACCGACGTGGTTTCTGTGATAATGATGTGAAGTCTGACTTATGATTCGTCGGAGAAGTATTTCACGTAACACCTCAGCCCGCGTTTAACTTTGTGCTGCTTGTGCGCAAAGCATCTAGCATAGCAGCAGCTTCTCAGTGAGTGAAGGTTTCTCTCATCGGTAGATGTGACAGAACTCTTGACGCTTGTCGAGCTCTTCCCTTCTCCTGTTTTCGAGACAGCTCGCTCTCATGCAATTCCTTCATTGGGTTTGGCACACAGACCATCACAGACCGAACCGATCTCCGGCCTCTATCTGTCACATAGGCCAAGTTCGCGCAATTCGAGGTAAGTCTGTAGGCGATGGTCTCAAACCAAAATATTTGATGAGATGTTGTACATAATGCAAGTTTCGAGTTTTAGATGGTCGGTCTTCATAGAATGTGTTTGTCCTTCATAACTTGTCGATATAGGGATATCGGTTGCAGTTCTTGCTCCTCCAAGAGTAACAAACAGCGAACAAATACAAGTACTTTGCTCACAAGAGCATGAATATTGTAGTGGGTTTCTAACATCTGGGTAGAAGGCAATCTGACTTAAGGATCAGAGCTAAGGATAAGGACTTACTGGAATCTATTTGCTAGGTCAGAGTGCGAGAAAAACGCTGATTCGTTTATTCGGGTGCGTAGATTGTGAGGGAACGGATCTGTGAACGTATCCTCCTTCCAGAATAGAAATCTCTCTTTCCGCGCGTCGACTGTGAAGGGATAGAAGATCTTGAATTTATCGAACATGATGCCGAAAAACTACCTCCACCTCGCACGAGACGTGGTGGAGGCACTGGGTCGAGTTGAGAACAACCAGCCGCTCCAATTCAATGAAATACAGTGCCAGTTATTGAAGCAGAAGCTTCAAGAGACGGTGACGTCTCTTCTATCACGAGTGGACAAGGATTCCCTACCTCCTGAGAAGCAAGCGCTCTTCCAACACCGGTGTCGAGGCGCAGCTCTGCGGGAGCTTTACCGGATAGTCAAGCATGCAGAGGCAATCATACACGGCTGCAGCACCCATGACTGGCTTAAGGCAGCAATCAAGTTGGCAAATAGCTTCGAAGCTTTCGTTGATCTCTTCTTTAAACTCGACTGGTGTACAGCTGTGGTCGGCATCGTGTTCTCGAATGCCCTAACAAGTGAACTTCAGCATGTTGGAGACAATATCGACGGGTTCGGAGAGGCCGAGTGCGCGTTCAAGATGGAGGAGATCCGTAGTCTGCTGCAGCAGCCGGCTTTGCAGGATCGTGACAGTTTAAGAAGAAGGTTAACAAAGATGCAGCAAGACACAGGAGCTCGCAATAAAGAAGAGATAGTAGCGTATCTGTTGAAGTTGGTAAGTACCGATCCTGCGAACATGGAGCAAACGACGATCCACTTGCTGCCCACTATAGAACGGGAAAATCTCCGTATCTTGAGGACTCTTGGCGCAGGGTCTTTTGGACTCGTTTCTGAGGGGGAGTGGCTGGGCGAAAAAGTTGCCCAAAAGATATTCCCGGGCGTTCCCTCCACGAGCTTCCGGGTAGAAGCGAACATCTTGGCGGGCCTCCGTCATCCCAACATCGTGCAAATATTTGGTGTTAGTACTGGTTCCCGTCAGTCTTCGATTGTGATGGAAATGATGCATGGAGACCTTGGCGCGGCCATTGCTGCTCTCGACCGAGGGACGTCTACATCATACCATAGGGAACATAGTTTCGAGCTTCCTGTTGCAGTGGACATCATGCTACAAATCGCTGAGGCGATGCAATATGTGCACGGAAAAAAGATAACGCACAGGGACCTCAAGTCCGCAAACATGCTGATCAATCCTGCACAAATTCCAGAGATAGCAGAAGCAGGGTTTGTGGATGTCAAAGTGGCAGATTTTGGTACATCGAAGGTTATAAA
>Ga0116231_10015219_pt1 | contig 10011 bp, 6 predicted proteins | sample S1TSphgellanicum_2_FD_89695 | JGI IMG/M metagenome (GOLD analysis project Ga0116231, IMG submission 89695) | Host-associated microbial communities from peat moss isolated from Minnesota, USA - S1T2_Fd - Sphagnum magellanicum MG | ecosystem: Host-associated > Plants > Peat moss > Unclassified... | reverse complement strand
CTCATTTCGTTTATTGCTTGTTTTGGCAGTCCGGTGGGTGAACTCTTGGGCTCATACAACACCGAGGAAGAAGCAGCCAGGTACCAGAATCATGCATGAGTTCCTGCTGCTCTTCACATACAGCTGCTTGAATCAAGTTTTGTTTTTCCTTTCGTATGATCCTTGTTCTCATCAAACCCCTAGCTTAGTAGCTGAAACCCTAGCTTCAGGTCCTCTGCTTATCACGTGCTGTGATCACTGCAGCCTGCATGAATCCTGCAAGCATGCTTGTTAAACTGCAGAGAGATAGAGACAACAATCGAAAACACTTACACATAAGCTTAGAATCATCCAAGAGAGATGGCATACATGTAGATCAACTGAACAAGGAAGTTAGCTTTGCTATGGGACCATGACTGAATGTTGCCCTAAGTGATGGTTGATTGTAGAGCCGTCTACGACAAAGCCGTGCAAGAAAACAACAAGGACATGGCTCAATTGATCAAAGACACATCTGTTGTGCGATCTCTGCCAACCACTGCACAGCAGGCTGCCATTGGTAAGTGCCTTCCACCACATATATGATCCACCAATTCTGTGCAGTCTGATTGACCTCCAACACTGTCGACCACTGATACAGCTATGATCCTTCGTGTCAAGTACACCAGGTACAGTCCTTTAAACTTTCCCTAATTCCCCATCAAAACACAGTATGAGAAGGATTTATCTGTGTCTTGCTATGTTACAGATGCTGGACTTCCAGTACCTTCCGCTCAGAAACCCGTGACCAGGAGACGGGGCAAACAGAAGGCCCCCAAGAAGCCATATACTCCTCGCAAGAAGAAGGCCGCCGCTGAAGGAGCTGCTGCTAAACGCCCCAGAAAGCCCTATACTCCTCGCAAAAAGAAGGACGTCGTTCCAGCAGGAGCCACTGCTGCAGCAGAAAATGACCAGACATTACAGCAGGTGATAATTCATGCTTTATGTCATTCTCTTTTAGCCTTCAAACTTCAAAGGGATGCTCCTTGGTCCATCTAAAACAATTTCTTCAAGACAATGTATGATCCCAAGAGGACTGATGGCTTTCTGGCAGACTTACATTGAACCCTATGTAAGTCCAGGAGAGGTTCTGGAAAGATAATTGTTTGGTTTCTGCATGCAGGACGATGCCACTATGTCGGAGAATGGCACCAACAACACAGACATTTCATCAGCTCCCGGAGGTCCTCCAACTGATCAGCATGTCCAGCTCCCAGGAGCTGATGATGGTGATGACCAACGTGAAACCTCAGTAACCATGAGCTCGGAGCAGCAGGAAGTCGACGTGCAGGACGTGGAGCCGACTCCAGACTGTGTACTGTTCAATCCAGCGCCAATATTCGTATCGTCGTATGTCCAGGCCGATGATCCAGTGCTCCCGTCTCGTCCAGTAATTGTTGCTGCTGGAAACAATGCTGCTGCACCAGTTGCTGATGAAGTGCGAATTAACCCGGCAGCAAGTGCACGCACTGTCCAAGCTCCTGGTGGTGTGCTCATTGGAGGTCGAGTCTCCAGTGCATTTCGTCCATACCAATCCTTTGATCCTTTATTGCTGTAGATCCCTCGTCCGAAGGATTAGACCCTGAGCAGCTCGTCATGGTGCCGACAAGAAAATCCTGGTTGTCAATAACTTACAACAAAATTTCAAAATGTCTCATACTGCAGGGTGCAGCTGCAGGATCGGGCTGCACCTTGAAAGTATTGTTCTGTTCCAAGTTCTATTCCTGCTCTAGTGGGTCAATCTGTTTCCATTCTGGATCAGCTACAGTTTCTATTGTTTCGACTAGGATGACAGACCTCTACATTCAAAGATTCTCTCCGAAAACATATTTAAAACATTCCAGAACCCAAAAAAATAATCCTGACAATCGCAGCACGTGTCTTATAATCAGCTGTGTTTTCAAGACAGCTGATCAATACAGCAGCTTCTCTCGAATGTAGCGAGATGCTGGATTTTGAGAAACTTTTCTACATGTAATCTTCACAGTCGGCTTGGAAGTAGTCCATTTAGCGCGGATAATATATGCTAGTTCACTATATAAGCTGAACCATTTTGATGTCAGTAGCAGTAGACGTTCATTGTACGTGGATTGATCTGATACATGCTGATGAAACTCGTTTATAGGAAGACGCTAAGATGGTTTAATAAGGTTTATTCTGGATTAATGTGGTTGCGTTGCAATAGCTCGCTAAAATTCTGTAATGCACACTAGATGAATTCAGGAATAAAAAGCGCTTCTATTAATCTGTACAACTCCTGGCAACAGCTTAGAGCATGTTTTATGACTAGCGTAGGATGTGTAGATGTCTCTGACTTGATATACAACTTTTTAACAAGATATTGTTCTTGTGCGGAAATTACGAAGCAGATTCTATCACGGAAAATTTACCGCTTCAAGGAATTGCGCAGTTACGGCCTGATTTCATTGCACCTGGACTCTTATCAAATGAGATTTACAAAGATGAATTAATCACATTTCATTGCTCCTGAACTGTCATGTGAGATCGAGAAAAGTGATGAATCAAAGTAAGATTAGAGTGTCGACTAGTGCTGCTGACGTTCCAGACGAAGACTAAAGACTTAGTGTACGTACTACTACTACTGTTCAAAAGCAATGAGCGACATTCATTTCCTGCATGTCTTAGCTTGTAGATTTATAAAGGCACGTACGACCAACGTGAGCGCTGCAATCATCAACAAATTTGGCAGTGGACTGACGATCTTAAAAAAACAACTTTTAGTGGACTACGAAAATGATCACTTCATAGTTCACTAAAAAGAAGTTAATAACTACGGGCGAATTAGTGATTACTCCAGACAGCTGATTTTCAGATAGTTTGCAAGTTGTTTACCTTTAATTTTATACATGTGATTCGAAAAGGCAAAAACGGATTATATGGTCATTTATTCGATACTACACTCCGTCGTCGCGAAAATATCAACTAACTGCGTTGTTGCGGTTGACACTATGCATGATGAGCGCAAATAATTTTGGAGGAGCATATATATTGGCAGAGGGCTGTGTAATTTATAAAATTGAAGGGGCTCAAGAACATTTTTGTAGTAGTTTTCTTACGAGATTTGAAGAAGTTTGATTGAAACGCAAGTTTTGCTTACGAGATGCAGTGGATTACGTCCAAATGTGGTCTCGTGATAAAGTCCCCTAATAGGGAGTTTAAGAGCGAGAGGATACGACATGAGAAATGGACAGCTCCCATTACTGCCGCCAATCAACGATTGGCTCCGTACACAGAGCTAATTATGATCAACTACGGCGCCGTACACATATCCTCTAATTATGAAGTAGATCATACTATGAAAGGAGTCTCTCTCAGTACATTTGTCGGCAATGGTCAATCTAGAGGTAAATTCACAAAGATTAATTAGAGACATAATTTCTAGATAATCAATCAATTGTGATAACAGGTGCTTGTTTCACGCGTGGCTGGATGGCTCCGTTCAACGTACATTGATTACCCTCGTACGTTTACTTTATTAAATACGTTGCCTTACCGACACCAACAGTACTGGCTTTGGACGCATGACTTCATCAGAATCGCCAGATTTGACGCCGTGAGCGTTTTATCGGGGACCCAATTGTGGGATCAAACTAACTTCTACGTGAATTGCACTGCATTGTTGCTAATTAAGGGCACTCCCTAATTTTATCTCACCAATGCTGATATACACGTACAGTGCATGGCATCCCTGTTGTGGCACTTCTCTGAGAAAAACTCAATTATTGCATGTAATTATTTATTTACAGTTGTAAACAGGATTGTGTTTAATTATTTTGCTGTTCAGTTATTTCCAATTTTCTCTCCAAAAAAAAAGAAATTAACAAAATTTTACACTATAAGGAGAAAGAAAAATCTAAATACTTTCCCTGTTTCTGTAGGAAAACGACAAAACTCGTGCCAGACAAGAAAAAAACACTGGAACTCTGCTACAGAGCTCATGATTTGACCCACACACCAACAGCAGCCCACAACATGCACACGTGAACTGCTTGCACGTGAACTGGCTCAGTGCTCACAGTGCTGGTTGATTTGGGATGAAAACATGCATGTGGCCATGGAGCTGGTAGAACATAAATGCGAGTTGATACATAAATTATGCCCCTAATTTCTTTGGGGCACGCATGGTACGGGGTGTCCCGGCAAAAACCCAAAAGAATCTCGAAAATCCAAAAGATTCTCGTTTTTGGGGTGGGGAGCTGCCTCTAAGGGACAGCTGACTAGGGATATGTGTACAGTGGACATAGTTTTCTTTTGGTCCCAGATTTTGAGGATTGTGCACCAGGTGTTGTTGTGAAACGTGAGTCAACTAATTTAGGGAAACTTCACATGTGCAACGGTTCCTACTTTTAACTGTTCAAAACATCTTGGTTTGAAGTTTGAACGTGCCATACCAGGCAGAGTCAGGGTTTTTTTTTGCAATTTTGTGAAGTGGCAACCATCCATAAAATGATTTAGCCAGATTTGGCTACATACTAGATATAAAAGTAGAAAAAAAAGCCTGAATCCTTCTATAATCTTGGCTACCTACTGGAACTTATCATAAAAATCTGGTGAACTTGGATTTTTTTCTTTTGAAATCTTTCGAATTTGGGCCATTTTTCCCATGGAAAATCCATTGTATAGGTTGAGATCATATTTTTCAGGTCGAAATTTGGCAAAAATTTCCCAAACTGGCTTCCACTTCCTAATGCCATTTAATCTGATAAGTTTGCCCCAGGAATTAAGGATGTGATTCTTGCACACAATATTTGGGAATATTAATATCTTTGCTAGCACAGGTCTGCAATTGGTTATTATATATATGTAACTGTTTCAAGAACAAGTGCTGTAATTTTCTTTGGTATTGGTATGAGTAGTCTTCTATTTTGGTCTTTTTCTTTTGACAAAAACTGGGGAAAAATTATTAGTAATTTAAATTGGACTATTTTTTGGAAAAATTCACCAAATTCCTGACATCACAATTTTCTTAGAAAAATACTTATAATTGGTATTGATTGATCCCTGTGGATTTTTTTGCGAGCCATTAGCCCTGTCTGGAGCAGCCACTCACTAGTGGGCAATTTAGTTCCTGGAGTTACATAAAATGGGTTATCCTACGTGACTCACCAAATTATGTATGCTAATTTTTCAAAATAATTCCTGGGTTTGATGCTCTTCAATAATGGCTGAAAACACCTAAGATATGAATATACGTTGAAATTTTCATGATGAATTCATCATTCTTTTTCCATTTAGAAAAGACATTTGAACTCATGTATAGCACATGTGACTCCAATAAATTAAAACTGCTAGAAGAACTCTAAATGATAGAAAATGTAGAGGGGAAGCCCTAGTAACCCTGGGCCTCCACTAATTTGAGGGTCATACCCTCAAGGGCCATAGTCCATGGGTGTAGGGCCAATAATTAGGGGAGGCCCATGGGATCATGCCTCCCCAGCATAAAGCACCAAAGGTCTTTTATTCAAATGGTGTGGAAGGTTTGCATGCTGTCAGTAGAAGGGTCCTTGAACTGATAAATGAGTCCTCTGTTCCAGGAAGTACTTTCAAATACGTGAGGATAATATCCTACAAAACCATGTAGGAGCTGTAGATTAAAGAGAGAAGAGGGTAGGATGTGAATTTAGGTCCTTTGGCAAATTCTACAAGGCAGAAGTTTATGAGTACAAATAGATTTCTAGAACAATTTTGAGACTCCCCAGGGTTGTGCAAAGCTGGATAAATATGTTACACATAATAAATATGTTATACATAATACTTAATTTTATTTGTTGCTACATGTTAATGTAACTACATGTACCTATAAAAGTTCATACTACCAATTCCTATGGATTTTAGAGGGGTTCTATTCAGGGGCTTTTTTTTTCCCCAATTTTGTGGCTTCAAGAGTTTGGCCATTATTTTTTCATTTTTTAGCAGTTTTCTTTGAATTTAGACTAAAATGCAGAAATATTCCAAAATATTTTGTTGCCACAGGGTGCAAATTCACTCAAAACAAAAACCTTTGGTTCTATCATAGCTTAAGTCAATGATGTATAATGAGATAGAGGGACACAGGGAAATATTTCTGAAAGCATTTGAAGAAATTCCCTAGTGCATTTAGAGGGCACCTTATGTTTGGGAAATTACCTCTAGAAAAGAGGATGGGTCTTACACCTACTACTTTTGAGTGGGAGGGATATTATGCTATGCGAATAGGTATAGGTATAAAATACTACCTTGTCCTAGGCCCCTTATTTTGGGAATTTACCCCCACCCTAGGGGTTTACCTTGCACATAAAGTTGGGTTATGTTATCTAATACTCAACACTCACCAATGCACCATTCATGAGAAACTTGAGATAATTCAATTGTGGATCATGATCAATTCACAACAAAATGACTAGTTTTTAGTGTAACTAATGTTTAATTTGTCAAATTTTAAAGTGATACATTATGTTGGTGTTGAAAATATTGAATTCATTTATATAACAACATTCATAATATCTGGTGAGAACATGTGAATAAATTTTTAATCAATTTAATGAATAAAAATATTCAAATGTGTAAAATGACTTAAAAGATTCTTATGTGATTTTTTAAAACAAAATTTTAATTTAAACCTTAAGATAATGATAGAAATATCATATATATATAATATTTTAAATTCCAAAAACGTTTGAGAATAAGCATCTTTAAACAATCAAAGGGGTGAGTAGTGGTCCTTTTATTGTGAATGCAATCATGACTCACAACCATGTTACCTATCATGTAAATCTTCTTTATTTCCACCTTGCATTACCTAGGTAATGGGTATGTATCATAGGTAAATAGTTGGATAATGTAAATGATTAAATATGTAATTAAATAGGTAGGTTAAGCTTTTTTTTGGCTACCTAATAGATAGATGTGGATGGTTAATACATAGCTAAGCATTGTGGACCATTGTGGTTATCTATGGGATGGGAATACAAGGAAAAAATGTTTTATCCACATACAATCTATTTTTCATGGTGCATTAATGACTGTGGGTTCTTTTTAGCCCATATTGTATACCTAGGGGAAGGCCTACTTTCAAGGGGGCCTCTCCTAATTTGAAGTTTGTAGGCTTCAAGAGGGTAGCTTGAAGCTTAACCTTGAAATTTAGGGGAGGCTCACAAGAGCAAGCCTTCCGTACTGTAAAGTTTAAAAGGTTTGCATTAGAACAATGGTAGGTTTATAACTAAACACTGGAAGGTCCTTGCAATTCATGAAAACATCTTCTTCATAGTCAAGTGCTTTCAAATACAAAGGAAAAAACCTTCCAAATCTTCTAGTGAACTTTAAGAGCTAGTGAGAGGAAGCTTGGTCAACTACACCCCCAAAAAACAAATACACATATCCAGGAAAAAAAAGTATAATGTTAAGGAATAGTTTTTTCAGGTGCCTCAAATGAGCGTTTTATATGGTGATTATAGGACAAATTGTATGGTCAAGACCAAGAACATGGCTATGTTGGGAAGAGGGTTTGGTAGGAACTGTGAACCCAATGTAGCACACATATTTGACCTAGAACCACCCATTTCAAGGTCCTTACCAATCATGTGAGGTGAATACCAAAAAAATCTCCAAAACTTTGCTGAATATCAACTTAAGTATACAGACATAGAACCAACAGGTGTGAAATTCTTATAAAGTGTGAAACCCCACTTCATACATTACAATAATATAATGAATATACCTACTCTTGTCGTGCTTCAGACTTGTGCTTCTACAATTTTCATAAATATGTACTTGTACCCAACCTAACAAAATAGGGGGAATGTATTTGACAAAAATTTGAATACATTTTTAAAAATATACTTGATGGTGTATTCATTAAAGGGTTAGGGTTACTAGGTTAGTTGTGTGTTGTCTTTTGTTTCCCCACTCTTCTTAGTCTCTTGTTTCCTTCAACAAGTGCTTTTGCAAGTTGGTGATTGTGAATGTTGCATTGTGGATGTTGCATCGCCTTTTCTTTGGTTTCTCAAGGTTCATTCATCATTAATGCGACATATATAGTCTAGTGGAAAAAGTAGCGGAGCTTGCTTTTTTTTGTCTCAAATTGACATTTCACAAGAAGGTAAAAGCTTCTTTTAACTCTTGCATTTTGTAAACAAAACTTTGTTCTAATATGCATATTTTGTGCTTTGTTTGGAAACTTTTGTGAATTATTGGGTAGTCAAAGGTTTGGAAACTCTTTTATCTAAGGTTTGATGGTTCTTATTTTATATTGTGTCGCATTTGCAATGAGAGAACAATGTGAAGGAGTTAAGGTTTGAGAGAGCTCCAAAGCTTTTTGGTTTCATTATGATTGGTTTTGCATTGTTTGGTTTTTCTTTTAATGATTTGTACATATTAAAGTTTACACACGACAACTTGTGGAAGTAACATGTGGCTTCCAAGAAGCTTCACAATTTTGGAATTTGCCAACATGAGGTTTAAAAAATGAACAACAACTAGCACATAAACCTTTCTTATAACTAAATAATGAGGTGCATAATTTTCCATAACAATGTTGTTGGTTTTAATATTTTTGCATTGTACATCAAATTATAGAGATGTCTTGTTGCTTACCATAAATCAAATGGCATAGTAGCCATGAAAAAACATGTTGAATTTGAGCACAACACCCTAATTAAGAAGTTCCTTGAAGAGAAAACCATTGTCATTGTTGCTCCATTTTCCCATGAATTAGGGGTAGGTGCAAGTTACAGTGATTCACTTTTTGTGTTCTTATGGACTTTTTGTGAAGTGTACTCTATTCAAATGTCACAAACGCATTATAAAATCATCAATTTGACAAAAATGTTTACATATTAAGATTTTCAACTTGAATAAGAATATTTATTAAAGGGTGAAATCCAATAAACATACACCAATAATATAGTAATGGACTTTTTAAATGGACATATGCCATAGTTATGACATTCTTAGTGCGGGAATGTTATGGAAGCCCAAAGAAGCAAGAATTTTAAAGAATTTTATAAATCGACCGATGAACATTCGGTAAACATTCGTGGGCATGTTAGGCTTACATTATTAGGCTTATATCCTGGATGGACAAATCAGCCTGTCCTAACTTTACCATCAAGCAGATTCGGCAGGGCAACAAATACCAATGAAGCGACTCTCTAGCATACCTTAGTATGTATGATAGTGACTACCACAACTTCCCCACTGACTTCATCAGCTTCCTACAGTGGGTAAAGGCCAAGGACAAGTATCAAACTGAGTTTCTGCTACAATTATGGAACCAATGGGAAGACTCAGCCATACTATTGGATAGCAACAGAACACAACAACAATGACCAGACAAAGAAACAAAGAATGACAGAAAGGAAAAAGAAAAACTAAAGGAAAGGACAAACAGGGAAAGACTAGGAACACTGAAGGATAAACTGACCATCTGAGAAACAAAGAAAACTTTAGAACTACAAAGCCTCAAGAACCTGTAGAACTAACTATTGATGACATCCAACTTAGGAGTAATAGCCCTGTACAAAGGACAATTGGAAGTTTCTTGATTAGAAAATGCTAGTTCCATCCGCCTACAAAGTTGCCTAAAGTTCAGAGAGCAGTGAAATGTTGCCCTAAAAGGCTTAGAGGTGTAAAGAAAAATTCCATTGGCAGATTGCCTCATCTTCGGGAAAAAGTTAAAACGCCTCATCATAGTCTTTAGTGAGCTTCACCATCCCACAGACTAAATATTTACAGCTCTAAGTACTAGCTTACAAAGTATAGATATCATGCACAGAAGTATTAAGCAGGAATTTTTTTTAAGCAGCTACATTGGATTGAAGATAATCCCTACCTTACCTTAGCAACGGCCCTGATCATAGCTGGACCTCCAATGTCAATATTCTCCACCCCTTTCTCAAAACTTGTTCCTCTTGGTGCTGTGACTGTGCTGTAAAATGGGTACAGATTAACCACCACCACGTCGATCAATCCTGCCAACCAAGAAGCAACATTCTT
>Ga0116231_10015218_pt1 | contig 10011 bp, 7 predicted proteins | sample S1TSphgellanicum_2_FD_89695 | JGI IMG/M metagenome (GOLD analysis project Ga0116231, IMG submission 89695) | Host-associated microbial communities from peat moss isolated from Minnesota, USA - S1T2_Fd - Sphagnum magellanicum MG | ecosystem: Host-associated > Plants > Peat moss > Unclassified... | reverse complement strand
TCCCTTTTACCCAAAAAAAAAAAAAAAAAAAAAAAAACTATGTCTATGCTTGGAAAAAAATATTGTGAGGCTTGAGCCTGTTGGGTTTCATATATGACTGTATTTTAATACCCTGTTTTGCTGGGTATGGTCAAAAGCAGATACCCGACCAACACTAGTCTTCTCCCTCCCATCAATACCCAATGAGTCAGATATTGAGTGTAGTTAAATTTTATTCTTTGCAATGTATTGGTATTGGAAGACCTTTGTTGATTGTAGCATGGATTCACACTACACTGGAATACAGACCAGGTTGTGAAGGCCTCTAGAATGAGAATGACCAAAACAAATAGAAAGTTGCAAGCCATGTATATAACCTCTTGGCCACCACCATATGGTCCAAAAAAGAGATTAAGCCAATGGGTTGTCCACAAGATAACTGGCAACAAACCCTAAAACAAATAGACTTCTTTTCTTCTTCTGAGCTCATGTTTATTTTCTTTCACCTTTACAAAAGGGTTACAACACCCCCACCAAACTTCACTGAAGACAAAACGTGATATGTATGTATAAAGGTGCGTTCACACTTGGTGTTAGGGACTCTAGTGTTTGAGTCCATTAACACCATACTAGTCATTTAAGACTTAAAACTTACTTATCATGAAGATTTTATGTTAAACTAACATTCACTTAACATTAAGCTATTGCCCATTTAACATTGGGTGCCACCTAGGATGCCATCTAGATTTTCATTTAAACATTGATTTAACATCAAGTAAGTGTGAACGCACCATAAGAGAAGGGTAGGGCCACATGCCCTTCCCTGTTTTGAGGTGCTTTTGTCGGCCTGGTAGGCAAGGATATTGTGTTTAGATTCATTATAGAGTATAGTAGCTTAAGGGACTTTGGCCCCTCGGTAATAGGTCTATTTTTATATGAGAGGTTTTTGAAAAGATCATGATATTTTGGCTTTTGTTGAAACTTGACTCTAGTTATAGAGTTATAATTTGAAACAATTTGGTTTCTTTTAGAGGATTTTTTTGAAGATTATATTTTTGCATGGTGAAAAATTTGAGTTTCCATAATTCTTCTTCTTTTGCCGTGTAAGATACCCTTTTAATGTAAATAAAATGGCAAAGGCCACAGTGTGACACACCCCTTGTTTTAATTTGTTTTGTTTTGCCATTTGGGAAGATCCTCACTGAGTTCTTGCACCTGACAAAGGTTGTCTAAATACACTACACAAAATTAGGGCAGGTTTTTACATATATATATTTAGGTTCATGATAATCTTAGCCCAGTGTGTTTTATGATGATGGGGTAAACTCCAAGGGGCCGGGGTCAAATTCAACTACCCCTCATCTAGGGCCCTTGTTTTGAGAATGCCCTGACGTTGGGGCTTTACCATAGAAAGAATTACAAAACGATGAGAAATGACAATCCCTTCTTACATGGTTAGGTTTCAATCTCCTTCTCTCTCTCTCTCTCCCCTTTCTTTCTCTAGGCTAAAAGCATTTGTCATATTTGGTTTGGTGGGTATGACATCGGTGTAGGGATTTCAAGTTTGAAATGAGAAGTGGGTGTTGCAGTGGTGCGCACTCATCCTGACACACAAACCTGGTTGCTGACGATGAGCTGAAATTCTTTCTACCTGGGTGTTTTGTTCAAGAGCTAAGTTGCTTTAAGTACCACAGTAATTGTAAGTACCAATGTTGGGCAGGCATATTCACATTTATTTAATACATGACCCAGTATAACAATAAAATCTATCAAGTAAGGAAGGTAATTTATTTATCACATTGAGATCACCAAAAACAAGCATTGGGATTGAGTGCTGTCGTTTTGGTTTGCAATTGCAAGCTAAAATTCTCTTGGTGTATTGATTTATTTATTTCTTTCTTCACACAAAAAGAGAAACAGACAGTGCTGCAGGAAAGAGTGACAAAATTCTTATAATATCTTGCTGTTTGCGGCATGCAAGAAAAGCTCAAGCAACAAAATTCTCTTTGGGATCCTGTAACAGACCCGTGCACCTGGGACTTAAGTGTATTCCATGAGATCCAACAAACAACAGTAAAGTAATAAGCAGAGGATCTTATTAGTGCTGATGTGAGAGACAGTAGATAAAGAAGACGATGGTTTTCTCAAAGGAACCAGAAAGCAAAAAAGGAGTTCACGGTTGGCAAAAGGAATAGCAGGGTTTGCAAAAAGGAACAGTGACTTTTACTAGTGCATAAGATCAACGTGCAGTGGTGGGTTACCTTGATTGCAGCAGCAGCTATATAGATAACAGGCACGGAGAGCCAAGCCACGAGCTCCAGAAACGTGTAAGTTGTCAGAGACTTCGGCTGCAGTCTGCGTGATCTTCTGCTGCTGCTGTAGCCTGTTTAAGAGACTTTGTGTCTGCCTATACCTACACGGATTTGGTAAGTAGCAACCAATGACGATTCTATTATATTGTGCTGCTGCTCATTTCAGTTACAATTTGGATTGTATCTGCAGGGATAAGAATCTGAAGAACAGTCCCAAAAAAGTAAAAAAAAACACTATGTTCTTCTAATATAGCCCCAAATCCCAATAGAATGTAGCCAACAACTTCCCTTGCTGCTGGTCTTATTGATAAAGAAGTACTTAATTTAGTGACCTTTAGACCGAGAACCAAAGTTCGCAAAGCGCGCTACCTATATATTCCTTTATAACTACTGACAACAGCTACCAACACTGCACACTGCACAGGTACTAATAATAAAAAAAAAAAATTGCATTAAGTAAAGTAGAAGATTTTACCTGGCTAGAAAATCAGATGTGGTTGGGATTGAGCAAAACCAACCCAAGGACGACACGTTCTGGTGGCCTGCATGAATCGATGGTCATCGATCTCCTTTGTCCAGCAGCAGGAAGACACAGGTTTCGAGGCAGAAGCTTGAGCAGCATAGATATCATAAAGAATGAGACCACGTCAACATACATGAACAAAGCGGATCCGGTAAGGTACCTGCGCAGCTGACGTACAAGGAAGCATTAGTGTAGCAACTAAACAGCAGCAGTTTTTGTCAGCCGGGGATCAGATCCATCATCCAGCCCCCTCCGGGAGTGAATCTCTAGACCACCGCGAAGCTGAGAAGATGACGGATTATCATCACTAGCTCTACTTCTGCGTCTCCAACGCTTCTAGCACTTCTCGTATCACCGTGGTCACTGCCGCAGGCTCCTCATCACTCTCTGTAAAGGCTGACCAAGTTGGATAGAGAGAGATGAGCTAATCTGTCATGCACTGCAGTACGGTCCTCGCGTCTTCAAAACAGTTTGCACATGTATGACAACAGACTCTCTCTGCCAGCCGTGAGCTTCAGAAAAAAACATCAGCCGACGAAGTATGCCTTTGTGAAAGCTGATGACGATACATCGAGTATCTATATTATTACCGAGCCACAATATTGACAGCCTTGACAAATTATCTATCACCAAGGCAGCTTGATACAAACAACTGCACAGTAGTACATGTTACATACAGGCTTCTAATTAAGCAAGCGAAGAACGTATGCCGAGTGACAAAATTGTTGAAGGATTTCTTCATTCTAGAAGCAGTAGCAGCAGAAGAGAGTCATTCATGAGCTCCAAAACATCAATAGCGACAATTAGGGACGATCGATCAGCAAAGGAATACAAGTCCTACAGCACCAGCTTCTAATACTGGTAACTATTATTGTAATGCTTAAACATCGTCGACGTTGTTTCTAGCAACTGTGGAAACGTCTTCTTCGTCGTCATTGTATTTCTTGGATGGGCCTTTGCAGACGTGCACTGGATACTTGACCGCATTCTTCTGCAGCTTGCGCAGAGCTGCTTCACCGAGGTCCACATCGCACACATCGGCCAGGCGTACGAGATATAACAACACATCCGACAGCTCTTCGCCTAAATGCTCCTTGTCCGCTTCATTCCAGTCCGCTAATCCCCTTGGTACCTCTCCTTTCCACTGGAAAATCTCCGAGAGTTCTCCCACCTCTCCAACCTGCAGAACAATATGGCCATTATTATCATATATTAAGCAATCACGCACTCATAAATGTCCTTTTCACCTGGCTCTTCGCCGGGCTCCTGCTGTTGTGGTCGTTGTAGAAGAAGAAGCGTAATCAAGGATTTCGGGAGAGGTACTAAAACTTGCCTCACAAAACTTGTTAGACAACAATGAACAAGAAGTCAGAAGGAACTGTCCGCTAAGGAAAAGAGGAATTCAACTATGATCCGCATGCAGCCGGGAACAATTCTTGGACACGAGTTTCATAACTTCTTCACGAGTTTTGTTCATGTCCTTATATCGACAGCTTCTTTTCCCCTGGTTCTGCATCGATCGATCTTGGTTTCATGACACACCAAGATCCATACAAATCTTGATTGCATGATCCATTGAAAGGCCCGGTAGGAGCAGCAGCAGCATTCCCCGTGATCACACACATTCAACTTTCATGCCATAGTAGTACGGTAATTCCCGAAAATACATTAGCAGTTGCGGCCTTCTAAAAAACTGTTCCAATTGCCAGAAGATTCAAGGAGACAAAGCAACGGGAGGAAAAAAGAAACGTACAAGAGCCAGCAGCAGATTCCGTGGGCTATGAAACTGGTCCCACTCACGATCTGCGGCAAAATCCGCCATGAGTGTCGCCAACTCCGTCAAGGCGACAGGATTACGACCTGCACCTCCTACTCCTCCATTTCCAGAAGACATTTCTTTCCTGTGATGATCCTTCTTCCCCGCAGTAACACTGTTGATCAGCCGGCCGCCGGATTCCACACCCTACTTGTCGTTCTTGCTGCTCTCTAATTCCGTCATTAATCGCCACAAATCTCTCTTGTAATGTTCAACTCCTACTTATAATAAGCAAGCAGGGAAGTTTGTTAACGCAAACCAGGAAAGGAAAAAAAAAAACAGAGGTCTACCACTACTACTACTACTACTACTACTACTACTCCTACACACAGGTGCCAGTTCCGACGTCACAGGGACGAGAAGATTGTATGGCGCAAGAGATCACAGAGATCGATTCATGCGTTTGATTGCTCCCTGACAACAAATACGGCATCAGATTCCTCAGGATTCCGACATCCGAAAACGATACAAAGCGGATCGTGAGGACCGGCTCCCTCGAGATGATGAGGATGACGATGACGACGTCGACGACGACGGCCGACTTCGAAACTTCATTCCAACAAACAGAACCAAAGCAGATGCACGCACACAAGATAGCAGCAGTAACAGCAGTCGAAAGAATTAGCGATGGATGCACTGAAGAAAAAGCCTGGCTGCTGCTGCTCCGATGCTGTAAGAAGAAGAGAGCGGAGCGTTGGCGGCAGAACTGGAGCGGCAACATTCTTCTTCAGCCCGGGGAGTGGAGGGAAGCAAAAGGGTTCTGGATCCTCGCCGCCCGCGTGCCCAAAAAACACAAAAATGAACAAAAAGATAAGAAAAGTAAAATAACAGAGATCGTCATCACCAGCGTGTGCTTTTTTTTTTTTTCTTTTCTTTTCTTTTTTTTTCCCCCTTTTTCTTTTTCTTTTTTCAATTTTGTGTGCCTATATAGCTCGCCAGAACTAGGTAGGATTCTAAAAACAATTCTAATTTACTGTCTGACGTCTAGCCAAATTTGGCTCATTCCTCTTGTGCATGATCGCCAGTCCACCTACTTGACAAAGTGTTCCTATATAGCTTAAAAATGGCAGATAATTGAAAAAGAAAAAAAAAAAGAAAAAACCCTGAAATTTAGAAGATGTAGAAAAAGTGGCGATTGTCCCTAGGAGGATTCAGCCAAATCTGGCTATAAATCAGAATTAAACTACAAATCTTTAATCATCCTTCTATATCTTCGGCTACACAATAAAAGTCAAATATAAACATTTGGCAATTTCTACCTTTTGTTTTTTTCCCCCCCCTCACTTTTGGCCACTGGAAACCTCCAAAATAAGTTTTTTTGAATTTTTTATTCCACTTTCTGGTGATATATAGCCAGTCAAAAAAAAAAAATCTGCTCATAATGATTATATATATATATAACCTTTTTAAAAAAAAGGTGGGTAGTGTACAGTTTTTTTTTCACGTTAAATTTTGTGATGTTATGGAGTTGGCAATCATCCACATGCCGATTTAGCCAAATTTGGCTATCAGCATTATATTTAAAAAATTGGACTTATAAATTTTTGGCTACATACTTGAACCATGTTTTAAAATCTGATGAATTTACAAACCTTCTTTTTTTGTTTTTTTATTTATTTTTATTTTTTTCAACAAAGGAAAATCCATTGGAAGATGAAAGTACAATTAATCAAGCATGGAATCAAGTGCAATCATCCAAGGCAACACAAAAGACTACAATTATGGCCTATTGAGGTTAAGATCTAGTGATCACTAAACGTTGGATTAGGTAACGAACTTGAAACATAACCTATTCTTCACGAGTGATAACATAAGCTTCTTCTTGTAGATGGACCCAAAAAAAAAAAGTTATGTAGTCCTCCTCTCAATGGATGAAAGTTCATATACGATGTCTTGCCCAAATGATCTACGTAATGAAAAAAGATGTATGAAAGGTTATGTTTGGTGAATCACGTAAGTGTATGACGAATTAGAAGAGCCTCTCTAACCCAATATGTTATTGAAAATGGATGAACTAAAACATAGTGTAGGCAAAGCTAAAAACCCAAAAGTGTATAAGACTTTCATTGTCATCCCAACTCCTCTAAATGCAATTAAAGGCTTGATATACTTTTGTTCTCAAATGTGAGGAGTTGAGCATTTTTAAATTTATGGTCAACTCAATGTTAAGGGTTGGACATACATGTGATTTCTTATCGTTGAATTTCTCTAAGTGTTAAAGGATTGGACCTTTTCATAACTAATGGTAAAACTCCATTAAAAATTATATATATATACATCTCACTACAATGATTGAATTGTTTTATAAGTTAAAACTTTTGGGGGAATATGTTAATTACACTTTAATTTGAAACTTGTTCAATTAAATGCTATGGGCTTCAAATTTTGTATTTTATATATAATATAAAATATTTTTAAATGACAAAAATCCTTGTATTAACATGAACAAGTTAATATTTATACCAAACATGAAAGGAAAAGGTTTCAAATAACAACATTTGTTGAAATATATAGCTATGTATCCCCTTAAAACTATGTATAGCAACACTAGTGGGTTGCTTGGGGTACATAGCTGGTTTCTCACTCCAAGCAACCCACTAGTGTTGAATATGTGACTCTAAAAGTTAAAATTGGATGAAAAGTCAAAACATATGAATTTGGCACAGCAAAATGGTTTTGGCCCAACATTTTGGCATAGTTTGCTAAGGCTAGTAAAATTCACAACAAAGCTTAACACTTATCAAAGAAAAGTGTAATAAATATGATGTGACTACTCCTTCCTCTTTCTCATTCATGAATCATAATGATTGGTCCAAGTGTTTTCTTATTACCATAGTACCTTTTCAGGTTCGACATCTCATTGTTGAATAATTATTTGATTTTGAAAATTTGATTTTGGAGAAAATTTGGTTTTTGAATTTTTGACAAATTTTCATTTAAATTTAAAAAATATTCGCTTGTTATTCATAACTAATGTTGTAGTCAAACATTTTGTTTCATGGCACAGGTTTTGTTTGGATCCCAAATCCTCCTCTCAAGAAATATGGCATTAATCTCTAACATACCATTAAACATTGAAAAGTAGAGACTATTTTCTTTCATTTATTGCATACACAAAGTAAAAAAGGGAAACAAATTTAAAAATCCTACGATAGACTAACTAGTTGTCTGCATGGCTACACTCTCAGACCCATTAAAAAGGGTCGGATAGAGCTCATTAGGCAATGCTTAACCACAAATTTTCTTTTTTTGAAATAGCTCAGAAATCCTATGAAATTTTGACTTTAATAAAAAGTAATTTTTAAAATTTTCAGTAGGAAGGGACCTTAATTTTTTAATTTTTGAAATTTTTTAAAATAATATAATTTCTGCCGAAAAACCTGAAAAGGTAGTAGGGTAGTAGTGCCCCACCTATTTGGGGTCCCAAATTTATAGCTGGGGCTGGAAAAAAAGTAAATAACTAAACTTGGATGTGAGAAGGACTTTTGCAGGATCACACCATACATACTGAGCACCATTGGAGATGCACTAAGTTATGTGGGTTTTCTGTTGGAAAATTTACAGCCATGATGACTAACTACTATTGCCTGGAGAGCAAACTGTATGTATGTGAATAGTGTGCCTGCCTGCTGATCTACTTACTAGTCTGGTGGGAGACCCACTCTTGTAACAAGTGCATGGCTTAAAACTTTCCTAATTGTTCACAAATATATTTCCTTTTGTCCAAGTTAAAGTTATTCAAACGCTTTTTGACATGATCAATAAGATAAGTGGTTAATGTCGTAGATGGGAACATCAAAATTAAATGGAGGATGAGGTCTCCTCTCATTGGTTCCTTTGAAATTAGTGTTGATCAAAATAAACAAACGGTTTCAAAAACATACACAACAAAGGTTTCACAAATGTTATTGATTAGGGCTATTTAGTCTATCTCTCGCTTATAGAGGGACACATGGGGGGCGGGGGAAGGGGATCGTCAAAATTTCAATATCATAGAATTGGAAGGAACAAAAAAAATGCTTTGACACACACACAAATCCCAGCCCACCCAAGCCATCGTTACAATAAGAGGTGTCCTTGAACTTCAAGTGATTTCAATGGAGGGATGGAGGGAATTCACTTATTATAATGAGCAGTACCTAATGAGGTAGCTAGTGGGATAGCAATGAATTCATTAGTCTAGTGAATGAGGACTACTGAATTGCACTCACATTTTATAATATTGCATGTCTTTGCAAGAGAGAAAGGGAGAGGAGAAGTGAATTCACTGATTAGAATGAGGAGGACGTAATGAGGTAGCTAGTGGAATAGCAATGAATTCATTAGAACAGCGAATGAGGAGGACTAGTGAATTGCACTCACATTTTGTAATAATGCATGTCTATGTGAGAGAGAGAAAGGGAGAGGAGGAGGAGGAGGGAGAAAAAATCCTCACTCATCCCTGTGAGAAATAATTGGAAAATCAGAGGTGTGACAGAGTGATGGACCATATCCAAGAGCAAGATCCCGAGTAAGATCACTGTGGTATATTGTACTTAGTGTTTCTGAAGAGGAATGAGGCAGAGCGCAACAGAGAGAATGTTTAGAGTGGGGACCATTTACACACAAACAAAGCGGAAAAAAAAAAGAAAAAAAACAAAACCCTGCCTGCAAAAGCTCACTCCCCACATCACCACTTTGGGTTGGGTATCCCAAGTTACAACTTGTCGAGTGATTATAATGCCATTATTATTTATTTCAAACTCCTTCTCTGACAAAAACAACATTCATTCGGCTGCTTTGTCTGAGCTTCCATTGAACTGCGGGCTTCTCCTCTCCCTCTCATCATCCCATCCTCCTCCTCTGAGCTCTGCCAGAACAACCCACCACAACAACAACAGCACTACTACTTTACTTTACTTTACTGCAGCAGCGCCGAACTTGCACAATCGGAAACAACAGAGAGTGTGTGTGTGTGTGTGTGTGAAAAGAGAAAGAGAGAGAGAGAGAGAGAGAGAGAGAGAATGAACAGAGAACAATTTGAGTTGTCCATGGTGTTGTGCTCGATGATCAATGCAAAATCCACTAGTACCCAGTTCGCCTTTTGTCTTCTGGAGCAATAGAATCTAGCATCAAATATAGCTCAAGAGTGGGGACTCCTGACAATAAAAGGACGGACACTAGGTGGGAAAGAAGCTAAAAATCTATATATGATGATTTCTTCTTTTTTTTCTTTCATATTTTTAATAGCCAATTTTGGCTAAATTGGCTCGCCCATGATTGTCAACTAGGTTGGATCATTAAATTGAAAAAAAAAAAAAAAAAAAAAAAAAAAAAAAAAATTGGGGGGTTTTTTTTTTTTTTTTTTTTATTTATTATATATTTTTTTTTTTTTTTTTTTT
>Ga0116231_10015216_pt1 | contig 10013 bp, 10 predicted proteins | sample S1TSphgellanicum_2_FD_89695 | JGI IMG/M metagenome (GOLD analysis project Ga0116231, IMG submission 89695) | Host-associated microbial communities from peat moss isolated from Minnesota, USA - S1T2_Fd - Sphagnum magellanicum MG | ecosystem: Host-associated > Plants > Peat moss > Unclassified... | reverse complement strand
GGCTTCATGAAGCCGGGCAATCGAGCAGCGGTCTTCAAGTCCGAGGTGACTGTAAGCTGTTCCCATGGCAACACCTTAAGCTGGTGTTGCACTTCGTTTGTGAACTCAGCGCATCCACGACTTCCCACGCCCGCAAACCCAATTTCAAGCAAGAATCGTAGGGTGGGTTGAGCGCTTGCCAACCCCACCATTCACGCCCCGCAATCCATCATCGCGCATCCCATCGAAGCAACCCAGCCGGCGATTTGCCTTCTGCAACGTCAAACCGGTATCGGCCGGCTGTCAAGCGGCGGTACATGCCGTTTTCCTGCGAGCCATGCTGATTGGCATCGACCACTTTTTGTCCGATTACGACTAAAAATTTCGCCGCGACAACCTGATTTTCGTCGAAGATCGGCTTACCTGTGATTTTGTCACGCCCCTTCTGTGGATGGACGTAAAAGATGTCGTCGCTCGTGCTTTTATCCTACCAGAAAATTGGCTTATAACGATTTCTCGGATCAGCCGGCGGCTCGCCGAAAGCGGCGGTAAAACCTTCCGCGTTGGCATCATCAAACCAAACACCATAAAAGTCTAAGTCGTAGTGATAACCAGTAAAATCAGCATACTCAAAAGCCTCGTTCGGATCATCATCAAAGTATCTTCTAACCGCGTTGGCGAATATGATTTTGTCGGTTCGAGTAAGCTGGTCATAGCGACCTACGTCACCGCTCGTATCATAAACCAGATCAAAATCTACCGTCCCATCCTTAGCCATGACAAGATGACAAAAACCAAGGCTGTACGTCCTACCGTCTTGATTGAAGTTGATCGGTGCACAATGCTTCTTCGCGTAAACGGGCTCAGACCGGATGTAACTCTCGAAGCTCGCCAAATCCAAATCATCCCGCAACGGCGAATACAGAATGAGATAATCCAAAAGACATATCGCAAACAGTAAAACCGCCCAACGAAAGGATTTAAACAAATTGATTAAACCAACAACGAACAGCAAAGCACCGATGATCAATGCCGAATCGGCAATATAACCACCCAGATTTTCGTTCAGATCCCCCAGCGGCCAATCAAACCGCACAGCCAAAAACAGCGCGACCGGCCCATACGCCAAAACCACCACCCAGAGAGCCTTCAGCTCCCCTCGAACCCGATACGGAAACATATCAAACAAGGACATGATGAGTAGCGACCAATCTTACAATTTTTTTCCGCGGGCAGGCACGGAGATCGACGCCAAAGTGATCTCCTCGCGCAAGGGCAAGGCAACAAGAACGTTAGTTAAACTAACTCGTGACCGCTGTCAAGACAAACGCGCCATTTCCCTGCGCGGCTCCAGATGTTAACTCCATCGAAACCATCGCCCATGAGACCCAATCCCCATGCCCCTCTCCCTCCGCCCCAACTGCGAATTCTGTGACACCAACCTCCCCCCATCCTCCCCCCACGCCCGCATCTGCTCCTACGAATGCACTTTTTGCGCCGATTGCGTCGAAACCCACCTCCAAAACATCTGCCCCAACTGCGGCGGCAATTTCGCCCCCCGCCCCATCCGCCCCGCCACCGAATGGGTCCAAGGCACATCCCTCACCCGCCAGCCCCCATCACAAAAACGCACCCACCTCTCCAAATCCCCCGAACACATCCAAACCCTCATCGCCAAACTAAAATCCATCCCCCCCGAAAGCCGCTAAACCCAACCAATCCAATCCCCTAAAAACGTCAGGTCAACTTACCTGTCCTTTGTGCCACGTGGCACAATCGACAACTCCACTGTCCTATTGTCACCCTAACTAACAACCTCCAACCCCTCCTCAACCCCCCGCAAAATATCCGTCCGCACCTGCGCCTCCGCCCCCGCCACCGGCGCATATACCGCCACCAGCTGCATCGCATTATCCGCCCCGCCCCGATCCAAATAAACCGCCGGCGCCGGCGCCGCCCTCACCCCCGCCACCTTCTCCACCACCCCCAACACCCGCACCCGCGCCGCCTCCAGCCCAACCCCATGCGGCACCGGCATCCGCAGCTCCACCGTCGCCACCGGCGCCTCATACACGCTCATATTCTTAATCGCCGTCCCCCAAACGCTCCCATTCGGAATAATCACCTGCACATTCCCATCCGTCACAATCTCCGTCCAGAACAGCGAAAGCCCCTTCACCACCCCCGTATTCCCCCCCACGGAAACCGAATGCCCAATCCTAAACGGCCGAAAAATCAACAACATCACCCCCGCCGCCAAATTCGAAAGCGTGCCCTGCAGCGCCAGCCCAATCGCCAGCGAAGCCGCCCCGATTACCGCCACCAAACTCGTCGTCTGAATCCCAAACTGCGACAGCACCGCCAGCACCGTCACCACCAGCACAAAATACCGCGCGATCGAGGCAAAAAACCCCCGCAACATCTCATCCACATGTTTTGACGCCGCCAGCCCCCGCCGCACCAGCCGGTCCGCGCACCCCGAAACCCAAACCCCCGCCAGCAAAATCACCACGGCCCCCACCACATGCACCGCGTTGTTCAGCAAAAACGGCAAAATCACCGCCGGGTCATCCATCACCTGCCGAAAACCCGGCACACTCACCGCAACCGCCATCAATCCACTCCTCAACCTTTCAAACCGCCCGCCAAGTCGTCCCCCACCCCCCGCCTTTCAACCCCCTTTGTAACAATCCCGAATACGCCGAAAACAATCGCAACACGCCCGCCACACTCCCGCCACACCCGCCCTCTAACCATCCGCCAACGCGAACCAACGAGGACTCCCATGCGCAAAAATGTCGCCAAATTCGTCGCCACCATCGGCCTGGCCACCATCGCCCTCACCGGCATCGCCGCCGCCCAGCCGCTGCCGCCCTACCCCCATGGCTGGTACGCCCCGCCGCCCCCGCGGCACGAATTCATCCCCGCCCCGCCCGGCGGCGCCTATATCTGGCGCCCCGGCCACTGGGTCTGGTCCGGTCACGGCTATTACTGGACCCCCGGCGCCTACCTCATCCGCCAGCCCTACTGGCACCACTGGGTGGACGGCCACTGGGCCCCCGAATATGGCCACTGGGTCTGGGTCCCCGGCCACTGGGCATAAAACGAAGAAAGCAAGAAGTTCTTTTTTGAAAAAAAGAACCAAAAAACTTTTGCGGGCGGGCGCCGCCCCTCCGGTGTCCCTTTAATTGCCCCCGGCGGGGGCAATTAAAGGGACACCGGAGGGGACAAGCCAGCCCGCAAAAGTTTTTGCGCGCTTTTTTCAAAAAGCGCCGCTTACTTCCCGCTCCCTCGGCGCAAACGCACAAACCCGGTTCCCCCCCCTATCCTTCGCCATATAAAGCGCCGAATCCGCCCGCTGCAGCAGCCTTGCCGGCTCCGCCGCCTCCGCCACCATCGTCACCGCCCCGCAGCTCACCGTCAGAACATCACCCTTCCCATCCGCCAGCCCCAGCCGTTCCACCGCCGCCCGGCACTTCTCCGCCACCTGCGCCGCCCCGGCCTGCCCGCCTTTGTCCACCGCCAGCACAATCCCGAACACATCCTCGCCAAACCGCGCCACCACATCCCCCGCGCGGGACACGCAGCCATGCAGGCACGAAGCCACGCGCCGCAGCGCCGCCTCCCCCGCCTCCCGCCCGCGCGCCGCGGCCAGCCGGCCCAACCCGTCCACCTCGAACAGCAGCAGCGCCACCGGCGCCCCGGCCCGCCTGGCCCGCTGCCATTCCGCCGCCAGCGCCGCCTCAAACCCGTGCCGGTTCAGCAGCCCCGTCAGCCCATCCGTGTCCGCCAGAGGCTCCCTGTGCCGCGCCACCGCCTCCCGCAGCCGCAATTGCGCCGCCAGGCGCCGCCCCAGCGCCGTCAGCGCCGCCGCGGATTCCCGGCTCACCTTCTGCTCCAGCACAAACACGCCGCCCGCCAGAGTCCCATCCGCCCCCACCCAATGCACCCCCGCCACCGCCTCCACCCCCAGCCTCGCCTTCACCTCCGGGCCTGAAAACGCCTCGAACGCATGCGGCGCCGCGGCGGATGCGTGGTACGCCGCCACCGCCGCCCCATCCAGCCTTCCGGCCGTGGCGGCGGTCGTCAGCCCGCTTGCGCTCCGCCCCGCCGCCAGCGCCACGCCGCCGCCCACGCACGCCGCCAACAGCGCATAGTCGCGCAATTCGCTTTCCAATGATTCAGTGACCGCCATGCCCGGAAGTTAAGCCTTGATTGTTGCCAACCCCGGCTTAGCCGAGAATAGTGCACAAACTCCTAACGGAATGCGGTTACCAAAAAATGAAACAAATCGTCATCGCCCCGCCTTCCTTCGCCCTCACGAAGAACTTTTAAACCCCACAAGCCTCGGTTATAAGAAATTTTATGGCCGATTCGGGTTCAAAACTCAGCTTCGAGGACCTGCTCGCCGCCGCTGAGGCCGCGCAGGCCGCCGCCGACCACGCCCAGGGCATCGACCTCGCGGAGCGCGCCGCCGCCAGCGCGACCGCGCCCGCCCAGCAAGCCGCCGCCTTGCGCGTAAAAGCCAATCTCTGCATGCGCGCCGGCCGGAACGAGGATGCCGCCGCCGCCTATGAACGCGCCTGCTGCCTGCTCGACGACACCGGCCACGACGCCCTGCTCTGCGAAACCCTCACGGACCTCACCCTCATCTACGTCCTGCTCGGCCTGCATGGGGAGGCTTTGCACGCCATCGGCCGCAGCCGGGAAATCGCCGCCCGCCTCGGCGACCCGCGCTTGCTCTACTGGGCCCTCAACCGCACCGGCGTGGTCCATAACAGCCTGGGCGACGCCGCCGCCGCGGACTTCGTCATGCGCGACGCCCTGGCGCTCGCCGACAATCTCGGCCCCCACGAAAAATTCTGCATCCTCAACAACATCGCCGACAACATCCACTGCATGGTATCCCCCTCCGCCGCGCAGCTCGCGGAAGGCATCGCGCTCGCCGGCCAGGCCCTCAGCCTGGTCAGCGACGGCCGCCAGCCCTACCAGCGCGCCCTGGCGCTCGGCAATCTCGGCTTCCTGCTCGCCCTCACCGGCGACTTCCCCGGCAGCCTCGCCGCGCTGCAGGACGCGCTGGCCCTGGCCAGAACCCACGGCCACCAAAACCTCGTCCTGATGAACGACCACTTTATCGCCCGCGTCAAACTTTTGCAGGGCGAAACTGAAGACGCCATCGCCCGCCTGCAAAACATCCTGCCGGAGGCTGAGCGCCAGGCCGAAAAACCCGTCCTCGGCCGCATCCACATGCAGCTTTCCGCCGCCCTGGAAGCCGCCGGCGAGACCGCCATGGCCCTCACGCACTACAAGCGCGCCCACGCCATCGAGCGTGAATACAACACCGCCGTCGCCACCTCCCGCACCCGCATGCTCGGCGACGTCCTGGCGCTGGAAAAATCCAAAATCGAAGCTGAACGCGCCCGCCTGGAAGCCGAACGCCTGCGCGTGCAAAGCGCCGCGCTGGAACTCGAAAAACGCGAGCTCCACGCCAAGGCCAACCAGGATTCCCTCACCGGCCTGCACAACCGCCGCTACGCGGATTCCGCCCTCGCCGCCCTGTTCGCCCGCGCCGCCGCGGAAAACCTCCCGCTCTGCGTGGCGCTCTGCGACCTCGACCGCTTCAAACTGATCAACGACAATTTCGGCCACGCCACCGGCGACGCGGTGCTGCGCCAGGCCGGCAAAATCCTCGCCGGCCACGCCCGCGCCTCGGACCTCATCGCCCGCTATGGCGGCGAGGAATTCCTCATCGTCTTCGTCAATTCGGACCTCGCCCCCGCCGCCGCGGCGTGCGAGCGCCTGCGCGGCGCCATCGCCACCTATCCCTGGTCCACCATCGCCGAACACCTCACGGTCACCACCAGCATCGGCCTCGCCCTCGCCGACCCCGCCACCCCCCCCGAAACCGCCCTAGCCGCCGCCGACAAACTTTTGTACCGCGCCAAACAATCCGGCCGCGACAACGTCCAAGTCCAACACCCCGGAACCGATCCGCACGGGTCATGAATGGCGGATACGATCATTTCGACAAAATATAAATCTCATTCATCACCCCCAACACACTAACACGCCGCGACTGAAACCGCCTGACCTCGACATCAAACCTGGTCTCCCGGCTGATCAGCAGCGGCAAATCATAGCCATACCGCCAGGTCACCAGCGACCCGCTCACATCCTGCGGATTGCCGTGAAATTCCGGGAGGCCGAACGTTTCGATATGATCCTGCCGTTGAAACGCCACCTGCACGGAATAAAGCCGGTCCCATTCCGTCGGCACCGCGAAAATACATTTCCCGCCCTCGGCCAGCGTCCGGTAAATCTCATTCAGCGCCTTGAACGGATTGAACAAATGCTCCAGCACATCCAGATGAATCACAAGATCGAACACCCCATCCCCAAAACTCTGCCGCTCCAAATTCTCATTCCGAACCCCGCCAACCATCTCGCCCAGGCCAACATCCGGAAAATACCCGGTCCGCACATAACCCGGGCAATTCTCTAAAAACCAGATCGTCAAACCGCGATCCGCGGCCGAAGACTCGTGCACCCTCGCGCGCTTCAGCGCGTCTCCCGGAAACGCATCCCGCAACACCGCGGCCAAGGCGCGTTCGCGCGTCAGGCACCCGCCATTCGGGCAATCGGGCGAGGTCAGCTTGTCGCGGGCGGAACAATAATCGTTGTCACACTCAAACAATTTCTCCCGCTCGCAGATCGGGCACACCGCGACAAATGACCTGATCTCGACCGTCTCATGATCCTTGCGGCACACATGGCAGATCGTCGCTATCTCACCCATCTCCAAACACGCTCCTCGCTCAATGCCCCGCCGCGCCGGCCCGCCCGGCCCATCCGCCGACCCGCCACCGCGACCCATCTTGCCTATCATAGGCCACAAAACCGCCCTTGCCCAAAACCCCGCCTGTTCTTGCCATCGCCCCCGCCCAAGGCTAGACGGCGCCGATCAACATCGGATTCTTTCACCCATGACCGCAAAAACCACATTCGGCTTCCCCGAAGCCGCCGCCCGCCTCGGCGTGTCGCTCCGCGTGCTCCGCCACGCCATCCGCGCCGGCAAAATCCCCGCCCCGGCCGAAAACTCCGCCGTCGCCCGCCTCTCCCCCGAATGGCTCGCCGGCGCGCAAGAAGCGGCCGAGAAAAACCCCGCCGCCCTCAACCGCGCTTTTACCCAAAAAATCCCGCCCTTCGCCCGCTACGCCGGCACCTCCGCCTGGCGCAAATACGCCGTCCGCGTCCGCGCCCACGCACACTTCCAGGCCGCTCAGCAAACCGCCCCAAACCGTTAGGTCCGTATTAACCACCTCCCTCTAGGCTCGGCTGACGAGATTTTGTGGAGAAGCGGGCCGTGTTGGACAGATTAAAAGCAGGTTCGCGCGCCGCCGCGCAAATGGCGGCCCTGGATCATTCGGTCGCGTTCATCGAATTCAGCCCGGACGGCGTGGTGCAATGGGCCAACCAGAATTTCTGCCGCACCCTGGGCTACAGCCTGGACGAAATCCGCGGCAAGCATCACCGATTATTCGTGGAGCCGGCCTACGCCGACTCCTTCGAATACCGGGAATTCTGGGCAAAACTCGGCCGCGGGGAGTTTGATACCGCCGAATATAAACGCATCGCCAAAGGCGGCCGCGAAATCTGGATCCAGGCCTCCTACAACCCGGTCAAATCGCGCACCGGCCGGGTGCTGAGAATCCTCAAACAGGCCACCGACATCACGGCGCAAAAAATCAAGGCGGTCGAAACCAGCGGCATCGTCACCGCCCTCTCGCGCGCCGCCGCGGTCATCGAATTCACCCCCGACGGCGAAATCCTCAACGCCAACGAAAATTTCCTCGCCGCCATGGGCTACGGCCTGGACGAGATCAAGGGCAAGCATCATCGCATGTTCGTCGATCCGGCCTACGGCCAATCCCCAGCCTATGCGGAATTCTGGCACAAACTCAAAGCCGGCGAAGTCGCCGCCGACGAGTATAAGCGCTTCGCCAAAGGCGGCCGCGAAGTCTATCTGCTGGCGACCTACAACCCGATCTTCGATCTGAAACAGCGCGTCGTCAAAATCGTCAAAATCGCCAACAACATGACCGACCATAAGGCGGCTTTGGTGGAACTCGGCGCCGGCCTGCGCCAGCTCACGCAAAACTGGCTCGACTACCGCATCACCAAACCCTTCATCCCGCAATACGAATCACTCAAAACCGATTTCAACGCGGCGATGGAAAGCCTGCGCGCCACCGCCGCGACGCTGGAGCAGATCGCCGCCGGCGACCTTTCGGTCCAGCCCAAACCGCTCTCCGACAAGGACATCCTCGGCGTCGCGCTGGAGCGGATGACGATCAATCTGCGCGCCACCGCCGCCGTCACCGGCCAGGTCGCCGACGGCGACCTCTCGGTGGACCACAAGCCGATGTCGGAGAAGGACACGCTCGGCCAGGCCATGCTGCGCATGGTCGGCAATCTGCGCGCCACCGCCGCCGTGGCCGACCAGATCGCGGACGGCGACCTCACCGCCCAGCCCCGCCCGATATCGGAGAAGGACACCTTGGGCCTCGCCCTGCAGCGCATGGTAGAACGCCTGCGCAACGTCGTCGGCAACGCCCTCGTCGCGTCGGACAGCGTCTCCTCGGGCAGCCAGCAGCTCTCCGCCACCGCCGCGCAGTTGAGCGACGGCGCCTCCCAGCAGGCCGCCGCGGCGGAAGAAGCCTCCGCCGCCATGGAGCAGATGTCCGCCAACGTGAAACAAAACGCCGATAACGCGGCGCAGACCGAAGCCCTCTCCCGCCAATCCGCCAAGGAAGCGCAGGCCAGCGGCGAGGCGGTGAGCCAGGCGGTGGCGGCGATGCAGACCATCGCCGAGAAAATCACCATCGTGCAGGAAATCGCCCGCCAGACGGACCTGCTGGCCCTGAACGCCGCGGTGGAAGCCGCCCGCGCCGGCGAGCACGGCCGCGGCTTCGCCGTCGTCGCCTCGGAGGTCCGAAAACTCGCCGAACGCAGCCAGATCGCCGCCACCGAAATCGGCGCCGTCTCCGGCGAAACCGTCAAGGCCGCGCGCCACGCCGGGGACATGCTCACCACCCTGGTCCCCAAAATCCTCAAAACCTCGGAACTGGTCTCCGAAATCACCGCCGCCTGCCGGGAGCAGGATGTCGGCGCCAGCCAGGTGAACGAGGCGATCCAGCAGCTCGATCAGGTCATCCAGCTCAACGCCTCGGCCTCCGAACAAATGACCGCGACCGCCGACCAGCTCTCCACCCAGGCGGAGGAGCTGCAAACCACCATCGCCTTCTTCCGCACCGACGCCACCGGCTCCAGCCGCCCGGCGCCCGTAAAACCCCAGCCCTCCTTCGCCCGCGCCACCCCCAAACCCGCCCCCAAACCCGCCCGCAAACCCCTCGACCCCAAAGGCAAATTCAAACCCGTCAGCAAACCCGGCAACGGTTTCGCCCTAGACCTCGCCGTCGGCGGCCCCGACGCCGCGGACGCTCACTTCAAGGCGCACGCCTAGCCAAAAAAAAGATTCATCCGCAGATGACGCAGATGGCCGCAGATAAAAACCGATTTACACCACCGGCATTGCGCCCAACCCCCCGCCCCCTCCACGTCATGCAAGCGCATGCTGGCATCCACGACTTTGTCACACCCTCGGTCCTTCCGAAGAGTCGAAAGAAAAGCAGCGCTTTTTAAAAAAAGCGCGCAAAAACTTTTGCTAGCTGCGGGCGGTTTGAGCGGGATTGCCTTTAATCGCCGCCGAACGGCGGCGATTAAAGGCAATCCCGCTCAAACCGCCCGCAGCTAGCAAAAGTTTTTTGGTTACTTTTTTTCAAAAAAGTAACGGCTTCCTCAGCCCAATCTCTTCTTATCTGCGGCCATCTGCGTCATCTGCGGATAAATCTCTTCCGCCCAATCCCCCCCGCCCTCATGCATAACTATGCATCGGCACCAAATTATCCAAAAACCGCGTCGCGCAAGCCGACCATGAATACATCTCCGCATGCGGCCGGCACGCCGCGCGGTCG
>Ga0116231_10015213_pt1 | contig 10013 bp, 5 predicted proteins | sample S1TSphgellanicum_2_FD_89695 | JGI IMG/M metagenome (GOLD analysis project Ga0116231, IMG submission 89695) | Host-associated microbial communities from peat moss isolated from Minnesota, USA - S1T2_Fd - Sphagnum magellanicum MG | ecosystem: Host-associated > Plants > Peat moss > Unclassified... | reverse complement strand
CCACCCTGCCCCAAAACAACCGAAAAGAAAAAAAAACAAAGCTCCACTGAGCCTTTTCATTGCCTGCATGAAATTTCTATTTTCAAAACAATTAATCACCATTCAACCTGGACTAATAACCCCATCATAAACTGGGGTTGATTATTTGCACATTTAAGAACACATTTTAGTACATTCTACTAATACAAAAATATTTCTTGCTGAAAAAAAAGGATATACAACACCTTTCCTATGTTGGCTACAAAACCCAACTTTCAAAATGTGCAAATATGATACCAATTGTGAAAATGTGTTGCCTACCACCAAACGATACAATATGAGTTCACCAGTTTCTAGTTCCCTCTTGATTGCACACCTCATTGCATAGAGAAACCCTATTAACTGATGCCATCATGCACACCAAGACCTTACCATTGCACACCTCATACTTGGGGATATTAGTTCATTTACAAGGACGCAAGTGTTGTTGCACATGATAAGAAACATCAGCATGCAACAGTAGGGTTTTGGTTTGCAAGGATAAGGAACAGTAGTGTATGACAATAGGGGAATAGGTGTGTGATAGGGAATTGAGAAAGCTTGAGAGGTTGAAATTGCAAAGGGAAAAAGCATAGACATTCAATTACAAACTACAAGCATTGAAATACACATGAATTGGGCATTTCACTTTTAGAAATGCTCGCCTCTTGCAAATAAAGTTTTGCTTCATAAGGCTATCTCCAGATACATAAGTTTTTAGGATGTTTTATTTCGGGAGTCCTTTACACATTTCCACAAAGTGGTTCCAGAATATTTGTGCTTGGTGAGGAATTCTGCTAAGAGCAACTCCTACTGTGCTCAGTATGTGACCCTGGAGATTAGAATTAGATGAAAAAGGTTACAACATGCCAGTTCAGCTCAGCAAAATGGTTTTGGCCCAGCATTTTTGCACAATTTGCTGAGGCTCGTTAGAGGCAGAGTACAGCCTAACACCGTTCAGAGAACGGTGCAATGAATATTATCTGACTGCTGCTCCCTGTTTCTGATTGGTTAATCATAATGATTGATTGAAGTAGTTTGCATTAAAGTAAATAACTAAACTAGGTTGTGAGAAATATTTTTGCAGTCTCCTGTACTAAGCCTAGCCGGAGATGCCCTGGTCACTAACACTAGATTGCTTTGTAGCACTAACTTCAAGCATACACAGCTTCCAAGTGTATGCTCTTCTTATTCTTCCTTTTAATCAACTAATTTTCATGCTCCACCACCCTCGCCCTGGCCTGGTCAGAGGCATTCTAGAAGCCAGGATCAACCAAGCCCTGCAGCTCTCCCCCCCAGCTTGAAGTGGTAACTTTCTTTTTCTCAAGCAATACAGAATAGCCCAACAATGGGTGGGTGGCATGGTGTAATATACATAAGAAAATCCCGATTGTAAGACATCAAGAAGTATGCAGAGAGAGGAATCCACCTTTCCTGGCAAACAGATTGACTGCACTAGATCATTGCATCCTGATGGCAGATGCAGTCTGTTAAGGAATAACAAAATGGCCATAACCCATCTTCTAGAATATTCCCATAACCAAGGTTCTATTAACCCCTGATTATGGGAATATTCCCGTGGCACGGGTTAAGAGACAGGCTTCAGGCTTCTTCTCCCTGGATCCTTGGTTAGGGAGAATATTTTTAGAAACCCCGGGGTTCTTATACCTGGACATAAGAATATTCAAAAAATCCATTTCAGTTAACTAACTGGAAGGGAAGAATCAAGTAGTTGAATACCAGTTTTTAGTGGGCAGCATCAAATGTATGCAGCCTTCAATGTGGCCCTTCTATTCAAACCCAGTTTCAAACAAATCCCTCAGCCAATGGGCATGTATCTATACACGACAAAACTTCACCCAAATGGATAGAATACTAATTTAAGTACATGCCCAAAGGACAACTTAGTGAAGTTTTGTGGCCCCCCCCAACCTTCAAACGAAACAGAAGAAACAAATCTACGCTCATCATCTGCTACTGCTGCCAGTCGCCTCAGAATCTATCCTCTAACTTATTGGCAATGGACTACCTTTGCAATGGACTTGTCCTTTGTGTCAGGTTAACCAAAAAACACACTTATTGGCAATAGGAGTGGAATCGTTCCGTTACCATGACCATGACACCCGTGTCACCAAAATAAAGCGGCGGAGAGAAAATTAGTTCCTCCTCACCACTGAGGAATTAACTTGTTGATACACCTACATCAGATCTCCACTCTAAAGCTCCAACCTCACTCAACAAACATGGCTTGCATGATTTTGCATAAATGAAATGTCACATGCAATCCTCTCTAGCCTAGATAATAACCTTCATCTCAAAATGAAGCTAATGGGTGATTGTTGGATTGGCACCCTTTGGAATCACTCTAATGAGCATATTTTCAATTCATGCTCCTCAACGTGTAGATAAACATGCATTTTCTCTCTGACTTACTAAATTGATGGTTTTTGAACCTTGGGACATGTAATAGAAACCTCATAGCATTTCCAAAGCTCTCCTCATGAATATGTTAAAAATAGAATTTTTTTTCACCATATGATACAAACAAAGCTTGTGTTTCATGATTCAACAACAACATTAGGCTCACCATTGAACATGTGACAACACAAAATTACAAATGGAAAAGTTGAATGAGACTTTTTCTATTGATTCAACTCAAACTTTGAATATACTCCTCAAAACATACACAACAAAAATAACTCTTGCTACTCAACAAGATGATAATAAGGACATTTGACTTTCTCAATTTCGACATGACAAGAGACAAATACCCCTTTGGTGACTAGCTTTCAACTCCTATTTTTACAATTGTTCAAGGAATTCAAACACACTCACTTCACACAAATTTCATCACGATGTCCAATTATCCTTTGGATCTTCATCATCTTCACAACCATCCTTTTAATTCTAAATCTTCTATTAACATGACATTTCAAACCTAAATCCTAAGTTCCCAACACAACAAAAACCTAATGGTTAAATTACAATATTGTCAATGTGAACATCCAACATTCATCTGGTTGCATTCATTAGTCACAACCTCAACCTCCAATTCTACCAAAACATCACCAAAACAAATAAAGAAATGTTTCATTTAATTTTGTTTAATTATCATAGTACATCACTTAAGTCTCCTTCTAACCCCTAGCTTCACCATGCAAGCTTGGTTCTCACCATCATTCCATCACATTCTTCATCAAAAACATAAAACAAGAAACCAGTTTGGCAACAACATCCAAGTTGCCGTTTTCAATATTTTTCACTTACAAGTCCACACATATTAAATACACACATTTTATTTTAAACAACAAAGGTAAACTTCACATTTGGCCACCTCCAATATAACAAAGATAGTGTGTTGAACTTTCATTTTAGTTGATGATAATGTGTAGAAATTTCATTCCCCATTCACACTTGCAAAAATAATAATAATCACCATTCCATATCACACCAAGTTTTCAAAAGATCCAATAAAGGAAATATCTATTAAGTAATGGCCATTGGGATGATATAAAAGAAAGGACCCCAAAATATGTATCACACAATGGCCATGGAGAGGACCCAAGAATAGGTATGTAATTAAGTAGTGATGGGCAAACATGTCCTTTGCTAGTACCACTAAAAATGTCACACCTTGATTTTATTAGACCCATTAAACTTTTAAAAATCATAGGAAACACTTAAATAAATATTTTCATAAAAAAGTTAATGAATATGTTTATTAAGTACCATGGATTTTGGAATTTCAATGATATCAAAAATTTTGCATATTTTGATGTTCCTAATCATTACATTTTTTTAAAAAATTAAAATGTAACATTAGCTTCTTTCTTTCAACTTTTTAGTCAAGAATACAAATTTGAAACATGATTTGAGAAATTTCTTTTAAATGTTTTTCCTAAGGTAATTTTGAAATCATTCTATTTTTTATTTTTTATTAAGAAATTAATTTAAGAAATATAATTTAGTTACAAATTTTCAAAATTAAAAAATTTGATACCTAAGGGGGCCATCATTGTTAACAATACAAATTTTTAATAGTTTTCATCTTTTAATTTTAATATAAACTTCAAACCATATATTAAGGCAATCAATGGATAAACATGAAAAAAATAATAATTTATAATTGTGAAAACATTTTAAGGAAACAACCCAAGAAGATAATTTGGGAATTTTTGGTTCTTTAACCATCCTTTGAAGTGATTCCTATTAGTACCACCCAAGGATAGGTTTGTCTTTATGTATTCAAAGTATTGGGCAAGTTCAAATTGAGGTTTTCTAGGTTAAATTTTGAAAGAAAAATATAATTTATTGTAAAAAATTCAATTTGAACTTGAACATTTGCAAAAGAAACACCACATGTGAGCAATTAAGTATAATAAAGTAAACTAATATTAATCTAAAGGTGGTTTTATTAATATTAATGTAAAAGGAAGATGCAATTGAAAAACTTCAAAATGACTTATGTTTTAACTAACCTAATTTATTTAATCTACCTAACATTTGATCTAACTAACTTGTGTTTCATGTAACTAGTAATATTATTAATCACAACACCCCCTCTTACTAATAAAGTGATGATAATGGCTAAACTTTAGGATTGTGGCAAATATTATGTGGTTGATTACATTCGATTGGGTTTAATAAAAAAATATCCTTCTTTTGAATCACAATGGGATGAAAACATGAAATAAGGAGGCAATCACACTAGGGTTAAAGTCCTTTCCAAGGACTGCATTTTTCATGTGACAGTTTTCTATTGGTTTATACTTCATTTTTCACATAGTTTTTCAAATATAATATCAAATTTGAGGCGAAATATGAAATATAACATGATAAAAACTCAATTTTTTTTGCATCAAGCTTTAGATTATAATCACATCTATAACTTTACTTTGGACCATGATTACAAATTCAAAATTTTGATAGTGCTTAAGCATGTTTGAGTATCAAAATTTAAAAGCATATATGTATTTTTATTTTTTGAATATTTTGAACATGTGAATCTTTTCTTGTGTATATTAAAGTTTTTTTAAAATGAAATGATTTGGTGAACATTTGATGAGGAAAAAAAAAATTTGAAACAAAAAAACCACATGTCCACATGTTTTTCTTGAATGATTTAAACATATAAAAAGACTCTTGAAACATGGTGAAGTTTCATGAAAATTTTGTAGTTGCAACTTTGAAAGTATAAAAAACTATTTCAAAAATTAAATGATTTTTTTATATATAATGTTCCCATGGTGATTGTTCAAAAATTTGAAAAATAGTTTTTAAGGATTATCCACACATTCTATAGCTCCTTATTTCATGCTTTCACCTTATGATTATTTTGCATGTCATCTCAAACTTTGTCTTTCCAAATGTTTTAGAATAAATGTTTATAGGTTGTTTTAAAACAAGGATATACCCCATCTCCACTTCACTCGCAAGGACTTTCATATGCACATAATGGTAATGAAGTCCCACATGTTACATGCGAGTGTGAATTATAGGATTTATATGTCCAAGCTTTGTGTTGGCTTGATTGTCACAAAGTAATTTTATAATGTTCAAGTGAAACTTGCCAAGTTCTTTAAAAAAGATGGTCATCCACAATAATTCTTTTACCCTCTCTACCATCTATATATATTCAAACTTGGTAGATGACAAAACCATAGATGGTTGACATTTATTAAACCATGTTATTGTAGCTCTCCCCATTCAAAATTAATATCCCCCGATTGATTTCCTAGTATTTAAGTAACCACCCTAATCACATCAATGTATGTTGTTAGAATCTTCATATCTCCATGATGGTAAAAGATGCCAAGATCATTGGTCTCCCTGAAGTATTACAATATTTGCTTCATAGCAAGCATGTGATATTCTTATGGTTTAACCAAGAATCAAATCACCACTTTGATGGGAAATGATAAGTTTAACTAAATGTTCATTAGACAATTCAATTTACTTATGATTATCTGGTAGAACATTTGATCTACCTCTTTTGCATGCATGCATGTTAAACTATAACTTCAATTCAATCATTGGTATATGCACATGGTTACAATTCTCAAAACCAAACTCTTACAAGATGTTGATAACATAACCCCTTTTTGACATACAAATTTCATTCTACAAACATATGAATTCTATCCCTATGTATTTTTTAACATGACCAAGATTGGTAATTTCAAATCTAGACTTTAGTTGTTCTTTTAGCCATTAAATCTTTTCGATGTGATCCTTAGTTATGAAAAGATCATCTACATAAATTATCAGAATAACAATTTTTTAATTTTCAAAAAGATAATATAAATTGTAGTCATAATAATTATGTTTTAACATTTAACTTTGTAAGTACTAGTCTATTTTCTTGTACCAACTTGTCCTTGGTGGTTTTTGGAAACCATATAATGTTTTATTCAACTTACAAATTTCGATATTGAATTTTCCATGTTTAAAGCCTAACAATGGTTCCATGAAAACATTTCCTTTTAAATCACCATTAAGGAAACTAGTATTTATATCTAGGTATGATATTTTCCAATTGTTTTTAGCCACAAGAAAAGTGATGGCTCTTGTAAATGTCCACTTTGTTACTAGTGTGAAAGGTCCCTATAATCCACCATTTTTTTATGTTCAAAACTTCTAATGATTAGCCTAGCTTTGAACTTGGGTCTTGCCCTTTTGTCCTTGGTTTAATTTTAAATATCCATTTTGTATGTTTTGGTTGTTTCAATGCAAAAGGTAAATCCACCAATGACCATGTCTAATTTTTTTTCTATCAAACCCATTTTTTCAAACATTTTCTGATTCCATTTTTAGTATTTTATTGCATCATGAAACTTAATATAAATGAACCATATTGTGTGGATTCTCAAATATCTATTACATTCAAAAAAAATCTTTGTACTTATGTGGAAAAGTTATGTTGTGAATAGATTTCTTGGGAGGTGAACTTTCACCTAGCAAGATTGTATTCAATGAAAATGTTTGTTTGTAGCATTATTGTCAATTAAATATTTGAAATGTGGATTGACAATTTTTTAAAAATTATTGACATTTGTGGTTATTTTTGGATAGGAATTTGGTGAAATTAGTTGGTGATCATCTTTAAATGGCTGGTTTTTTGGCAAATCTAGAGGTTTCATTGATAAATCTCTTCCTTTAGTCTTGACAATTCTACCATTGAATGAACTTGGGCTCTTCCATTTGCAAGAACCACAAAAGTCCATTTGTTAACAATGCTTGGATCAAGATGAACATATCTTGATGTGATGATTTTTTTAGTAGACCATAACATCGAGAAACATGAGTTTGATCATTAAACCCCACCATTCATGACACATTCATGACTTTCAAATTGAAATTTGTTTTATAATTGTTTTAAAATGTTTACAACTTAAGCACAATATCCAAAAGTTCAAACATGGACCAAGTTTGGTTTATTACTTGAATACATCTTCTTTAGAGTGCAACCATTATTGTATGTGCAAGTACATAGATGATCAAGGAGGTAGCACATAGTTTTGACTACCTTGCCCCAAAGGTCTGATGGAGTTTAATTTTTGAACACCAGCTTATGTGCAATTCCATGAATGATCGATTATGCCATTTGGAACAACCATTTTGTTCTACAATACAACTTTCAATAGTTTCATGCTGAATTATATTCAATCTACAATATTCTTCAAAGTCTCTAAAATTTTATTCTTTGCCTTCATCATTCTTTAAAGCTTTTAATCAATAGCCACTTTCATTTTCAACTAATCTTTGAAAGATTTTGAATTTATTGAAAACTTCATCTTTTCTATGGAAAAAACACCCAACATTTTCGAGTGTGATCATCCACCAATGTCATCATGAAGTAAAAATGTCCTTGAAATGTTGGAGTTGGAAGGGGTTGACACAGATATGTGTGGATTAAATCAGTTTGTTTTCTAAACATTGCAAAACAGGTCTTGAAGTTTTCTGGAACATGTTTGGCTTATGGGCGTGCTTGACTAGAGGTAGTTGAGGAACACCAATGGTATGGTGTTTATTAATCATGGCATGCAATTGCTAATAGTTGGCATGCCCCATGCATTGATGCCACAACTAGTGCACATTGTCATTTTCTATTACATTTAAATTATTCTAGAGCACTACAATCATGGGCTACATGCATCTAGCTTATACAACTTGTTAATATTTTTTATTACCATTGGTTAGTATGACTTTGGGATTTATTTGTTGATTATGATACGTTGATTTGAATTCAACAAATGATAACCTTTATTTATAAGATAACTACGTAATAGAATGTTTTTTTGAAAAAAATGAACATATAAAGCTTCAAGAATTGTTGTTATTTTACCATTTGGCAAGGTTAAGTTCACATTACCTTCCACAATAATCGGATGGTGTCCTTCATCAACTATTATTACCATAAAAAAATATTTTCCTTCTTGACCTTGTTTAACAATTTTAAAAATTGGTGAAAGTTTTGCTAGTTCCTATATCTAAATATAAGATGGAGGACTTTTCTTAGGTGAAATTCAGATTGGATAAACAAGTTTTTATAATATGTGTATCAATTTCATCTAAGATTTCTTTTTCAATGTCACTATCTTTGTTAGCTCAATCTATGGTTTCAAAATTTATAACATGTGCATAAACATGTTTGTTTCAAGCCTTGTATTTAACCAACTTTTGTTCATACTCTTTAAGCTTATCCTCTAGATGCTACAAGGGGTACTCCTTTTCCCAATGGCTTCCATCATGACAATGGCTACAAGTTTTGGTTAAACTTTGAGAAAATTTTGCTCCTTGGTACAAGAGGATGTGCTTGGTGTGAAGTGCTTAAAGAGAGTGAAATTTTTTGTTCCATCACTTTTCAATGCTTTGTACCATTGGCAAAAGCCCAATATTAGGTTCTAATACCATGAAAGAAAAAAAAACATGTTACAAAAACTCCAAACTGAGCTTGAACAATTGCAAAATAGTCACCACAAGTTAGTGATTAAGTACACAACAAAAAAAAACTAATATTAATCTAGAGGTGGCCTTAATAATACTAACATAGAAAAAACATGCAACTTGAATTTCTTGGAATGAGTTATGTTCTAACTAACCTTATCTATATTATCTACCTATTTTATGCTTTACCTAACTAGTATTATTACTTGTTTCACAACATTTTTTGAAGTATTCTAATCAAAGGTTCAAAAGTTCTTGAAACTAGATTTGGATCTAGTTTGTGAAATTGCCTTTTGCTGAAATTAAAATTCAAACCCAAATTCCCTTTTTGATCTATTTAAAAAGAGGTCCAAGTTCTTTAGTTATATAAATTAAAAGTTTTTAACAATGCCAAAACTAATCCTTGTTGTTTATGTTGACAATTCAGCTTTAGGGAAACCTTATGAAATAAATTGTGGTCGTGTGGGGTAGTGAAGTAATATCTAGGTGGTACCCCATTTGCTATTTCTCCTCACCCAAACAACAAACAAATCAAATCAACCGTTGCCATTCCAAAATAAAAATAAAATGGGCTTCTTCAGTACCTATTTCATTGGTTATAAGGATTTGTTTTCTTCCCCAATTTTCTCACAATTTTCTCCTACATTAAATACACCCCTCCATGAACATGGGTACCTCTTTTAGGCAAGTTAATTGATCTTAGTTGGGTGCAATGTAAATGAAACCAAACTTGATTTCAAAACAAATTAGGCTTTAATTTTTTTTTGAAGACTTGAAAATTGAAAGTTTTATCAATCCAAATTCTCAAAACCACACTAGAATTTCTATGAAAAAACCCTGACCAAAAAAAAAAAAAAAAAAAAAAAAAAAATCTTTTAAAAATAAAAAACAAAACAACACCCAAAAAAGAAAATATTATAAATAAAAAAAAGAAAAAAAACAAAAAAATAAAAATAAAGAAAAAACAAAAAAAAAAAAAAAAAACACAAACAAAAAAAAAAAAAAAAAACAAAAGACAAGAAAAAAAATGAAAATAAAGGAAGGAGCTT
>Ga0116231_10015211_pt1 | contig 10013 bp, 12 predicted proteins | sample S1TSphgellanicum_2_FD_89695 | JGI IMG/M metagenome (GOLD analysis project Ga0116231, IMG submission 89695) | Host-associated microbial communities from peat moss isolated from Minnesota, USA - S1T2_Fd - Sphagnum magellanicum MG | ecosystem: Host-associated > Plants > Peat moss > Unclassified... | reverse complement strand
CGGGAGAGGAACAGCCGGATCCGGCGCTGTTTCCGGCGTTGCGCGCGCATCGCGTCATCCCGCTCGCCGGGCATTTCCTGCCGCGGGAGGCGCCGGAGCCGATCATTGATGCCGTGCGGGAACTGCTTCGCCCCGAGGCATGATTACCTTCCGCGACGCCGTGCATGCCGATCTGCCCGCCATCGTCGTGCTGCTGGCGGATGATTCGCGTGGCGCGACCCGCGAACAGCCCACCGATCCGCTGCCGCCGCAATATGGCGAGGCGTTCGCGGCCATCCGGCGTCAGGAGGGCAACACGGTGCTGGTCGCGCAGCTTGACGGCGCGGTGATCGGCTGCCTGCAACTGACCTTCATCCCCAATTTGTCTCATCTCGGCATGAAGCGGGCGCTGATCGAGGGGGTGCGCGTCGCCGGGGTTCTGCGGGGCCAGGGCATCGGCGAGCGGATGATCCGAGAGGCCATCGCCCGCGCGAAACAGGCTGGATGCGGGGTGGTGCAACTCACCACCAATGCCGTCCGCGCCGACGCGCAGCGCTTCTACCGCCGACTTGGGTTCGAGGCGTCGCATGTTGGGATGAAGCTGAGTCTCTGAGGTCGGAGCTTTATCTTGCGCAGTCGCCGAGACGGCGAACGCTTGGATCATCCCCTCCCCGATCCCCGCCCACAACGGGACGGGGAAGTAAGGCGCGGCGTCAGACCCGCTCGCTCACCGCGATTGCAACCTTGCAGCCGGCCTTGATGACCCGGCTCAGTAGCCGGTAGCCGGGCGTCAATTCGGCCTCATTGGCCAGCCCGATGTCACGATGCTCCAGTTCCTCGGCGCGGAATTCCTCGATCGTGTTCCGCAGCGCCGCCTCGTCCTCGCCCAATACGGCGGACTGGGCGGAATAGTGCTCGTCGATCGCCTCCTCCACCGCCACCGTGCAGGCCATCGCCGCGCGCACTCCCATCGCCGCCGTGGCGGCGCCCAGCGCGAAACCGGCGAGGTGCCACAGCGGCAGCAAAGCCGTCGGCCGCACACGGCGTGTCGCCACCAGATCGGCGAAGGTCTTGAGGTGATGCTCCTCCTGCGCCTGCATATGTCTCAGGATCTCGGCCTTGTCGGTGCGGCCGAGCACCGCGAGTTGTCCCTGATAGATGCGCTTGGCGCCATATTCGCCTGCATGGTCGACGCGGATCATCCGCTCCACCAGTTGGCGGGCCGTGGGGTCGCCCGGCATCCGGTCTCCGGCGGTCTCGAACACGGTCTCGCTCATGGCCCACTCCGTCGGCTGCGCACTAGGAACATGGCGAGGAGCGCGGAAAAGACGAGAGCGAACAGCAGGTTCATCGCGGCCATCGAGAGCGGGATCCCCGGGATGAGATAGGTCGGCTCGTCGCAGGATTTGCTCGGCAGATCAGGCAGGTTCCCCAGCATGTGCGAAACCGAGCCGCTGGTGATATGGGGCGCGGAGCACTCGGGCAGCGGGCTGGGCCAGAATTGCAGTTCCACGCCCACATGAAGCGCCGCAATCGCGGCCCCCGCCAACACCGTCAGCACCAGCAGCCATGCCGCGAGGCGGGCGAGAAAGCGCGGCAGCACCAATCCGATCACCCCGAGCACGATCGCCACGCGATAGGGCCAGCGTTCGATAAGGCACAGGGGACACGGGATCAGACCACCATACCATTCCGAGCCGAACGCCACACCGAGCGCCACTGCCGCGGCCAGGGCGGACAGGAACAGCGCGACCCGTAGACGAGGAACCATCATCCCCGCCGTATGGCGGAGCCTCCTGGTTCCCACAAGAGCGGCGCGAAGTTGCCGGGATGTCCCGGCCGCCCTAGCGTGCGGCCCGAATCAAGGGGACGCGGAAGCATGCGGCTATGGGGACGGGCGACGTCGAGCAACGTCATGAAGGTGATGTGGCTGCTGGACGAACTGGGCCTCGGCTATGAGCGCGTCGATGTCGGCGGCCCGTTCGGCGGCACCTCGACGCCTGAATACCGCACCATGAATCCGCTCGGGGTGGTGCCGTCGCTCGAGGAGGATGGCTTCACCCTTTTCGAAAGCAACGTCATCCTCCGCTATATCTGCGCCTGCCATCCCAACGATCGCTACCCCGCCGACCCGCGACACCGCGCCACGGTCGAGGCCTGGATGGAGTTCCAGCAGACGGCGCTGAGCCGCCCACAATCCGTCGTGTTCCAGGGCCTGATCCGCACCGCGCCAGATCAGCGCGACCATGCCGCGATCGCGGCGGCGGTGAAGGAGACGGGCGGGATCTGGTCGATCATCGACCGCCGCCTTTCCGCCCACCCCCATGTCGCCGGCGAGGGCTTCTCGCTGGCCGACATCGCGTTCGGGGTGCATGTGCATCGCTGGTTCAACATGGCGATCGACCGGCCCGATACGCCGCACCTGCACGCCTGGTATGAGCGCCTGCTGGAACGGCCGGTGTATCGCAGGACCTGTGCGGGGCCTGTGGTTTGAGGCGCTTTCGCTGAAGCACTGACCGACAGACCGCTGGAACGCCTTCCCCGTGCCCTCCCACAAGCGTAGCGGAGAAGGAAGCGTCCCGGCATCAGGTCACTTCGGGGGCGGGGCCGATGTATTTGAACTGGTGGATCGCGTCGCCTAGAGGATAGGCGTCGTTGCGGTGAATCTGGAACACGCTAACGACACGCGAGGCCAGATCGCCATTGGCGTCGAACGACACCTCGCCCTGGAGGGTCTTCACCTTGGCCGTCTGGATCGCGGCCCGCACCGTCGCGCGCGTCACGCTCCCCGCGGCGGCGGCGCGGGAGATGGCATCGGCGATCACCATGGTTCCGTCATAGGCGGTGATCGAATAATCCGACGGGGCGCGGCCGGCAATGGCGGTGAAGGATTTCACCCAGGGCTCAATCGCCGAGTCCTCGGTCACGTGGGGCGAGGCGATGGTGGCATACCAGCCCTCGGCGGCGGGAAATCCGCCGCCTGTGAGGATCTCCGGGGTGTAAAACCCGTCGCCGCCGCCTTTGACCACGTTGGGGATGATCTCGTAGCTCTGCTTGACCACTTTCACGCCGGCCAACTGGTCCCCGCCCATATACAGCGCGCCGGGGTTCAGCGCCTTGAAACGGCTGAGAACGGCCGAGTAGTCGGCCTGCTTGGGATCAATGCGGTCCCGCGCCAGCACCTGCAGGCCGCGCTTGCGGGCCTGAGCCTCGAACCGGTCGGCCAGACCGACGCCGTAGGCGCCGCTGTCATCGAGGATGCATACGCTTTTCAGCTTGAGGACATCGTAGAAGTAATTCGCCAGGCTCGGCCCCTGGTATGCGTCCGTGGTGACGGTGCGGAAGAACACCAGTTCGCCCGGGCGGTAGACGGCGGCGAATTTCGGATCGGTCATGTCGGGGTTGGTCGCGCTCGGCGTGATGATCGCGAGGCCGGCCGCGCTCAGGATCGGGCACATCGCCTTGGCGGACCCGCTGTTCATCGGCCCGATCGCTGCAATCACGCTGGGATCGCTGATCATTTTGCGGGCGTTGGTGGCCGCCTGACCGGGATCGTATTGCCCGGCGGTGGACGTGGCGTCATCGAGCACCAGCAGGTTGAGCGTGTAGCCCGCTACGCCGCCCCGGCCGTTGAGTTCGTCGACCGCCGCCTTCACGCCGTAACGGATCAGATTGGCGGTGTCCGCCGCCGCACCCGTCATCGGCAAGTTGACGCCGATGGTCAGCGTTTTGTCGGCCGCGCGGGCCGATCGGCTGGCGGCGGCGGCGAATCCGGCGGCGGGCAGCAGCGCCAAGGCGGAGCGGCGGGTCAGCGACGTCATCGCGGTTCCTATCATGATGTCGATGGCGGAAGGGTCAGCAAGGCATATGCCATGCCCCCTACGCCATCAGGAAGCGCCTCGCGCCCTCCGCCAGCACCTCCAGCCCCAAGGCCAGGTCCTCCCGTTTGGTATCCTCCGCCCAGTGATGGCTGATGCCGCCGATCGACGGGACGAACAGCATCGCCACCGGCAGCTTGCGGGCCAGGATCTGGCTGTCGTGGATCGCCCCGCTTTGCATCGCCTGCCAGGCGCCCGGACACAGTTCCTCGGCGGCCTCCGACAAGGCGGCCCGCATGGCCGTGTCGCACGGCGCCGGCGCGATGTGGCCGACCGGTTCCAGCACCGCCGAACAGCGTTCCCGCCGGTTGCTCTCTTGCACGACGGCGTGCAGACAATTTTCCATCCGCGCCAGCACCTCCGGCGATAGGTCGCGGAACGAGAAGCCGATTTCGGCGCGGCCCGGAATGATGGCCACCGCGTTGGGCTCCAGCACGATGCGGCCCGTGGTCCAGACGCTGCGTTCGCCGGCGACGCGGGGGAACTCCGTGTCGATGGCGGCAAGGATCCGCACCGCTGTCAGTCCGGCATCGCGGCGCTCCGCCATGGTGGTGCCGCCGGTATGGTCCTGCTGGCCAGTGACGACGATGCGCCAGCCCCTGATGCCCACGATCCCGGTGACCACGCCGATGCGCAGGCCGGCGCGCTCCAACCGCGTGCCCTGCTCGATATGCAGTTCGAACGCGCCTTTGTAGCGCCCTTCCTCAAGGCGAAGCCGGGGCACGCCCGCCAATCCGACGGCTTGGAGTGCGTCGCGCAGGGGCGTGCCGTCGTTCTTGTTCCGGGCGGCGTCGATGTCGGCCTCGTCCAGCTCCCCAACGAGGCTGCGGCTCCCGATGAAATTGCCGAAATGGCCTTCCTCGTCGCAATAGGCGCAGACATCGACCGGAAGCCCGGCGCGGGCCAGCGCCAGGGCGGCCATGACGCCGGCCACGCCGTCCAGCCAGCCGGCATGGTTCTGGGTTTCCAGATGGCTGCCGGCGAGGAGATGCGGACCGACTCCCCGATGGCGGCCGAACACGTTGCCGATGCCGTCGATCGTGGCGTCGAGCCCGATCTCCGCCATTTCGCGCGCCAGCCAGTGGCGGCTTTCCATATCCTCGGCGCTGAACGTGGGACGATGCACCCCGGTGCGATAGGCGCCCATGCGCCGCAACGTGTCGAGGTCCTGCAGGAAGCGGGCGGTGTCGATGGTCAAGCGATATCACTCCGCCAGCGCCATCTCGACCACGCGGATACCTGTGGCCCCGCCACGCAGCGTGTCGATCCGCTCGGCCAGGAAGGCAGCGTCGTCGCCCACGCCGACGAAGCGGCCGGAGCCCCAGGTGTAGAGCCAGGGGAGCCCGAGGAAATACAGGCCGGCTTCCTCGGTCACGCCGCGCGTGTGACCCGGATAGCCCTTGCCGTCGAAGATCGGGCATTCGATCCAGCGGTAATCCGAGGCGAAGCCGATGCTCCAGACGATGGAGGTGATCCCGGCCGCGCGCAGATCGAGGGTTTCGCGTTCGCCGTCCGGCTCCCAGACCGGCGGCGCACGCCCCTCCTCGGGGGCGTCGATGCCGGCGCTGGCGATGTAGCGGTCAATCATATCCTTGATGTTGTTGGACGAGTTGTCCGCGTTGTCGAGATTGCGCTTCAGGTTCGGCTCAAGCGTGATCGTCTCGCCCAGCACGTCCGACAGACGCCCGTAGAGTTGCATCCCCTCCAGGGCGAATTTCCGCAAATCGATGTCCCGACCGCCATCGCGCCCGGTGACGTAGTGATTCGCCTTGCCGCGCACCTTCTCCTTCATCGGATGCTCATGCACCGGCAGGGTGTAGTGGCCCAGCGCGTCCAGCCAATCGACCACGTCGCGCCCGCGATACCGGCGCGCAACCCGCGGGGCGCTGCCGACGCAGACATGCACGCGCCGCCCGGCGAGATGCAGATCCTCGGCGATCTGGCAGCCGGATTGGCCGGTGCCGACCACCAGCACATCGCCCGGCGGCAATTGCTCGGGATTGCGGTAGTCGATCGAGTGGATCTGCGTGAGATCGCGCGGCAGGCGCTCTGCGCTGCGCGGCATCTTGGGCGTGTGATAGCCGCCGACCGCCACCACCACCTGGTCCGCCGTGAACGACCCCGCCGAGGTATCGACCTCAAACCCGCCACCGGCACGGCGACCCAGACGCGTCACCGCCACGCCCTCGCGGACCGGGGGGCCGAAGCTCGCCACGTATTCCTCGATATATCCGACGATGTCGTCTTTCTTCATGAAGCCGTCGGGATCGTTGCCCGCGTAGGGAAAGCCGGGCAGCTTGCACTGCCAGTTCGGTGTCACTAGGCAGAACGTGTCCCAGCGCTGGGCGCGCCAGGCGTGGCCGACGCGCTGCTTCTCGAACACCAGATGATCGATGCCGCGCTGGGTAAGATGCCAGCTGATCGACAGGCCCGCCTGCCCGCCGCCGATGATGATGACGCTGCGATGCGTCGGTTGCGCCGTGATCGCGTTCATGACCTGCCTGTCCTGCCCTTAGATTTGTTCGATTGTTTCGACTTTGACCCGCGCATCCGCCGCTCCGGCGAAACGCGCGGCGATGCGTTCGATTTCGGCGAGCTGGGCGGCCGCCCGGCCGCATGGCGCGCCATACATCTGGCGCACACGCTCGCTCGCCGCGCGCAGACCGTCCCGGCTGCGCGAAATGAAATCGTCGAGCGGATAATCGCCGCCCGCTTCGAGGAACGAGGCAATGGCGCGCGAGGGCGAATAGCAGCGCGTCACTGCCTGATCCGGCCAGCGCACGTGGAACATAAGCTCAGGCATGAATCACCTCGCCGCCGCAGCCGATCAGCGAGGTATCGGCGAAATCCCAGAACGGAGCTTCGTCCGTGCCGTCGGTCAATCGCACCCGCGATGTGGCATCGCAGACGCCGATGACGGCGGCGGCGATGTCGCGCGCCACGAAACGATCCAGCACCGCCGCGCAAGACTCGGGAGCCACGCTCAGCAGGAAACCGAAACTTGGGAATGCCGACAGCCAACGCGCCAGCGCCCCATCTCGCGGCCGGGGAATGGCGGAGACGTCGATAGTGGCGCCGACATGGCTGCATTCCAGGAGCATCAGCGCGGTGCCGATCACGCCACCCATGCTGATATCCTTCGCCGCGTCGCACAGCCCGTCCTCGGCGATACCGGCCAGCACCGCGAGATCGCCACGCAGTCGGGCCGGATCGCTGCCGGTGCTGGCATCCCAATACGGAAAAGGCTCGCGGTAGCGCCCGCGCAGATCGATGGCCGCGATCAGCCGATCGCCTGGACGGGCATCGAAACTCGTCAGCAGCCGCCTCGCCCGCCCCAGCACCGCGACGGAGAGTTGGGCACGGTCGCCGCGGGTGTTGGTGTGCCCGCCCACGATCGGCACGCCGTACACCGAGGCGGCCGCCGCCAGGCCGTCCAGCACCGCGCGGGCACCGTCGATGCCATCGCTCCAGACCGCATCGACGATGGCGGTCGGGCGGCCGCCCATGGCGGCGACGTCGCTGAGATTGACCATCACGCCGCAATAGCCGGCGAAATAGGGGTCCACCGCGACGAATTCGTTGAGGAATCCCTCGATGGCGAACAGCAGATACCCGTCGCCATCGGGAATGGCCGCGCAATCGTCGCCGACCGGCACCGATGTTCCGGCGGCCACGCCGAGGCGCGCCACCACGGGGGCGATATCGTGCTTGTGCGCGATCCCCTTGCCCTGACGCAGCGTCGCGGCGAGTTCGGCCAGCATCAGGCGGCGGCCTTGAGCGGGCGCAGCAGGCTGATTTCGCCGGCATGGTGCGGCGGGTAATGCGCGAGATCCGCCCGCATCAGGTCATGCGGGTGGCCATGCAGCGACACGCTTTCCAGCGAGCGCCAGTGCAGGCTCTGGAACAGTTTCACGTTGGCCTGCTGCACATGGGCAAAGAACGCCCGCGCCCCACGCGCATGCGCCGTGCAGACCGCGAGGCGGATCAGTTCGGTGCCGATGCCGCCGACCCGGCGGCAGGAGCGTTCCACGGCGAGGCGCGAACCGGACCAGATGCCGGGCTCGGATTCGTGGATCCGCACCGTGCCGACGACCTGATCCGGCGCGACGGCCATCCAGGAGATCGCGGCGAGCGTGATCGCGATGTCGTCGATGGCATCGCGGTCGTCATGCGCGAAGATTTTCTGTTCGTTGCAGAACACCGCGCGGCGGAGCGCCCGGCAGCCCGCCAGTTCCCACGGATCGGTCGCGATGCGGATGCTGAACTGGGAGGGGACGAAACGATCGAGCGAGGCGAAGGGGAATATCTGGGCATCCGTCGCTTGCACCCCTCCCCCAACCCCTCCCAGAAGGGGAGGGGAGAAGAAAGGTCCCTGCCCCCCGCCAGGGGGGAAGAGAGCTTCCTCCCTCCTTGCGGGGGAGGGTTGGGGTGGGGGGTGCGACGACCCCGTTGTAGCAGCCATCCCCCGTTACTCCTCGTAGCTGGCCAGCGACGAGCAGGCGCCGCATTTGCCGCATCCCGCCTTGCTGTCGCGCGAGCGCAATTCCGCCAGCTTCAGCATCCGGCCGAGCGGGGCGAGGATGCCGCGCATGAAGGCGGGCGACGGCGCGGCGTGGTTTTGCAGCGGCGTGCCGCTGATCGGCACGAACGGTACCACGAACGGATACACGCCGAGGCCGATCAGCCGTTCGCAGACCTCCAGGATCGTTTCCGGCGCATCACCCAGGCCGGCGAGGATGTAGGTGCTGACCTGCCCGCGCCCGAACACCGGCACGGCGGCGGCGAAGGCGTCGTAATAGCGCTCCATCGACACGGTCGCCTTGCCCGGCATGATACGGGCGCGCACCTCGGGCGTGACCGCTTCGAGATGCATGCCCAGCGTGTCGATGCCTGACGCTTTCATGCGGCGGAACCAGCCATGGTCGCGCGGTGGCTCGCACTGCCCCTGGATCGGCAGATCGACGGCGTTCTTGATGGCGAAGGCGCTGTCGCACAGCACCTGCGCGCCGCGGTCGATCACGTTCGGCGTTCCGGTGGTCAGCACCATATGCTTCACGCCGTCGAGCAGTACGGCCATGCGCGCCACCTCGGCCAGTTGCTCCGGCGTCTTGTGCGCGATGGTGCGCCCGGCGGCGAGGGACTGGCCGATGCCGCAGAACTGGCAGGCCGTCGCGCGGTCGGTGTAGCGGATGCAGGTCTGCATCACCGTGGTGGCCAGCACATCGGCCCCGTGCAGAACGGCGATCTTCCAATACGGAATGCCATCGAATGTCTGCATGCCGTAGAAGCGTGGCTGGCGGGGAAACGAAATCCGACCGATCGGCGCGCCATCCCGCGTCAGCACCGAGGTGCCGTCCGCGCTCGGCGCATCGGCATGGAAAGGGGACGACGCGGCCGCACCCGTGTAGATCGGCACCATCACCGTGCGGCCGGCCAGCATCACCGCCTTGTGGTCGGACGGTCCGGCGCCGCCACGGCGGCCGGACGCGCCCGCCGCCGGATCAGCCAGCCGCAACCCGAACGATTGAAGGTCCGTGATCAGGTGTTCCGGCGTGGTCTGGCTCGACGGTGTCATGGCTGAAACTCCCAACGGGCTGAACAGGGGCGGCGGTGCGCGTCATCGGCGCGGTGGCGCGGTCATCGAGATGCAGGCTCAACAATTCGGGGCGGGCGTAATGGCCGACGGAATCCATCATCCGCTTTCGTTTCACGATGAGGGACATGTCGAGATCGGCGATCAGCAGCCCCTCGCCCTCGCGCAGCGGCGGGACGAGGTGCGAGCCCTCGGGCGATATGATGGCGGTGCAGCAGCCGCCGCGCAGGCCCTTCTGCAAGGCCGGCTCCGGACAGATCGAGGCGATCTGCGCCTCGGTCAGCCACCCCGTCGCATTGATCACGAAGCAGCCGGATTCGAGCGCGTGGTGGCGGATGGTCACCTCGATCTGTTCGGCGAAGATCGGGCCGACCAGCGAGCCGGGGAAATGCGCGCAATGGATTTCCTCGTGCTGCGCCATGGGCGTAGCGGGCGAGGGGGTTGTAATGCTCCCAGCAGGCGAGAGCGCCGACGCGGCCGACCGCCGTTTCGGCCACGCGCAGGCCGCTGCCGTCGCCCTGCCCCCAGATCATGCGCTCATGATAGGTCGGCGTGATCTTGCG
>Ga0116231_10015210_pt1 | contig 10014 bp, 10 predicted proteins | sample S1TSphgellanicum_2_FD_89695 | JGI IMG/M metagenome (GOLD analysis project Ga0116231, IMG submission 89695) | Host-associated microbial communities from peat moss isolated from Minnesota, USA - S1T2_Fd - Sphagnum magellanicum MG | ecosystem: Host-associated > Plants > Peat moss > Unclassified... | reverse complement strand
GCTCCTCACCTTCCTGCGCTACGACGTGCCGGCAAACTGGCACCGTTTCTGCGACCAGGTCACAGACAATTTCCGCATCCGCGACCCAGGCGAATACCGGATTCTCAAGTGAACGGTGTATTGCTTCTTTTTTTCAAAAAATGAGCGCTTACTTTCTTTTTGTTGCCTGCCCAATCGCCGAAGCCACCGCAAACCACGCCGGCTTGCGCCGCAGGCGATCGTCAAGCAACCCGCCTCGCGATGGCAGCCCGTCCGCGCGCCGGGTGGAGGGGTCCCGGTTCTGATAATTATAGCGGTCAGTGAGCGCCCAGGTGATAACGGCTTCGACCGCCGGCTCCTCCAGCGTGGTGTCCAGATAGCGGGCCAGCGTGTCGGCCACGGCCTGGTCGCGGGCGCCAAAATCGGCCGGCAGGGTGCGGTCGTGCACATCCAGTTCGGTGACGTGGATGGCGAGGCCGGTGGCGGCGATGTCGGCGAGAAAACGCCGGTAGGGTCTGGTGTCGAACGGAAGGTCGGGCTGCAAATGCGCCTCCAGCCCAAACCCGTGGATCGGGACGCCCTGGGCAACCCAGCGCTCGATCAGCCGCACATATTTGGCGCGTTTCGCGGCGCAGGCGGGGTATTCCAGCCAGTCGTCGTTGATGAAGAGTCTGGCGGATGGGTCGGCTGCATGGGCGCGGTGCAGCGCCTCCTCGGCGTAGCCGGGACCGAGCGCGTGCCACCAGCCATCGGTAATCAGCCCGTCGGGGTCGGCCGGCCAGCGCGTGTCCACACATTCATTCAACACATCCCAGGCCCAGGCGCGGCCGCGCAGGTGGCCGGCCACGGTGTCGATGTGGCGGCGCAGCGCCGCCCGGCCCCGCCCTTCGGCGAGCGCCACCTTCACCCAGGGCGGATTATAGACCCCCCAGACCAGATTATGCGCCCGCAGCCGCTGGTGATTAGCGCCCGCAAACTCCACCACCGCATCCAGCGCCTCGAACCGAAATGTGCCCTCCGAGGGTTCGGTCGCCGCCCATTTGGCCTCCAGCCCCGGCACGATGATCCGACACTCTTTGGCGACCAGGGCCGCAAACGCCTTGTCGGCCGCGAGCGGCGTGTGCTCCACCATGGCGCCGAACATCGGGCCGCGGGGCACGGCCGCAGAACACAGGGCAGCCGCGCCGGCCAGGAACTCTCGGCGGCGCATTTTCATTTCGATATCATACATAAGACCAGGCAAGGAAGCTGTTCTTTTTTGAAAAAAAGAACCAAAAAACTTTTGGACATAAGGGGGCGCGTATGACCAGGGCTATGCTTATCGTCACATTGACACTGGCACTCGGCGGTTGCGCCGACATGCTGGCAACATCCACAATCATTGATGCTGACAAACCCGACATCAACCTCATCCAAGCCTATCTGAATGCGCTGCCGCGCCTGGAAGCGCATTTCACCCAGGCGGGCGATTACGGACCAGGCGCCGGCACACTCTGGCTCGACCGGCCGGGACATTTGCGAATCGACTATCAAGGCGCCACCTCGCGCGTGCTGGTCGCCAACGGTGGGCGTCTGACCGTGTTCGACCGCGCGACGCACGGCACCACCACCATGGCCCTCTCACGCACCCCGCTCGGCATGCTGCTCACGCCGCAAATTCTGCTCTCAGGCCCGGTGACGGTGACCGAACTGCAGCACGGCGACGGTTTCGAACGCATCAGCCTGGTGAAGAGCGCAGCCCCCAACCAAGGCACCCTACGCCTGCTGTTTCGCACCAACCCGCTCGCGCTCGATTCCGTGACAGTGGTGGACGCCTACCACCGCGCGCTGACGATGACTCTCACGAGCCTGCAACGCGATCCGCCGATCACGCCTGCCCTGTTCCAGCCACCGGGGAATGCGGGGTCATAGCGGGACCAAACGAGTGCTACGTTATTGCGGGGCCGCTTGGCCGAAGCAAACACGCCACTCGACAGCAGGCGTAGCCCGTATCGCACTTGCGCGGTGCGGGCTACTTGCTGGCGGAAGTGACGGGCTATCACATCAAGGCGACCGACGGGGCCATCGGGCATATCGAGAGTTTTCTGATTGACGATGAGAGTTGGGATATTCGCTATCTGGTTGCCGATACGCGCAACTGGTGGTTTGGCCAGCGTGTGCTGCTTGCCCCGTCGTCGGTGCGGGAAATCAGTTGGGATTTGCACGAGGTCTGCCTCAACCTCACCTGCTACAAGATCAAGGGCAGCCCGCCGTGGGATGCCTCCGGCCTGCTGGACCGGGCGTATGAGCAGTTGCTGCATGCGTATTATGGGTGGCCGGCGCGGTTTTTGCCGGCGCAGCATGGCGTGAGCGCAGAGGCGAAGGTGGATGCTGACGTGCGTTAAGTTAGGCCAGGCTTATCCTCGTAGCGTGGGTTTTAACCCATGTCTTCGGGCGTCCTGGTGCGTTGCCGTGGGTTAAAACCCACGCTACGGGCTGAACAGTAGGTTACGCTGCACTCTAGCTGGCGGCATGGCTCTTCCTAAAGGCGAAGTGGTATGGTCGAGATGCAGAGTTTCGTCAGAAATGCCGGCTTTTGACATTCACACAACATGCGTTCTACAGCCAGCTTATTAAGTCGCCTTGACATGCCTGGACCCAAAATTATTTGGTCAAGGATACTATCAAAAGTCCACGTATCTATTGGATCAAGCGGCATTGGTTCGAGGGGAAATTTCAACTTAGGCTCCGCACCGGTGATCGATAGATTATAACTCAGTCTTTTTGTAAGGACATGTTTTGGATCTGTATCGCGAGTATATATTAGCCGCCACTCCTTCTCCTCTCTAAATCCCTCGTGTTTGGTGGTCAAAGCCTGCATCTCTATGCAGAGAAAGAGAGATTGCATGCAAGCGTTGATTTCGTGTTCTGTAAATCCAGACTGTTCAATTTTAAGTAAGCTGTCTACCCAGATGTTAACCATTCTTATCACTGACTCACGGCGTTGATCATCGGTTTTGTAGTGGACCTTTGCAATTAATAACGGCGAGTCGCCGCCATCACGCAAGAATCCGGTATTAAGCACAAGAGCCGCGCCGGCACCCTTGTCACCATAAGTTCTCCACATCGATAAGACACCATCACGCTCTTGAATGTCGTGTTCTGAAAGACAAAATATGTAAACGTCGTTTGAACCACTCAACACAAAGCTTTCCACGAAACGGCCGAACTGTTGCCTAGCGTAATCGGCACGAGATTTACATTTTAAGGCTCTCTCGATAACGTTCGACTGCATGACATATCGATAGCCCAGATCAACGCCGTAGTTCAGCTCCTGCAGGTCATTCATGAACAGGGGGTTCGAAAGCCAAATTTCGTTGTTAAGACAGATGCTCCTAAGAGTATTAACTGAGGTGTAGTGGGCAAGGTGCTTTACCTTTGCACGAACTGTCTCTACAGAATCCCAGGTATCGAGGCTGGCTCGTATAAGGTGGTTCAAGATTTCATCCGGCGTCATGTTAGTGTCTCCTGGACTTTGCCAGCCTCCCCACGCACGCGCATTGCACCCTACGAATTGGCGAAGACTGTCAAAACACCCGCCTATACTCAAGGAGTTCTGCAAGATGAATTCGGTCAGACGCGGCCGTAGGTCATTAGCTCCCGTATGGTGACACCCTCAGGCAGCACATTCCCTTTGCGTTGCTCCAGGATCCATTCAACAGTCTCAGCGGCGGTCAGCGGCACGATCGCTTGACCCGGCTGTGCGGCCAAAACAGGCCGGCGCGATTGCGTCAAATAGCGTTCAACCGCGTCACGGACGACATCGCTCGCCGGGCGGTACTCCTGCTCGGCAGCCGCTTCCACCTCGGCCAGCAGGGCAGGAGGAAGCGAGAGGGCTGCGGTGTGCGCTTCAGAGTCCATGACATTGACGATACCTTTGGGACGTCGATAGTCAAGATATCTCGTGTTTTCGGCCGGCGTCGAAGCAACCGTAGCCCGTATCGCGCCGGACCGCCCGGCCCCGCATCGTCCAAGCGCGATGCGGGCTACGTGCTTCGTCCCCAATGGCTCCTCGCGATGACATCAAGTTTTGCGCGTGAAGATGCGCGTGCGATCGGCCTGTGGACGTAGGCCACCAAACAGCCACGCTGGTCGGCCCGAAGCTGGTGGGCTCAAGCCCACCCTACGGTGTGACGGGTTACGTCAGATGCGGCAGTGCCAGATACTCGGCACTTTGCATTTCATACAGGCGGGATGCCGTGCGTTCAAAAGCCTGCGCGCCCTCGCCGCGCTGATATAATTGATCCGGCTGCGCCTCGGCCGAGGCGATCAGCTTGACGCGATGTTCGTACAGCGCATCGACCAGCACGATAAACCGCCGCGCCTCATCGAAATTATCCGGCGAAAGCCGCGGAACGCCATCGAGCACAACAGCATGAAAATGCGTCGCCAGCGCCAGATAATCGCCCGCACCCAAGGCCGCACCGCAGAGTTCCGCGAATTCGAAGCGCGCGACACCCTGGGCGGCCATGGGGATCGAGAGCCGACGACCCATGACCAGAAGTGACGTCGGATGCACCGAAGCGCCGGCGGTCAGGGCGGCAAAGGCGGTATCCAGCGCGCGTTCAGCGCGGCCGTCGGACGGCACATGCCACGTCGGCCTGGTATGAAGCCGGGCGCGGCGGAAATCGCGCTCACCCTCCAGCGCCAGCACGTCCAAGTTTTGTTTCAGCAAGGCGATGAAAGGCAGAAACGCATCGCGCCCCGGCTTGCCGCGGAACAGATCGTCGGGCGCGGTGTTCGATGTGGCCACCACCACCACGCCGCGCTCGAACAGGGCAGCGAACAGCCGGCCTAAAATCATGGCGTCGGCGATGTCGTTGACCTGGAATTCGTCGAAACACAGCAGCGCCGCCTCGGCCGCAATCGCGTCGGCGAGCGGCGGGATCGGGTCGTCGGCGCTGGGGTTCGCCTGCTTCCAGGCATGGATGCGCGCGTGCGCCTCCTGCATGAAGGCGTGGAAATGGATGCGCCGCCGCCGGCGCACGTCGGCATGGACATAAAATAGATCCATGAGCATGGATTTGCCGCGGCCGACGTCGCCCACCAGATAGAGGCCGCAGGCCTGACCGCCCGCCTCCTCCACCGGGCGGCGGCGCCACAGTCGGCTGATGAGGCGGCGCTCCGGCCGCCAGGGGGGCGGGTCGTAGCCGCGCAGTTTCACCCACAGGTTCTGCAGGCGCTCGGCGGCCAGCGCCTGGGCATTGTCGGGCGCGAGTTCGCCCTCCGCTACCATCGCCCGGTAGGCGAACAGCGGCCCGTCACCCAGCGATACAAGTTCCGGCCGTGCAGACACATCCATGCTGCATTGCGACATACAGCGGGCTGGCCGGCGTGACAAATGGAGGGTGCTGAACCATGTGCGATCAACGCTGCGCGACCATGGCAATCCGGCGGGGTTTTCACCCGTTAGAGTACAAGAGCGTGACGACATACAAGGAGGTCCGCATGAGAACGATCATTGCCGTAGCGGCCGCAGCGCTGGTTCTGGCATTCACCGCGCATGCGGATGAAATTTCCAGGCCGCCGGTCCCCAATACGCGCCTGGCCAATAGTTGCGCGACGGCGAACAGCCCGGTTATCCGCACCGCCTATACGCCGGACCGCACGGCGAAATGCGCCCAATTTCTTGCCACCGGCAATGTGCTGCACGCCCGCCGCTGGACGCGCACCTGAGGCTTGCCGGCACATGAGCGCCCATGGCACTGAGCGAGCATGAGTGCATTGCTGGACTACGAAACCCTGGCCGCCACGCCGGTCGCGCAGGCGCCCTTCCCCCATGTCGTCGTGCGCGATTTTTTGCCCCCCGAAGCACGCGCCCGCGTGTATGCGGATTTTCCCCACAAGGCGCGCGGCGGCTCATTTCCGCCTGACGTGCTCAAGCTCGGTACGCAGGCCAGGCTGCTGATGGCGGAGCTCGAGGGGCCGCGCCTGCGCGCCGCCATTGCGGAAAAATTCGGCCTCGACCTCGAGGGCGCCCCCTCCATGCTCACCGCCCGCGTCCATACCCGCGCCAAGGACGGCCAGATCCATCGTGATTCCGACAGCAAGCGCGTCACCGCCCTGCTCTACCTGAACCCCGACCGGGAGGAATTCGCCTCCCAGGCCGGCTGCCTGCGCCTGCTCCGCGGCGCCTCCGACCTCGAGGATTACGCCGTGGAAGTGCCGCCCACGCATGGCACGTTTCTGGTGTTTCCGAACGCGCCGCATGCCTGGCACGGGCATAAGAGCTATGTGGGGCCGCGGTTTTCGGTGCAGCTCAATTATATGACGGCGGATGCCAAGGCTCGGTCGGAGTTAAGGCGGCATCGGGTTTCGGCGTTTTTTAAGAAAGCAGTTCTTTTTTGAAAAAAAGAACCCTGGTGCACGCCGGATAAGCTCAGCCCAATAATCAAAAGTTTTTTGCTTCTTTTTTTCAAAAAAGAAGTCCTTTCTTCCTTACACCGCCAGGCCTTGACCCTTCCCAAATACGAGAACATATTGGGAACATGAGCCCCTGCATCGAGGATTTGCGCGCCCGCATCCGCCTGCTGGAACGCGCCAGCTACCGGCCGGGCGGGGTGCTGCCGTTCGGCGTCGCCACCATCGACGCGCATCTGCCGGGCGGCGGCCTGGCCCGCGGCAGCCTGCACGACATCGCCGGCGGTGGTGCGGATGAGGTGCATGCCGCGGCCGCCGCCCTGTTCGCCGCCGGGCTGCTGGCGCGCATGGAGGGGGTCGCCCTCTGGACCACGACGGCGCCCGACCTGTTCGCGCCTGGCCTCGCCTGCGCCGGCCTGCCGCCGGAGCGCCTGCTTTACGCCAGCGCACCGGACGAGAAAACCGTGCTCCTGGTCATGGAGGAGGCGCTGCGCCACGCCGGCCTCTGCGCCGTGGTGGGGGAGGTGGCGAAACTCTCCATGGTGGCCTCGCGCCGGCTGGTGCTGGCGGCGGAAAAATCCGGCGTCATGGCCCTGGTCGTGCGCCGCCGGCGGGAGGGCAAGCCGGCCGACGCGACACTCACCGCCGCCGCCACGCGCTGGCGCATCACCCCTCTGCCCTCGGCCGCCCTGCCCAGCCCAGGCATCGGCCGCGCCCGCTGGCAGGTGGAACTCATACGCTGCCGCGGCGGCGAGCCGGCACATTGGATCATGGAGGCTTGCGATGCGCAGGGTCGTCTCTCTCTACCTCCCGACATGGCCAACCGACAGGGCGCGCAAGGCCGGCATGCAGCCTGATGCGGACCGCCCGCTGCTCCTCGCCGCGCGCCAGGGGCCGCGGCGTATCATCACCGCCGTCGATGCCACTGGCGCCGCCCTGGGGCTCTACGCCGGCATGGCGGTGGCCCAGGCGCAGGCGCAGGTGCCGGACCTGGCCATTGCGGAAGCCGACCCGGTGGCCGACGCCGCCGCCCTGTCCCGCCTCGCCGGCTGGTGCCTGCGCCGCGCCACCCCGCTCGCCGCGCCCAACCCGCCCGATGGCGTGTGGCTGGACGTGACCGGCTGCACCCATCTGTTCGGCGGCGACGCAAGCATGCTGGATTTTCTCACCGGCCGCCTGACGGACGCCGGCATCGCCGTGCGCGCCGCCATGGCGCCGACCCCTGGGGGTGCGCATGCGCTCGCCCGCTACGGCACAAGCAAGATCACCGTCGCCCCGGACGGCGCCATGCGCGCGCTGCTGGAACCGCTGCCCGTCGCCGCCCTGCGCCTGGACGATGGCACGGTGCAGGGCCTGCGCCGCCTGGGGTTCGAGACCATAGGCGCGCTCATGCGCACCCCGCGCGCCCCGCTCTCCCGCCGCTTCGGCGCCACCGCCCTGCGCCGGCTCGACCAGGCGCTGGGCCATGTGCCCGAGCCCATCGAGCCCATGGCGCTGCCCGGCCTGCCCCGCACCCGCCTGGGTTTTCCGGAACCCATCGCCACGCCCGAGGACCTCGCCCGCGCCGCCACCCTCCTCACCGACGCTCTATGCGAAAAACTCCGCCGCCGCGGCCTCGGCGCCAGCCGGCTCGACCTGCTCTGCCAGCGCGTGGACGGCGCCGCCCAGGCACTCCGCATCGGCACCGCCGCCGCCACGCGCGACGCAGCGCATCTCACCCGCCTGCTGCTGCCGCAGTTGCAAACCATCGATCCCGGTTTCGGCATAGAAGCGATGCTGCTCACCGCCTCGCTCACCACCCGCCTCGACGCCGCACAATTTTCTTCCCTGGCCGACACAGCGCAACAGACCGACCTCGCCACGCTGGTCGATGTGCTAGCGAACCGCTTGGGCGAGGAGCGCATCTATGCCGTGCACGCCGTGCCCAGCGACATTCCCGAACGCGCCTGCCGCCGCGTCCCCCCGCTCGCGCGCACCGCCGCCACCAGTTGGCCCGACCGCCTGCCCCGTCCCCCCCGCCTGTTCGACCCGCCACGCCGCGTGGAGGCCGTCTCCCTGCTCCCCGACCACCCGCCGGTCTCCTTCACCTGGCAACGCCGCGCCCACCGCATCCGCCGCGCCGACGGCCCGGAGCGCGTGTTCGGCGAATGGTGGAAAACCCCCAACGAAATGTTTGCGGCACGCGACTATTTCCAGGTCGAGGACTACAACGGCCAACGCTTCTGGCTATTCCGCCAAGGCAACGGCGAAGACGCTTCCACCGGCAACATGCAATGGTTCCTGCACGGCCTGTTCGGATAAGCCGTAGGATGGGTTTCAACCCATCGCTTCGGACGCCCCGGCGTATGTCATGGGTTAAAACCCAAGCTACAATAACAGAGTAAACCGATGTACACGGAACTCCAGGTCACATCGAACTACTCCTTCCTCAGAGGCGCTTCGCACATCGAAGAACTCTTCGCCCAGGCAAGAATCTATAATTACGACGCCATCGCCATCACCGACCGCAATTCCCTCGCCGGCATCGCCCGCGCCCACCAGCGCGCCGCCGAGGCGAAGATAAGGCTCATCATCGGCTGCCGCCTCGACCTCACCGACGGCACCTCGCTCCTCGTCTATCCAACCGACCGCGACGCCTATGCGCGCCTGTGCCGCCTGCTCAGCATCGGCAAGGCCCGCGCCGGCAAAGGCGCCTGCCATCTCGGCTGGGACGATGTCAGCGCGCACAGCAAAAATTTGATCGCCATCCTGCTCACCGATGAAGCCGATGCCACGCTGCAAGCAAACCTGCAGCGCCTCAAAGCGGATTTCGCGGGCCGCGCCTATCTCGCCCTCACCCTGCAACGCCGCCCAGGCGATGCGCACCGTATCTTCATGCTGGCGCAGATGGCGGCCGCCCACAAAATCCCGACGGTCGCCACCAACGACGTGCTCTACCACACGCCGCAGCGGCGCATCCTGCAGGATGTCGTCACCTGCATCCGTGAAGGCTGCACCATCGACGACGCGGGTTTCAAACGCGAGCGCTTCGCCGACCGTCACCTCAAACCGCCGGAGGAAATGGCACGCCTGTTCACCCGCCATCCCGAAGCGGTGGCGGCAAGCGAAATCATCGCCGACCGCTGCCGCTTCAGCCTGGCCGAATTACGCTATCAATATCCGCACGAAGTCCGCACGCCAAGCCGCACCGCACAACAGGAACTGGAGGCATTCACCTGGGCAGGCGCTGCATCACGCTACCAGAACCATGTGCCCGACAAAGTCAAAACCCAGATCGAGCACGAACTCGAACTTATAGCGCAACTGGACTACGCGCCCTACTTCCTCACCGTGCACAACATCATCCGTTTTGCGGTGTCCAAAAACATATTGTGCCAGGGCCGCGGCAGCGCCGCCAATAGCGCCGTCTGCTTCGTGCTCGGCATCACCGCCATCGACCCGGTGCAAAGCAATCTTCTGTTCGAGCGTTTCATCAGCGCCGAACGCCGCGAACCACCGGATATCGACGTCGATTTCGAACACGAGCGGCGCGAGGAAGTCATTCAATGGATTTTCGCCACCTACGGCCGCGACCGCGCCGCCCTATGCGCCGCCGTCGCCCGCTACCGCTCCCGCGGCGCGGTGCGCGACGTCGGT
>Ga0116231_10015209_pt1 | contig 10015 bp, 10 predicted proteins | sample S1TSphgellanicum_2_FD_89695 | JGI IMG/M metagenome (GOLD analysis project Ga0116231, IMG submission 89695) | Host-associated microbial communities from peat moss isolated from Minnesota, USA - S1T2_Fd - Sphagnum magellanicum MG | ecosystem: Host-associated > Plants > Peat moss > Unclassified... | reverse complement strand
GAATTCGTCGCACACGAGCATGGGGCCGTCGACCGCGGGGAAAAGACCTCCGCATGCGTCCGTTCATCGGTGGGTTCGTTCTTGCGCTCGCGCTGGTCGTGGCGGCGGGCTATCTCTCGGTCATCGAAGGCTGGATTCCGGCCCGCGGCGACGTGAAACCCGGGCCGCTCGAGCGCTGGGCCGCGCACAAAGATCTCGATGTCGTCATCGATCGCGACCAACCGAAGGAACCGTATCCCTACACGTCCAGTACCGCCGCGATCATCGAGGGTGCGACGCTCTATTCCGAGCACTGCTCAATCTGCCACGGCAACGCCGACGGCAACCCGTCGCTGATCGCGCAAGGCTTCGCGATCCACGCGCCCCAGTTCGCAAAACATGGCGTCGACGACGATCCGGCCGGCGAAACGTACTGGAAAATCGAACACGGCATCCATTGGACCGCGATGCCCGCCTTCGGCGGCCACCTCACCGAAGCGCAGATCTGGAACATCGCCTTCTTCCTGAAAACGGGCTTCGAGAAGCTGCCGCCCGCAGCAGAAGCCGCCTGGCACAAACCCGTCCCGGAACCCGCAGCCGCCGCCGGTGCGGAGCCCCCGAGCGCACCCGCGCCCAACCCGACCGCAAGCGGCGGGCCTACGTAGCGCGTCATCCCGAGCGGAGTCGAGGGACAGCCGACATCGTGGCGATCCCTGATATGTTCGGTTGGTCGGGGAAACCCGGCCACCGGCCATAGAAATACGGCTGGTGCCGCTGCCGGCCACACCGAGCAATCCCTAGGGCCTTGAGCTCGTAGTCGAGATCGGTGACCGGCAGCATCTTGCGGCAGAAGAGATCGGACGGAATCGAGGGCGGCGCCGTGGCGTACAGCTCGGATGTGTCAGGGAGATCGCAGCTGCCGCCATGAGGATCAAGATGAGCGTTCTTGGTATCGATGTCGGCAAAGAATATATCGACTGCGAACTTCTCGATGACAAGCTTGCAAGAAAGCGAGTTCCGAACACGATTCGCGGTTTTGAGCAACTTGCTTCGTGGCTACGCAACCGGAAAGTTCGCAAAGTCCATGCGTGCATGGAAGCGACGGGTGGATGGAGCGAAGATCTCGCGTTTTTCCTTCACGAATGCGGTCACGTGGTGAGCATTGTCAATCCAATGCAAATCCGTGCGTTCGGTCAAAGCGAACTTTCTCGAACGAAGACGGACCGCGCAGATGCGGCACTCATTGCGCGATTCTGTCAAGCGATGCAGCCCGCTCCCTGGGCGCCGCCAACGCCTGCAGAAAGGCGGCTTCGTCAACTCGTCCGGCGTCGCCGTTCGGTTGTCGAAATGCGGGTGCAAGAGCTCAATCGCTTGGAGGCACCCGGGAACGAGAACGTTCAGAAATCGATTCGGAAATTGATTGCTACACTCGATGAAGACATCGCTGAGTTGGAAGCCGACATCAAGAAAACGATCGATAGCGACGACGATCTCAAAGGCAAACGTGATCTGATCGAGAGCATCGATGGGATTGGTCCGGCTACCTCATCGACGCTACTCGCTGAGGCGCCGCACATCGACAGATTCGAAAGTTCCAAGGCACTCGCTGCATTCGCCGGCGTCTGTCCTCAGATAAAACAATCGGGGAAATCGACCTCGAGTTCTCGGACAACCAAGATCGGCAATCGCGCCATTCGCAAAGTGCTCTATATGGCCGCGCTAGCAGCTTTACGCAGTAATCCCGTCATTAAATCCTTCGCCGATCGGCTCCGCGAACGCGGCAAGCGGAATATGGAAATCATCGTCGCGGTGATGCGAAAACTCCTCGTCTTGGTTTTTGGAGTTCTCAAAACCAAACGTCCGTTCGATCCCCAATGGGCTTGACCGCGAACACGGAATCTCGACTGCGCTCGGGATGACACGGAGTATGAACGTCGCTCTTTATGGATGATGAACGTCGCTATTCTCAGAGAATCGCTAGGCGCCGCCCGAGATCGGCGAGCGTCGCTTCGTGGAAGGCGGGGGCGATCAGCGTGATCCCGATCGGCACGCCGCTCGCATAGCGATCGCTCGGGATCGCAAGCGCGCACCAATCGAAGAAGTTGACGAAGTTGGTATACGTCCCGAGCATGGCGTTGCGCGCGATCGGTTCGGCGGCGATTTCGTCGAGCGTGTAGATCGTCGGCGACGTCGGCACGACGAGCACCGGCGCGGCCGCGAAGATCGCTTCGGCCTGACGGCGCAGCTCGCGCACGCGATACATGGCGCGAAAGGCATCGACCGCGCTATAGCGGCTGCCGCCGCCGATGATCGTGCGGGTGACGTCGAGCAGCGCCGCGGGGTTGGCCTGCAGAAAGTCGCCGACCGCGGCGGTCCGTTCGGCGACGAACGCATCGTTGTAGAGCAGCTGCGCGGCTTCATAACATGCCGTCGCATCGACGCTCACGCGCGTGCCGCCGCGCGTCTCGATGCGGGCGATCGCGCGCGCGAACGCGGCTTCCGCCTCACCATCGCCGGCGAACGTGAGCGTGGCCGGCACGGCGAAGCGAAACGCCGAGGGCAGCACCGGCGACGGGGCCGGCAGCGCGCGGGTGAACGCATCGCGCGGATCGGGCGCCGCGGCGACGGCGAGGACGGCCTGCGCATCGTCGACGGAGCGCGCGAAGATCGAGACGCAATCCAGCGACCGGCACGCCGGCACGACCCCCGCGGCGCTGATCGCGCCGAACGTCGGTTTGAGCCCGACGGTCGCGGTGAAGCCCGCCGGGACGCGCCCCGAGCCCGCCGTATCGGTCCCCAGCGCGAACGCGACGAGATCGCGCGCAACCGCAACGGCCGAACCCGAACTCGAGCCGCCGGGGATGTAGCGCGCATCGAACGGATTGCGCGGCACGCCGTAGGGCGAACGCACGCCGACGAGACCGGTCGCAAACTGATCGAGGTTGGTTTTCCCGAACACGACGGCACCCGCCGCTTCGAGCCGCTCGACGACCGTTGCCGAGCGCTCCGGATCGTAGGCGAAGGCCGGACACGCCGCGGTCGTCGGCAACCCGGCGACGTCGATATTGTCTTTGACCGCGAACGGAACGCCGAAGAGCGGTAGCGCGGCGCGCTCAGTCGCCGTGCAAGCATCGAGCGTGCGCGCGCGATCGAGGACGCGCTCGCGCGATGCGCGCGTGATCCACACCGGATCGGCCGCATCGACCGCGTCGATCGCGGCGCCGAGCACGTCCGTCACGCTCGCGCCGCCCGCGTAGGCCGCGGCATACGCGCCGATCCCCGTCATGCAACCACCGGCAGCGCGCCCGCGCCGACGGCGCCGAGCCGTTCGAGCTCGGCGGCGAGCGCAAGAAGCCGCGCCTCGCTGCCCGCCGGCCCGATCAGTTGCACGCCGGCCGGCAGCCGATCCGGTGCGGTCACCGGCACCGCGACGACGGGGACGCCGCCGAGCGTGATCGGCTGGGTGAAGACGCCGACGTTCGAGCGTACGTCGGTCTCGACGCCGTCGATGACGATCGTGCGCTGCCCGAGCAGCGGCGCGACATACGGCGTGGCCGGGGCGACGAGCACGTCGTACGTTGCGAACGCCTCGCGCAGCTCCGCATCGAAGACGGTGCGGAAGCGCCGCGCACGGATGTACCAGTTCGCGGGCATCAGCGCGCCGGCGATGAGCCGGTCGCGCACGGCGAAATCGAAGTCTTGCGCGCGCACGCGGAGCGCCGCCAGATGACGTTCCCCGCCTTCCGCCGCCGTGATCGTAAACGCGGCTTCGCGCGCGCGGCGCGCGCTGGGCAGCGTATGCCGCGCGCTGATGGTGAGTGCCGCGCAGACGCGATCGACGGCGTCGCGCGCTTCGGGCAACAGCCCCTCGGAGAAGAAGCCGTCGAGCCGCGCGATGCGCAGGCTGCCGAGGTTCGCCTCCGCCGCGGTCTCGGGGGTTCCGGCGAGCACGGCGTAGGCGCGCGCGAGATCGGCGGCCGTTCGTGCGAACGGGCCGACGGTATCGAGGCTCGTGACGAACGGATACGCGCCCGCGAGCGAAAGCGTTCCGAAGGTGGGCCGGATGCCGAAGATGCCGCACAGCGCGGAGGGGACGCGAATCGATCCGTTGGTGTCGGAACCCAGCGAAAGCGGCACCATCCCGCTTGCCACCGCCGCAGCCGACCCGCCGGAAGAACCGCCCGCACTGCGCGCGTGGTCGTGCGGGTTCGCGGTCGCGCCGTCGTGCGCGTTCTCGGTCGTGAACCCGAACGCGAGCTCGTCCATGTTCGTGACGCCGACGAGGACGGCGCCGGCCGCCTCGAACCGCCGGATCAGTTCCGCATCGCGCGCGGCGGGCGGATCGTCCGCGGTGATCGTCGCGCCCGCGCGCGTGATGACGCCGCGAACGTCGAACAGATTCTTGGCCGCGAACGGAACGCCGGCGAGCGGACCGGGATCGCCACCGGCGGCGATCGTCGCGTCGATGCGCGCCGCGGTCTCATGCGCGCGCTCGGGAAAGATCGCGGTGAAGGCACGCAGCGCCGGATCGTCGGCCGCGATGCGTGCGAACGCGTCGCTGACCAAGGCGGCGGCCGTCGTTCGCTTCGCACGGACGGCGGCCGCCATCTCACCGGCGGTCACGCGTCGGCGTCGCGCGGGAGATCGGCGGACGCGATGTCGGCGGCGTAGGCCGCGAGCCGCTCGTACACGGCGAGGACGACCGCGCGATCCGCCCGCTCGAGCGGGAGCGCCAGTTGCGCCGCGACGGCCTCGATCGCGAGGCGTGCCACGGTGCGATCGTCGTGCTCCATGCGTGCGCGTTTCGCAGGCCGGGCAACCGCTGACCTGTCCAAGCGGCTAACGCCGCAGCGCTTCGAGGTAGCACAAGGCGAACGGACGGCTGCGCCTCGCACCAGACCTAGTGATTCTATGGATGCGACTCGCCGTTCGTTCTTGTCCGCCGCGGCCGCGACCGCCGCCGCCTCCGCCGTGCCCGCGTTCGCGCGCGCGGCCGCGCCGCGGACGGTCAAAGTCGGGATGCTCAAGACGGTCAACACGATCGTCATGCAGTTCTATTCGAAGTTCGCCGCGCCGGGGACGACCTACGAGGTCATCATCTACGATACGCCGCCCGACGGGAAGGACGCGCTGGTCAGCGGTGCGGTCGATTTCGGCATCTTTGGCCTTGCGGCGGCGACGCTCGGGGCGTCGGCCGGTCAGCCGATCACCGTCGTTGCGGCGGCCGGACAGAAGGCGATGGGGTTCGTCGTCGCGGCCGACAGCCCGGCGAAAACCTTCGCCGACATGAAGGGCAAGAAGATCGCCTATCAAGTCGGCTCGACGCAAGAAGTCGTGCTGCGCGAACTCATGAAGATGAACAACATGACGCCGGCCGACGTGCAACTCGTCCGGCTGAGTTTCGCCGACATGGCCAATTCGCTCGCGCGCGGCGACATCGATGCGTACCTCGGTTCGGAACCCGGCCCCTCGATCAGCGTGCTCAGCGGCAAAGGTCGCGTCTTGCTCTATCCGTACAACACGCCGGTCGGCTCGATCAACGTCGTCTTCGCGACGCGTCCGGACCTCATCGCGAAAGAACCGGCGTACGTGCGCGAGGTTGTGAAAACGCACTGCGCGGCCTGCGATTGGGGGAGTAAACCCGCCAACCGGGCCGAGTTCGAGGCGATGACGACCAAAGTGCTCGGCCCGCCGAAGAACGTGCTCGACCTCGCGATGAACAACATCAACCTCGATTGGGGGATCGACGCCGATTACATCAAGCGCGCCAAGTACTACGGCGCGCAGATGATCGCGCTCAAAGAGATCTCCCAACTCCCCGACTACACGACGTTCATCAACACGTCGTTTCTGCCGAAGTAACGCCGCCCGCCGTCATCACGCCGATCTCATCGGCATGATCGTCATCGATGGGGCTTATGTGCTCGACGGCCGGGCATTTCGCGTCGGCACGGTCGGCATCGACGGTGCGGCGATCGGCGCCGTCGCGTTTTTCGACGACGAGCGGCGCAGCCTGTGCGCGCGTGGGCGCGAAGTGGTCGATGGCAGCGGGTGCTGGCTGATCCCGGGTCTGGTCGATGCGCACACGCACGCGTACGGGACGCTCTTACGCGGCACCGAGAGCGCGCTGCCGCTCGAATTGTGGGCGCTCTATACGATCGCCTACGGCGAGGGGCTCGACGACGATGCGATCGGTGCGGCGATGCTGTTGCACGATGCGGAATGCATTCGCAGCGGGATCACGGGCGTCGTCGATCACTTCCCGCACCTCGCGCACGCGCAAGCGGCGTTCGCCGCGCACGAACGGTCGGGGATGCGCGTCCTCTTCGCCGCGTTCGTGCAAGACCTCAGCGATTACGATCTGCTTGCGATCGACGTGCCGCCTGCGCTGCGCGAGCTCGCGGCGGTGGCACCCGTCGATCGGCCCGCGTACGAGGCCTGGTTCGATGCGTTCCTCGAAGCGGCCGGTTCCGCATCGGGACGCGTACGCGTCGCGCTCGGCCCGAACGCGCCGCAGCGGTGTTCGCCCGAGGTGTGGTCGCTCTGGCGCGCGGTGCGCGAGCGAACCGGCGTCGGCGTGCACGCGCACGCGCTCGAGACGCGCGCGCAAGCACGGATCGCGCAAGAGCGCTGGCCCGAGACCGGGATGATCGCGGCGATGGACGAGGCGGGACTCTTGGATGCGGGCTTGTCGCTCGCGCACGCGATCTGGACGACGCCACAGGAACGCGAGCGACTCGCGCGGCGCGGCGTTTCCGTCGTCCACAATCCACTCAGCAACCTGACGCTCGGAAGCGGCGTCATGCCGCTCGCCGGCTACCTCGCGGCCGGCGTTCGGGTCGGGATCGGAACCGATGCTTCGAATTGCGCGGGCCGCCATGACCTCTTCGAGACGATGCGTGCGGCGCTGACGCTGCCGCGCGTGCACGACGCCGATCCCGCGCGTTGGCCCGATGCGCGCACCGTGATGGACATGGCGACGGCGAACGGGATGGCGATTCTCGGGTACCGCGATGCGCCGGCGGGGATCGTCGCGGGTGCGCCGGCCGATCTCGTCCTCGTGCGGCGCGATCGGATCGGAACGGTCATGCCCGCGAGCACGCTCGAAGGCTTTGTCGCACAGGCCGGTCGCGAAGCGATCCATGCCGTAATGATCGACGGCCGCTGGGTGCTGCGCGATGATCGGATCCTCGCGTTCGACGAAGGGCAGGTGCTCGCGGCCGTTGCCGACGCGCATGCAGCGATCGCGGAGCGCGTTGCGGCGATCACACCGGTCATCGATGCCGGCCTCGCCGCGGTTGCCGAACAACTCCGTCCGTGGCTCGCGCCGCTTGCGTGACAAAGCGCTTGCCGCGTGCCCGGCCGTGCGAATTCACGATGGTGATGACGGTGGGTTGATGCTACGCTGCGGTGGCTATTCTTTGGAGACCTCTGTGAAATCAATCCTCATCGCGCTTGCGTTCGCGCTTCCGTTTTCGATCACCACGCTGCCGGCGTCGGCGCAAACTCCGCCAACGTATGCACGGGAGCAGGCTGCTGCTGCGGCCGGCGACGACGCGCAGATTCGCGGACGCGTTTCGGGCTTCGACGGGGGATATAATCTGCGCGTCACCGACGAGAACGGCTATGCCGATAACATCGAACTGCACGAAGGAACGATCATCAATCCAACCGGGCTCACGCTGGAGCCGGGGATGGTCGTGAGCATTCTCGGCTATAACGCCGGGTCGTATTTTGCCGCGAACGAGATCGACACGCCGTACACCTATGAGGGCGACGTGCCCTACTATGGCGGGCGTCGTTGGGATTCGTACGGTCCGTCCGTCGAGCTCGGGTTCTTCTTCGGGAATACCGGCTGGTGGCACGGCGATGCCTTCGGCGGCGAGAATCGCTTCGACGGTGGTGCGCGCGTGTTCACGAACGTTCGCGTGCGCAACACGTATCACGGTGGCGCGTTCCAGGGCCGCGCGTACGTCGCGCCGCCGGAGCGTGGCGGCTATCGGGCGTCGTCCGGCGCCGGACGCGCGCAAGCCGCGCCACACGGAAGCGGCGGCGGAGGACGCCGCTAGGGAGGCCTCCGGCGATGCGTGCCTTCGGCCGTGCGGCGCTCGTCGCGCCACCCGGCCGTGAGATTCTGCTCGACGACTTCGATCCGGCGTGTACCGGGCCGTTCTCGGCGAAGCGCGACGCCGGAGCGATCATTTCGGAAACGATCGCGCGGCTGGCGGCGCTGCAGGACCGTTTCTTTGCGGATCGCGGCCGTGGGCTGCTCCTGATCGTTCAGGGGATGGATACCGCGGGCAAGGACGGCGTGATCCGGCACGTGATGTCGGGCGTGAGCCCGCAAGGCATCGACGTGCACGCGTTCACGCCGCCGTCGCCGATCGAGCTCGCGCACGACTATCTGTGGCGCTGTGCGGTCGTCTTGCCGCAGCGCGGCCGGATCGGCATCTTCAACCGTTCCTATTATGAAGAAGTCGCAATCGTGCGAGTCCACGATTCGTTGCTCGCGCGCGAGCACGTACCGCCGGCCTCCGGCGGCAGCGACATCTGGACCGAGCGTTTCGAGGATATCGTCGCTTTCGAACGGCACCTCGTGCGAAACGGAACGCTCGTGATCAAGGTATTCTTGCACGTCTCGAAGGACGAGCAGCGCACGCGCTTGCTCGAGCGCATCGACGAACCCGACAAGAATTGGAAGATCACCCCGGCCGACGTGCACGAGCGAACCTATTGGGACGATTATCGGCACGCCTACGAGCAGTTGCTCACGCACACCAGCACGGCGCATGCGCCGTGGTACATCATCCCGGCGGATTACAAGTGGTTCGCGCGCGCCGCGGTCGCGGACATCATCGTCGAGACGCTCGACGAACTCGGCCTCGCCTACCCGGTGCCGACCGAACGCCAGCGCTCGCAGTTGGCGCTCGAACGCGACCAACTTGCGGGCGGGCGCGAAGCGCCGGTCCTGACGTCGGTCAAGACTTAGGAGTGGGCGTGGGTGTTGCCGCCGTGCGCTTCGGCATGGATTTTCGCCGCGTCCGACATGTAGCCGGCGGCGTGTGCGAGGTGCGCTTGCGCGAGCAGCGCGTAATGCGCGCCCTGCGCGTGATCCCCGAAGCCGTAGCGCTTCGCGGCCAGTTCGTGATAATCGGCGGCCGCACGATGGTGTTCGGCGGCGCGGGCGTGGGATTCGGCAGCGGGATGGGTCGCCATAAGAAGCTCCTAGCGCCGCACGGGCGGCAGAACGCTAACGGCGTTTGAGGGCGTCGAGTTCCACTAGCGTGCGTGGCCAGTCGCGTTTGAGCAGCCGCGAGAGGCTCCGATCGGCGAGGATCGCATCGCCGGTTTGGCAGCGCGCGCAGTAGTTCGTCTCGTTGTCGGCATAGCGGATGCGCTGCACCGGCTGACCGCAAACCGGGCACGGTTTGCCGAACCGCCCGTGGACGGCCATGTCGCTGCGAAACGCGGTGACGCGTTCGGGAAAGTCGCCGTTCGTTTCGTCGCGCAAACGATCGATCCACGTTTGCAGGGTCGCGCGCGTCGCCGCGTAGAGCCGTTCCCATTCGGCGTCGGTGAGTTTGTGCGTGAGGGCGATCGGCGAGAGGCGGGCGGCGTGCAAGATCTCATCGGAATACGCGTTGCCGATGCCGCTCAGATTACGCGGGTCGGTCAGCGCACGTTTGAGGGTATGGTTCTCGATCGTGAGCGCGCGCCGGAACGACGCGAGATCGCTTGCGAAGACATCGATTCCGCCCGGGTCGAGCGCCTCGAGCGCCGTGCGTCCCGCAATGATGTGAAGCGATGCACGGCGCTTCGTACCGGCTTCGGTGAGGACGAGCGTTCCGCTTGGGAAATCAAACGCGGCCAGATCGTTGCGCCCCGCGAGTTTCGCGCCCGGCGCACGCCAATGCAGCCGTCCGGCGATCATGAGATGGATCACCAGCCAGCGGTCGCCGTCGAGCCCGATCGCAATACGCTTGCCGATCCGCCGGATCGCGCGAACGACTCGCCCCTCGACGCTTGCGAGCGGCGG
>Ga0116231_10015208_pt1 | contig 10015 bp, 7 predicted proteins | sample S1TSphgellanicum_2_FD_89695 | JGI IMG/M metagenome (GOLD analysis project Ga0116231, IMG submission 89695) | Host-associated microbial communities from peat moss isolated from Minnesota, USA - S1T2_Fd - Sphagnum magellanicum MG | ecosystem: Host-associated > Plants > Peat moss > Unclassified... | reverse complement strand
ACACACACACACACACACACATAATAAAATTTTGTAACATATTTTACTTTATTTTTGGATTATAATAATTAATTAAACCAAAAATATTTTTTTGTTATCTTTATTTAATAAAATGCTAAAAGATGTTTGCAACAAAAAAAAATCAGAATTCAATAATTTTTAACATAAATATTTCTAATATATTATATATCATATGATAAGATGTAAAATATATAACATATAAAATCATGTATGCATATTATATATAATTTCTTAAACTAGATAGTATTTTATTGCGGGCTTCACTTGATAAAAATGTAAAACATAATATTCATCCATGCAAATATAATTTTTTTGATCTAGTATTTTTATCATATAAAATCACATATATATAATATATGAAAATATTTATTAATTATATATTATATTAATAAAAATCATTTTAAAATAAAATTAATAAAATGTAAAAGTTATTTAATATTCATAATACACTAATCATTTCCTTGAATATTTATTATTTCCAATTCATTTATATTTTATAATTACATAATCAAACTCATATTGTAATATAAAAATCTGGATACATGTATTTAATATTCCATATTTAAATGTAGTTATTTTAAAAATACACTATGTAGAATTAAATAATTTTGATGATACGTTATTATATGTTGATACATCGTATTTTATACAAAAATATCATATTAATTTATTTTTTTTCCTTGGGACAAAATATGAGGAAGATAATGATGGGTAAAAGAAAAAAAAATGTTTTCAAGACATTGTTGTTAGAATGTGTTAAAATGCAAGATTTACATGAAATTTTATTCAATTAAAAAAAAAATTATAATTTTTTGTAGTTTTTGGAAAACCTTCCAGAATGAAATTTAAATCATTTTATTTGGACATAATATGAAAAAGATATTACTAATGAAAATTGTCTTTTGGAAAAGGTTAATTCCATCTCAATTTAAAACTAAGGTGCAAATAAAAGATTTAACCCATATTTTGTTTTTGAATCCATTTCACATGGTATATAAACATGTCTTCTTTTGACTTACAACATAGAAATGTGTATGCCAATTTGGGATGATTAAAGAAATGTTTGACCTTAAATGGAAATAGCAAAGTAAATGAGATTTTTTTTGGCTATTCAATCCATCTATATATTTTCCTTTTCCACCTACTTGCCCACCTACACAAGTAAGTAGGTGCTAATTTTCTACCTACCTAGGTAGATAGGTTTGAATCTTCTTGAAACTTTCAATTTAAAAAAAAACTAAAAACTAAAATAATCAATATAAAATAATTAATGTTAAATAAATAGTTCAAATAATTAATATTCAATATTCAATATATTCAAAATAATATAGTTGTTCATATGTTAGTGAATTTACTTGTCTATTATCAACTCATCATTAATCACTAAACAATTTGATGAATTCATTAGGAATTCACCTAATTCAATACAAAACCTAGTGAATTCATTAGTGGATTTGGATTTGTTATGTTCTAGTGTTACAAGTTTTGGGGCATCATGTTCTAGGGGGCAACCATAGTACATCTTTACAACCCAAAAAATGTTTTCATGCACAAAAAACCATAATGCATGTCCAATTCACTTCACAAAAAATGTTTATGTGTGAAGTTCATTGGAATATCAAACATATTGGTCTAAACAAAATTGGTTCACTATCCCCCAACCCATGGATGTCTTTGCAATGGTTTATAATTGCAAAGAACACTTAGATGTGATACATTTGAATGTCCCACATGTGGATTCAAATGCAATGTTTATCCACAAAAGATTTGGATATATTTCCAATGGGCTAGCTATCTTGACACTTTTAGAACATAAGGTAAAACATACCTATCAAGTATGAACTCACTTTGTATATTCAATTCATATTCATATTGTGGTGACTATCAACTTAGGGTTTGCAATTGTGATACTGAACTAGTTTGGTTTGTGGCAATTACAATATTGCGAGTGATACCATTACTAAGGTTCATTAGTGACAATGGAGCTAAATAAGAGGCACAACATAAGGCATTTACATTTCACTATTTGCAAATGTTTCATTATTGATTATGTTGGTTGTGTTTCATGTGCATAATATGTTACTCTTTGCTTATGAATGTTTCAAGATTTGTATGAGTTGACTTTAAATACAATCCCAATGTTCATATATCCCCAATATGAATGCCAAAATTTGTAATTACATATATCATATTCACATTACATCCCAAAATACAAATATTCATACCAAATTCATACCCTACTTAGCTTATATCTAAAGGCAAACACACCAAGTTCGCATGTAAAATGAGTAAAATCTTTGTTATTAAGGCTTATTCATGGTATTGAAAAGTGGACATACAAGTACCACACTAGTTTGAACTTTGAGCCTTCGAACCTCCCACCATTTTCAATTGTTCACCTTGGCTCTCTTCCTTCAAAACACATGAGGTTATTAGATTTGAACCTAGCACAAAAGGAGCCTACATAACAACTTTTTGAAGCTTTTGCATTGAAATCTTTCCTCTTATACTTACCATAAGTGAATGCCTTATTTAGCAATAAAGGTTGTACATAATTGGTGGTGTGGACATCCCTTTAATTGATCAACATGTTATGTAGGTCTATCTTGTAAGATGTTTCATTTTTAAACTTTTAGGTTCATGTTTCTATTTTAATTCATTTTTAAAACACAAGTCATTGTTTATTTATCAAAAAAATTAATGGACCATCATATTGTTAAAAAATCTCAAAAGAAAAAAAAAAATCCAAAAAGAAAAAAAATTGGTGTTTTAGGTTTAGTAGTTTTTTTCCCAAGAACATAGGCTTCTTATTGATTTTTGTTGTATGTAGGAAAAGAGCATGCTCTATAACATGAATTGGATTACAAAACATTTTCCAAAACACAAAGGTGTTTCATACAATGTGAACCAAATGAAGTGTTATTTTTTAACAAAACAAAGTTTGTGGCAATTGGACATGCCCTTCATTTGTACCAATTCGTCAATGGATAGAGTGGCATGTGCCATTGGCCCAAGTGTTAACATGTCCTCAACTGGTTTTTCCTTCCAAAACTTGGTTTTTTGGAATTTATTTGAATTTTTAGTGGCAGAAATCACTTTTAAATCATTATTTCCCACATTATGAATCCAAATCTTACCAAATAAATTTGATTAAATCTTGCTCGTCAAGATCTTTCCAACAACACTAGAGGCACATTCCAATCCCTCCAAAAATTTCAGCTACGATTTAATTTAATTTTCAATGAAAAAATCAATCAATATTCAAAAACTTCTACACCACAAGTCCAAACACCATGAAACCAAGCCAATGCACCCTTCCTCCTTTAGAGCTTTCCAAAGATATCAAGAACGCAATCGAAAGCATCCTGGTTTGATGGATCTCACAAATACAAACAAAACAAAACAAACTACCTTCCTTCATAAATTAACTCATTTGCCCCTTATCATCAACATTTTTGAAAAAAAAAAAATTGTGAGGTAGGTGAACTAGTGATCATCAATAAAAGGACCTAGCTAATTTTGGCTATAGGTCGAGGAGGAAAATAAAAGTTTTATGGAACCCACTATATTTTGGCATCATGTTAGATCATTTAGTCTAAATATAATGATTTAAAACATTTTCCTCAAAATATGGCAACTTTGTTCTTTTTTTCCTCAAAATATAGTGATTTTGGGCTAGTATTTCCCCCAAAAATATTTGTATGATTCACAACCCTATTTTTTTGTGACCAAGTGGCAAATTTTTGGCCAAAAAAAACATTATGCCCCCATCAACATTTTGTTTGTGTGTAACATTTCATTAAAATGAAAAATGCAATAACAATGAATGAATCGTATAAAGGGGGGGGAAATTGCAAAAATCACCCAAAATGTAGGGTTTGCAACATTTGCACAACGTGATTGAATTCTTACATTGCATTCCCTTTGTACTAACTTTCATTTGCAAAAGACTCATCTTCCTTTATTTTTGGCTTGGAAGATTATACCCTCTTCAAGTTTTCTTAGCTATTTATAGTTTAATGGAAACATAGATTCATCACAAGCAATTTTATTTCAAATAACATAGTGGTGACAAAAAAATTACAAGTTTTAATGGGGAAAGGCCAACAAGCAACATTTGAAGCTTGCAAATATAACAAGATCTTCATATGGTAGTTTCATTGAATGTTTAATGAAGGGCTTGAGTTTAATGTTTTGAACACCACAAAATCCTAATAGATTTGAATTGTTTAGGATGAATGTACATTACATGTTCATGCATTTTGAATGTGAAACACCTTCTTATAGAAAGCAAAGGCAAGGGTGGAAATTCAAGTGTTGTACGAGGCAAGGGTGCATTATTATTTTGTTTCCTTTGCTATTTTGTGTGCATGCAATAACACTTTGGGTGCATTAGTAGAAATCTCTCTTGGTTTGTTGATTGATGACTGGTAGTCGATTTGGAAGAAAATCCTTGTGTTCTTGAATTAGGACAAACCTACATAGAGTGTGAGAACTCAAGCAACATTGAAAGTAGAAGTCGGATATAGGTGTTTAGGGTTTTGCTCAATGTTAATTTCATTGACAAGACATTGCACAAGTCCATGTGTTTCCTTTCTTTTGCATCACATGTTAAGGTCTGTGTTAGGAATTTGATTTTTCTTTGTCATTTCTCTCTAGCTACACCCATTTTCCAAATATACTCAATACAATTCCTTTTCGGTTTTCTTACCACATGGAACTCCTCATATTCATGAAGCACTAATTTGCGACATCATAAATAGTGTAATTGTTTAATTAATTGTGAAAGGAGGTTTTGTTTTATGAATTTATGGTGCCTTAATGTGTATGGGCACTCTTCTTAACATAAATTACATGGCATTCTTAGACTTTTCATATGAAAAAGGTGAACCAAATCTTCACACAATGGCTTGGTTTCTTAATTATATGTTTTCATTTGAATTGTGCTTTTATGCATATGATAATTTGAGAAAACACAATATTGTTAGATCCATATATGCATGACATGCCATATGTGATAGATATTGCGCATTTAGTAAGGCACTAGCTTGTGTAAGGTAAACAAATGTGCTTGATTATGTTAATTTTTCTATTGTTGGTCAAATGTTTGCATGATTTTTAACATAATTAAGATGTGTTAATGGAAAAGTTGGTGGATAGGAATGTCCACTTATGGATTGGATTGTTATTTTCTTCAAATGTATGATTATCAAGGTTTGAAAGATGGTGACCTTTTTAGTGTCTTTCATGTTGCTTCATTTGAATCCTTGTAAAGTGGGTCTCCTACATGTAAGACTTGAAAAAAATGACAAATGCAATAATAAATAGATAAGTATCATTGTATTAGTTTGTGATTCAAGGTTTGTAAGATTTCTACCATATTTTGTTACTTGCCATTCATCCTACTTTCTTTCAACATCCATTGTCCCATGTGGAACATTTTATGTTGTCAAATCATAAGGAATATGTGCAATGAGCTATATTTTGACTTTAGACACATTAAATAAACTCACATATGATTATGATTAAAGTCTATAATCAAACTAAAAAGCAAAGGAATTATAGTGAAGAGACACAATGTCATGGATCTTGACGTCAATCCAAGCACAAATTAGGTTTGAAGCACCCTCTTCTAACCTAAGAAAAATTATGGATGTCATGATAAAAACAATGTCAAACTAAGTTGATGATGTCCTTTCTAACATGCCAATTATTCAAAAGTTGGATGACATATAACCTTTAGTAATCACTCAAGAGTAGCCATGGTTTTTCATGTTTTATTAGCCTTGCCTATTGCATCAACACTGTAAATAGTCAAAATTTTAGGTCAAACAAGGAAGTATATATGGGTCATCCCTATTGTATTGTGACTTTTGAAGTTTTTTATTTGTTTCCTTGATAGTGCAAGTGGAATGATATAAGTCAACTTTTTGCCCCCTTGACCAAATTGTTGCAAATCATCAAGATTAAGATATACATGCATACCTTTCATGAAAGAAGACAATCATTAATAAGCATTTTAAGATCTTTTTTAATCTACCTAGGTTTGGCTTAGTAAATAACACAAGAAAAAATAAATAACTTATAAGATAGATATTTATTATAATTTTGTTGATGGGTGAAAACACATTACAGTGGTATATTTTGAACAAAAAAATGTATTCATTTTTTAATACATTTTGTATTATTTTGGGGGCATATTTTTTCATTTCATTTAACGTTTTGAGAAACATTAAAAATGGATTTTTGACACAAATCCTCCAACACAATTCTTGTTATCTTTCAAATGATAGTGGTTTTTCAAAAAAACTTTTATGTATTCACACATGTTTGTTTGAATGAAAAACCTCATCTAGATGTGGAATTCTTCATATATAATTAAAATGGGACAATAAACTCATATGTAATATATGATTGAATACTTCATCAAATTTGTTAATCGTTTGAGTGATTTTTTAATATATTTGCACTTTGCAATATATTGGTACAATTTTTTTTTCAGTAATATACTTTTCAATCATTTAATATCAACTTCAAAATGGGATTTTTTTTTACAATATATATTTTTCGTTTTGAAATACATTGCTCCAAGTAGAATTTACAAAAAGTAATTTTAATATTAATTTGGTAGAAGTTCAAAAACATGTAGTTTCAAAAGTAGTATTTGTGACAATAATTTTTTACCACCGTAATGTGTTTTCACCTTGATCAAAATATTATTATTTTTTGAAAAAGTAAAAGTTGATTGCAAGTTTACTTGAAAAAGAATTTGGAAGCTTGACCTCCATCCCGAATTGGCCTTGGAATTTTGAACATGCAAAAAAATAGCAGGGGGGAAGTACTAGTCTGCAAAAATAATGCATCCAATGCATGCTAGAATGCAAGCAAGAGCCAAAAATGAGAAGCCAAAGCCAGAGTGGAAAGGTGCTTTCATATATGAAACAAATAATCGTAGTTGAATAAAAAACCAGGGCTTGAACCAAGGTAGAACCAAGACTTAAAATAAGAGCTAGAAATAATTAAGGTTAGCAAAAAAATCAAAAGCAAGAAATGAAAGATAGAAAGGAAAAATAAAAGACAAAAATGAGAAATAAAAGCTAGGCAAAACCAAAAGGGAAAACAAAAAACAAAAGTGAAAAGCAAAAGCCAAGCAAGAGCTAAAAACAAGAAATAAAAGATAAAAGTGAGAAGTGAAAGATAGAAGTAGGAAACGAAAGCCAACCATGAACCATAAACAAGAAGTAAAAGACAAAAGTGAAAAGTGAAAGATAAAAGTGAGAAGCAAGAGATAGAAACAAAAAACAAAAGCAAAAAGTGAGAGCCAAACAAGAACTAGAAATGAAAAACAAAAGTGAAAGTAGATAGAACTAGAAGCAAGAAATGAAAGTTGAACAAGAACTAGAAGTGAGAAGTGAGAAACATAAGTGAAAAGTGAGAGTTAGGCAAGAGCAATAAGGGTGAAAGCACACTAGATAATCCATTTTTTGGTGTCACACTACAATTTTCACTAAAGGGGGGTGTTAAGTTATAGGCCTATATAACTTTGAAATTATGATAAAATGTTGGTAGGGACTCATTTTTTAGTAGTGGGGTACAAGTTAAAAGCATTGTAAAAATAGAATGACAAATAATGATATTATGAACTCAAAGTGGACTTTCTAAGTCAAGGCAATTGTGTTGTCACAATCCATGATTTGTGTTATGGACTCAAAAATGCATCATGAACTATACTAGTAAATGTTTTTTTTTGGTGGAATGGTATCATGAATGTAGATTTTGAATGGAATAATTCATAAAAAAATGAATATCTGAAAATTTAGTCTTTGAAATCCACACATTGATGAATTTTTAGCTACATTTCAAAATATAAATAGCATGTAGGATTTTCAAGGGAGGCCTTTATTGAAATCCACAAATTTTTTGTTTTAGGGGGGAATGTTTGCAATTTTGAAGTAGTGATTCCAATTTGACATTATGAAAAAGACTAATTATGAACACCACATCCATCGCCATTGGTTCACTATAGTGTGCTTTCACCCATAAGTGAAAAGTGAAAGATAGAAGTGAGAAATGAAAACTTGACAAGAGCCAAAAGAAAAAATATGAGAGACAAAAACAAGAAATGAAAGCCAAGTAAAAACCGTAAATGAGAAACGAAAAATAGAAGTAAGAAGCGAAAGTTAGGAAAGAATCAAAAACTAAAGCCAAGAATAAAAACCTATACCTACAAAATGAGAGTTGGAACAAAAGCAAGGGCCACAAGCAAGATCTAAAAGCAAAAACAAACCCAAAAAAACACAAAAAAAGAGTTGAACAAAAAGTTAAAAGATCTAGAAACAAAACATAAGAGAAATCCAAAGCAATTAACAAATAACATATAACGCACAAAGCAAAATCAAAGAAGCTCTCATTCACTAACATTTAATTTATATAGTTTAAGGCGTCGTTTCAGGCAATGACTAAACCTTAATTTTTGAACCTAACCCTAATTTTTAATTATTAACCCTAAACCTAAACAACACACTTAAAATGGCTAGCTTTAAACCTTAAACCTAAACCTATAAGCTATAACCTTAAAGTTGAAACTGGTCCAAAAGGTATTGGGAGATACCTTTTTTGATTTTCAACTTTTTTGATTTTTGAAAACCTTAAACATTTTAGGGGTGGTTATCACTAGGTTGTGAACCAGTTAGGTTATTAATTTGGTTTTCCTCTTATCTAAGAACCCACAGTTTTCAACTTCAAAATCTTGCAGATTTTCAAGTCGCATGTGAGAATCACCCAACATTGGTTAGGACCACAAGTTGAGTCAAATTTTCAAATTTTCCCAAAATGAAGTTGGTGAGAAACTTAAACAAACTTAGTGTGGTTCACATGGTTGTTAAGATGTCCCACACACTTACATCAAGGTTGACCAAATTTTCACTTTCTTCATCCAGCTCTATTGATGTGAAATATTCCCAAATATTGACACAAGCAATTATCGCTTGCATTGCAATTTGATCATTTATCACCATTTCCTCAAGCAACTCCTCGTCACTATTGGAGGAGCTCGATTCAAGATGTGATAAAATAAACTCCATAGATGGCAAGTGAAATGAACCCTAAAAAAGAAAAATGAAATCGGATTCCCTAAACCCAAAAAAAATTTCAAATCACTTGACACTCCCAAATGAAATGGAAGACTTAAAACTTTCAAGTGAAATGAGATTGAAAATAAAAAGGCAAAATTGGGATCCCTCCCACTTATTTAGCATCAAAGGAATCAAATGAAAAGCTCCCCTAACCCCATAAACCCTAAACTCTAAACCCTAGAACATGAACCCACACCTAATTATAAAAAAATAAAAAACTTCAAATAAATTGAGGTGTCCCCTAGACCTCCAACAACCAAAAATAAATATTTAAAGACTTGAACCCACCCACTCTGAAAGAAAAACAAACCCTCCCCCCAAAAGAAAAAGAAAAATCATCATCCCCTAAACCCCTAGCCCGCCCATCCTTCAGGAAATGAAAAACCCCACCCAAATCCCCTCAAAATCCCAAAAAAAAAAACTTCTCGCAACAACCTCCCCTCCCCCCTCGCCAATCCAAGTGTTGAAATTGGCAACTTCTTGGACTGTCCACCTATTTTAAGCCAGTCAAACACACCACGTGGTCAACCCCTTCTCACCCACTCTTTTTCGAAAACCGCCCACGGTTAGTCAGGGTGACCTTTCGGACGACTGCAACTCAGGGCGAAAATTTTAATAGGGTGTGAGACACCCTATGAAAATCCTGGTGAATTTAGGGATTTCTCTAATGTATGCCCAACTTTGGGGAAGACTTCAAATGGCCAATAAGTTTTCTTTGCTGACACACAATTCAGAGCTTCCAGCCAGTGTTTCTTTTTTCAATTTTCTCATGTTGCATCAAAAGTGGCCATCAGCCACAAGAGGATTTAGTCAGATCTGGCTACAAGACAAATAAAGTTCTAGGAATCTTATTACATGTT
>Ga0116231_10015207_pt1 | contig 10019 bp, 6 predicted proteins | sample S1TSphgellanicum_2_FD_89695 | JGI IMG/M metagenome (GOLD analysis project Ga0116231, IMG submission 89695) | Host-associated microbial communities from peat moss isolated from Minnesota, USA - S1T2_Fd - Sphagnum magellanicum MG | ecosystem: Host-associated > Plants > Peat moss > Unclassified... | reverse complement strand
GAAGAAGAAGAAGAAGAAGAAGAGAAGAGGAAAACGTGGGACCCAAGTTCGTTTATCACCCACCCACCAATTGCGGGTTGAGGCTGGAGAGAGAGACAGATCATTGATTGACATCCAAACACAGCAGCAGCAACAGGTGGACACTCGAACTACAAAGACAAACCCTAATTTTTTTTTGAAAAAAACAAAGAGTTCTAGGTCGGCGCTGCGTCCATCAGAATAGATTCGCAAATGCAGTAGCACTCATCAATCATGATGATGGTGGGTGTTTGCAATAGTGTTGTGTGATTGATCAGGGGCAGCGGGTTTCCATGATCTGAAGCTTCTTTCTCTACTGACAACAAGAGACAAATCGCTGCTACTGCACAAGATTAAGAGCTCTCAGCCAACTGTGAGTCCCAGCCTTTTTCTTGCTGGCTAGATAGGTAATAGCCAAAATGGGCTATAAATTTTTCTAAAGAGCTAACTAAAGTCAAGTGTTTTTTTGAGATTTTCAATAGCCAGAATTCAACCAATTTTATTTTTAAATCGTCAGATTTAGACTATAGATGATTCAAGTAAGTAGCCAAAATATAGAAGAATGGTTTTTAAATTTTTGATTTCACAATTTAGCTTGTAGACAAATTTAGTTAAATCTTCCTATGGATGAGGATTGCCATTTTGGCTACATACACAAAATTGACCCCCAAAAAAAAAACACATTGACTGTGATCCGCTCTCTCACTCTTCCTGCTCTCATCATCATGGTCACCTGACAGGCAGTCCTTCCATAACAGACAATCAATCATTGGGGAAAGAACAAGTGTTGTGCAGTTATTGTTTGAGTACTTTACTATAGAAGAAGGGCCTGAGTACAGGCCCTTGGGTGATTTTATATCTGTGCCCCAGGCCGGTTGGCCGAGGCAACAAGTCGAAAATAAAGGAAGGGCCTGTATTCAGGTCCTTTTCCTTAGTAAAGTAGAGCTGGGATTTTTTCACTTTTTAGAAATAGTTACAGGCTGGCTGGTACCTTCCGCTAGTCAGAAGATCCCAGCACAGCCTGGCTGGTACCTGCCACCGCAGAAGATCCCACTTGCTGAAAACAGGTTTCTTCAGGCATGTAAGGGAGCTGAAAATACAACTGAAAAATCCAGGCAGTGCTTTGCGTATATTAAGAATAGGTTTTGAGAACAAATCAGAATTAGAGAATTGCTCGTTACTATCATTTCAGAAACATCAAAGAATCTACAGTCCAATTTTCACGATACAAAGAATCGGTGAAGAACAGTTAGAAATGTGATTTTTTGAATTCTTAGATTTGTTTTCAGAGAACCACAGTTCCTTACCAAAACCAGTCTTTTTCATTGTTTTTCACAGCATCAGGTAAGTGAGTATATACCCAAGTTGATATTCAATGGGTATCTGTGGCCAACTTTCATAGAAAGACAACACTGCAAAAGGACTCTTGTACATTGATGCAAATTTCTAAACTTTACAAAACTGCTTGGAGCAATGAGTCCATCACTTAATAACTCTGGCCTTTAGGGCATGTCTGAACTAAAATCTTCCATTACTGGACCTACTAGAACTTCTCATCTAGATGCATGCACTTCCAGAGAAAACGCCTATCCATCCTATGCACACATAATACTTCAGATGTCCCTCACACACATCAGGTCAAGTTCCAACCAAAACCATAATTCTGTTGTAGCTTATGACTATTAACAACTTTGATTGAGGTGCATGTCTCCACAATACTGAAGGCAATGAATAATAATGAACTTCCACTGGGGCTAAAGCTTGTTCTTCCACTCTTACCACAAATTTCACCACCTTTCTGGTCAGTTTAGACACCCATTCAATCATTGTGGGTGAATCATTATTGTCAAAGCAGCTGATTGTATCAACATTCTAGAGGGTCCTACAGTTCTGGTAGCCTCTTTTAGACCTCAGTGAATATTTTGAAGAGGTACTATCTGTAGAGCTGGGTAAACTTGCTACAGATCAAATTACATCTCCTTATGAAGAGGTGAAGGGCAAATCAGTTCATGCACAACTTCACTAAAGCCAAAACTGTAATCCGAGCACTAGGCATTTTTTTCAAGGGGATGCTTGCTTGTTTACCCCCCCCCCCCAACTCCACTATTGGGAGTATATCCAACCTCAAATAATACTTAATCATCACAGCCCTTTAAAGAAAATGAACTGCAATAATTTCTGAGAGAAGAATTGAGACATGGCCATTAAGGTTGTAGAGATCCGACAGCATGTTAACATTTCAGCAAACAAGAAAAAGAGGAAACTCAACTGTAAAGAAAACAGAAGGAAAAAAACACACCACAGCATTCTGAACAGACCTGGTATCGACCAGCTACCAAAGAATCCTCACCAACTTCATGAGCTACTGACAATGAGAGAGGTCAATGTCATACCATTAGCAACATATTGAATTTCAGTAAGATAAGCCTTAAAACTCCACGAGTAAATACTATGGGTCACCCTCACTACCTGGACCTCCACAGTTCCCACACCATTCCAGAAAGACCCTAAACATTTCACAAAGCTTGGAAAGCTAATGAATGATCATTACAATACTTTGATCTCAACTTTGCAAATACCATCCTTAATACTGGTGCTTGACCTTTGTGAGAGAATATGACTGCATATGAGAATAAGTTTGGGTTCTCAATAGTGCAGCTCACAACAAATAACATGAAACAACCCACATCAGCCAATGGTCAGATAATTGCAGTCTGTATTTCTTGAATCATACTGAGATCTGATAACCATTTCAAGAATCCATTTGACTTCCAAAATCATGGTTTCACAAAACAGACCTCGCCATCATATCTAAGACAGCAAAAGAACCCATTAAATGCAAGACACCCATTTCCACACACCTTCGAAGGTCTTAGAACTTCTCACACAACATTTTGTCAGAAGATGTGTCTTGGTCAATGGTAAGATGATTGGAGACTGTATTAAGGTCATCATATCAAAGTCTGCAAACATCGTATTATTCTATTGCCAAAGTACATTAAGAGGGAGCATGGAAATGTCTCCATGTCTTGAGGTACCTTTACAGTTGTTTTCCAGTATGATGAACAGGATGATAATAGCCTCCAAAAGCATTTGAAACCCCTGCATGGATCAGAAATCACTGCTGCTATATAAAGGAACCTGTAAGACCTTACATGACAATTCCCTTACAGGTCAGTAGTCAGAAAGGTGTAATCCATTAGCGAAAATGAAATCACCAGGAAACTGCAGCAAGTACTAATGTGCAAAAATTAAGCATGGCAGTTTAGCCACCATACAAAATTCAGCTCCAAGTTCAGAAGTCTTGGTCAAAAATATTTGCAATCCCTGAGGATAAACCTCATCACAAAAGAGATAAATTAAGTATCAAAAAGTGGGAAAACACCTGATCACTATAGCAATTCTGCATACAGCCAGCAAACACAAGCAAACAGAAGGATACGATATCAGTTCTGAAACTTTCAGAGACATGGTGACATGCAAATTATACATCAAATGATTCACACAATGTACATAAGGTTGAAGTCATCACTGCCACCACATTATGTGAAACAGAACATTGGATCTTGAAAACAACAATCATAAATTAGGAACAATAAGCAGAACTTGACATCATAACCACGAATAACAACACAGGCATGGAATCCATCAAAGACCTCAGATCAAAACAAAACTTTGTTCTTACGGAATACCCCATAAATATTGAACAGTATATGCCTCAACTTGGGAATTATATGAAATTGTAAAATTGTATCAATGCAGTAACAAGGCAGCAGAGAAAAGAAATGTCCTATTGAGCAGATGTAGCACCACTGCGCAACCGAGCTTGTTGTTTGCGAGGCCGCCGCACTGCTATTTCTGCTTCAACCTGCCAGCTCCAACCAATCCACGTTATGAACTGTTTTTCACTACAGTAGGATATTCCTCAAAAGTATTTAGAACTTCTCCATAGTTACAATTTAAGTCAACCACAATAGAATTGAGAGAGGACTCATAAAAAGGTTAAGAGATTCCAGATTTGACCTGTATCAACAAAAAGGAAAAAGAGGAAACAAAACCCTTAAGTACAGAGGAAAAACAAAACAATAAAGTCATTTGAACAACAGCGACAGGCACATGAATGTTCAGAGGCCTAACAGTAACATGTATGATAGTGGCCAGTAGGGATGATATTTCCACTGACTTAATCAGCTCCAGGCAGTGGGTGCAAGTCAATAGAATAAATTAACGAACCTAATGAATTTCTGTCAAAAGACCAGCAGTAACAGGACGACCCCAATCATGATGCTGGCTACCTCAGAAAACAAAAAAGAGAAGAATACTAGGAAACCAAAGGAAAGAGGGAAAGAAAAAGAGAAAGAAAAAAATAAAAAAAGCCAAGCAGAAGAAAAAAGAGAAAACTTCTGAAGCATGATCTTTTGAGAATCTTTCAACCAATTATACACCTAGGAAAGTGCACAGCTAGCCAATTGCAGACCATAGAATGCATTCAACTTCTCTGGCTATGTGATATCTGTACACCTCAAGCAGAAGTACAAACCCTTACTAAAAACAGTCAAGAACTTCACCTCTTTCTTGACAGCAACTTCTTTCTCTGAAAGAGTAAGTTCAATGTGGCATGGGGAAGACATGTAGGCTGTAAAAGAAATACCACAATAAATGTTAACTTCAAGAAAAACTCACTGTGCCATTCAAGAGTTATGTACTACACTAGGGTTTCCCTGCATAAGCCTACAATTTCAGACATGCCATGGCTGCCAGTTACTAAAACATTTCCAAAGACATCACCTCTTACTGAAACCAACTGGACAAGAGAGAGAAAAGACAAAGTCTGTACGATTAATTCGCCCATGTGCACGGTATGTCCGACGACGCTGCTTCTGTGCCTTGTTGACCTGAATATGGGAGATGAAAAGTGTGTCTACATCAAGGCCTTTCACCTGCAACCAGAGATTTGCCATCCAACAACTTTGTCAGATCAAGGTCCCACAAACAAACCATGCTCATAAAAATATTCTACTTGATGCTTGCTTCGTATTACACTGCAGAGTGACAAGCATTATATACACTATTCAGTGGCACCATGCAATGGACAACTGAGTACCTCAGCATTGCTCTCTGCATTCTTCAACAAGCCAAGCAAGAATGTGGCTGATTTCACTGGCCATCGTCCCTGTCCATTGGAGTGGCGTGACTTAGCTTGTGCAGTGCGACCAACCCCACCACAAAACCGACGAAAGGGGATAGCTTGCTTGTGAGCAAGCACATCCTCCAAGTACTTCTTGGCCTTTGTTAACTCAAGGTGCTTAATAGCCTGTGCTGCTTCCCTTGTATTCTGCAATGTGTAAAGAGCTGAATCTTAGGACAACATAAAAGAGATCTGACAAACTACATACCAATCAACCTCTAGTTCCCAAAAGGTTTTGGACCAGTTGCAAAGCCAGACTGCTTACATGTTAAAAGCATTTAGTCAATAAAACATTCAAACTTCATGTAAAAGATATTAAACAGTCCACACCTTGAAGTGCACCCGCAAGTCTGATCCTCTGGCTTTGCATGCTGCATATGCAGGGAAAACAAAGATCAACTGGCATGCCAATATCTATATACAGATAACATTGGAATTCAGCTGGATTGTCAACATTCATATATGCATAACATTGGAACTCTTGATGCATAACTGGGGCAGTGTGAAAATTAGTGAGCTTCTGCTTATGATCAATCTGAAACCCTCAAATCCCTGCCCACGGGGTTTTGGCAACAGAGCAAGAGAAGAGGATATATCATAAGGATGCTATACTTACCCTTGGTGGGATTGTCAGGTTCACGTGCATACTTCACCTGTAGCCATATCCACAATTAGTCTTCAAAGACATAAAGCATTATAGAGCATAGCATATTTTTGAAAGCAAATTTCCAAGGTCTTCCAATTTTAAGGAACCTAAACCGTTCCACCACTTCAAAGGAATTTTTTAAAAGGGCATTACACAGCATAGGACATTTTTGAAAGCCGATTCCAAGGTCTTCCAATTTTAAGGAACCTAAACCGTTCCATCACTTCAAAGGAATAAAAAAAAAAGCCATTACAAAGCATAGGACACTTTTGAAAGCAGATTCCAAGGTCTTCCAATTTTAAGGAACTTAAACCCTTCCATCACTTCAAAGGAAGAAAGAAAGAAAGGAAAAACGGCTGGGCAAAATTCAAGCATGCTTCATCAGAAACAGGAGTAAGAATGACGACCCCTCTGTACATCTACTTGTTCCCGACACAACGCCATATCCAAACCCATATGCATGTAACTGGAAACAAAAAAAAACACAAGGCTGGCACTAACTCCCTAAACCCTAAAACAGAAATGGGAGACCGGTCTGAGAAGAAAAAAAGGGCAGATATTTAGACTAGGAAATGAAGAAGCAAAGGAATGTGCAAAGCAAAGCAGAATCACAGGAGAAGCACCAAGGTATTACAGGAAATTGAAGGAGAAAGGAGAGAAGAAAAGCATACCATCGTAGCCTGCAGAAGAGAAGGCGGCTTAGTAGACACAAGAGAGGAGAGAAAGAGGGGACGAGGGGAAGACAGTGGTGCGCTTTCTAGGGTTTCGGCTCACGTGTTCTCATGCGCCTGTTTGCGTTCCCAAATCTGTTCCCGATGACATCATTCTGGATATACTTATAAGGGTGCATTCACACTTGATGTTTAAGTCAGTGTTAAATGAAAATCTAGGTGGCATCCCAGGTGGCATGGAATGACAAATAGGTGATTGCTTAATGTTAAGTGAATGTTAGCTTAACATAAAATTTTCATGGTAACTAGGTTTAAGTCCTAAATGATTAACATGATGTTAAGGGACTCAACACTAAAGTCCCTAGTAACACCAAGTGTGAACGCACCTTTAGATCGCTTAACATAAAATTTTCATGGTAACTAGGTTTAAGTCCTAAATGACTAACATGATGTTAAGGGGCTCAACACTAAAGTCTCTAGTAACACCAAGTGTGAACACACCTTTAGATCGCTTAACATAAAATTTTCATGGTAACTAGGTTTAAGTCCTAAATGATTAACATGATGTTAAGGGACTCAACACTAAAGACCCTCGTAACACCAAGTGTGAACACACCTTTAGATGGTGTGTTTTTGGTATAAATTTTTTTTGGGGTATGTGTTCAATTTGAAGTTTTGTGGGTTTATTTCATTGGGCTTATTGTAAAGTTTCACATTTAGCTTCTTGGGTTTTTAAAATGTTTTCACAACATGGGCATGACTCCAAGTTTTATAAAGCATTTATATTGTACTTTGATCATGCAAGATTGTATCCAAATTTGCAAGGATGGGTGTTTTTGCTATACAATGGGGAAGATTAACAAGAGATGTTGGAAGAGTTGGTGTTAAGATTGGAAAAGTGGGAGGATTTGATTATTGGCTTTGTCCTATAGAGACATTGTGGGAACACCTTCCTCCGTTTTTTGCCTTTCTCGTAATATGGTGACTTAACAAGGATGATTTCCCAAATAAAATAAAAATCAATGTCATTTTTTGGCAGCACCAAACATGGCAAAATTTCAACACAAAAAAATTAATTTAATTTTTTAAAAAAACATAGAATATTGTTTGAAATCAAACATTGAATACACTTAACCAAAAATTGAAAGACAATTCAATTTCAACTTTTCATATGACAAAAAATTTCATGCAAGTGACCAAAAAATTGATGTTTACCAATACGTATATATTTTATATATTTATATGTTTACAAAATAGATATATATTGAATTGAAAATGAAAATAATGCTTTAAACAATGGAAAACAATTTAGGGTTAAAGTGTTATATCTCAAATCCAAGTTGAAGCAATTAATGTTCCAATGTACCCATGGATTACATAATTAATTTTTTTAGGATACCTTGTTCATTATTAAACCATAACTTACTTGCGAATCATGAAAATGATTTTTTATTGTTAAGTTGGAATAAACCATGTAGTTAGAATTAATTACAACCAAAGAACATTAATAGAAGGTTTTAATTAGGTTTAAAGTTTTAGTTAGGTTTTTTTGTTCCATACTATAAATTACATTGTATGGTTTTTATCTCCTTTTTTACCTAGTACAAACATTCTGCTTAATTTAAACTTTCATTTTGTATTTTTTTTTACAAGCTTGAGTTTTTTCAAATGTGTGTTTTTGCAACTATATGTTTGTTAAATCCCATTTTTTTGCTACTTCATTTCTTGGTTGTCAAATTCATTTTGGTAAGTGTTATTTTCTTTCTTGCGCAATGGATGTTCCAATGAAAGAAGCTCGATTCGTTGTTACGGTGGATGATTTCGATTTTTGGAGTTAAAAATGTTGCATTTGAAGCAAAATTGTTCAATACGTATGACATTTTTTATCAAATTGCAAATAAAAGCATGGAAGATTTAGGCTATGCATATTTGCATTGTGATTTGAGACATGGTGGCTCTAACCACAATCATTTTTCATAATCAAATCACCTCATATAGATATGCATGAATAATATTTGTAGAAATGCATGTTTATGAAGGTCAAAAATTTTGGCATTGAATTAAAGTCCAAAAAGGGATTTGAGAAAGGTAACATGCATGTTGTCATTATAGTTGAGTCAATGACCATTATGTCACCCATCATTGTTTTTGAACTAAAGTTGGTTCGCATGTTTTTCCACATGGATTCCATTGGAAAATTCAGAAGTTCTTTTCAAAGTTAAAGCTCTATTACTATAGTTGTAATCATTGTTGATGTAAGGGGAAGAAGGAATAGTAAAGGTGAAAACCAATTATCGATTGCAGATGGAAAAGGTGAATTCGACCAAAATGTTCTTGTTCTTGGCAATAATTTTGAAACAAAATATGAACAACTTTTTGAAGTATATAATGGATGCCAATGTGTTATGGTCTTGATAAAAAATGTGGCAACAACATCGAAAAGAGATCGACATTTGAAAGCACAACATTACACAATTTTCACAAAGGTTGTTGATGAGATTATTTGAACTTGTCTTCTCAAGTTGCACAACAAACTATCAATTGTTTGACTTCATTAAAAGAAATAAATTCCTTCATTCTCATTTTTTCAAAGATGTTTTACAAGGTTTTTCAATGCCAAGGAAAAAAAATTCAACAATGCCAAATGTTCATCTATAGGTCATTTATACTAAAAAAATAATGAAATATGTTAAGATAATTAGTTAATATTTAAATTAATTAAATATTACTATTATTACTATTACTATTATTAATATAACTGGGTGGGCACCCAATTGGGCCTTAAGGACACAACCAGGTCAATGACAACCATTATAATGAACAACGGCCATTCGGCAAATGATGACATCTCTTACATGACAATTTCCAAACATTTTTAGGAATGGAGGTGCAATAGGGCTAATTATGGGCAACACTTCAATCACCTGAAATTTTATATATATATACAAGAAAATAATGAAAAATGAGGAAAAAAAAGTTTTATAAAAAATTATAATAATAAAAACAACAGAAAAATATATTTTTTCCTTTAGGAGGGACATAATCAAATGGCCTATGGATTGTTAAATAAAGGTTTTTTCCTTTCGGAGGGACACAATTGGATGGCCACCCAATTATAAATTATTATTTTTTAATGGTTTTTTTCCCTTGGGAAGGACACAATCAAGTGGTCGCTCAATTGTTTTGAAAAAAAAGGTTTTTTTTCCCCTAGAGACAAAACTAGGTGGGCAACCAATTGGGCCATAAGGATTCAACTGGATGGCCACCTGATTGTGTCCCTGAGGTGCAATCATGTGGCCACTCGATTGTAAGAAATATATATATATAAGACACAACTAGGTGGGTGCTCGATTGGGCCCTAAGGACAACCAAGTGGGAACTTGGTTTTCAAAAAAAAAAAACCCAAAAAAAAAAAAAAAAAAAAAAAAACCCATTTTCTTTAGGCAAAAAAATAGGGGACAAATAAACAATATTGTAAAAAAAAAAAAAAGTGGAT
>Ga0116231_10015206_pt1 | contig 10019 bp, 9 predicted proteins | sample S1TSphgellanicum_2_FD_89695 | JGI IMG/M metagenome (GOLD analysis project Ga0116231, IMG submission 89695) | Host-associated microbial communities from peat moss isolated from Minnesota, USA - S1T2_Fd - Sphagnum magellanicum MG | ecosystem: Host-associated > Plants > Peat moss > Unclassified... | reverse complement strand
TGCGGCTCCAGCGCCTCCGACGGCAGCACGATCTGCGCCGAATCGCCTGTTCGCAACAGCTTGTCGGCCACAACGCCGCGCATCGGTCCGTAGGGCGTCTCAATCAACCCGCCCGCATTCGTCAGCTTGCCAGCCACTAACGTATTGCGACCGATGAAGCGCGCTACAAAAGGTGTCCGCGGACGGGTATAAAGATCAACCGGGCGGCTCACCTGTTCGATCCGCCCACGATTCATCACCACGATACGGTCGGAGAGCACCAGCGCCTCCGACTGCGCGTGCGTCACGAAGATGAAAGTGATGCCGAGCGTGCGTTGCAGCAGCTTCAACTCGTTCTGAATCGAGCGTCGCAAATTGGCATCGAGTGCGCCGAGCGGCTCGTCCAGCAGCAATATCTGGGGCTCCACCACCAGGCCGCGCGCGAGCGCCACGCGCTGACGCTGGCCACCAGAAAGCCCGGCCTCGCGGCGGTCCGCTATGTCCAGAAGGTCGAGCTTCTCCATGATCCGGCGGGCGCGTTCAGCCCGCTCGGCGGCCTTGATGCCGCGCGCGGCCAGCCCGTATTCGATGTTACGCGCCACCGTCATGTGCGGAAACAAGGCGAAATTCTGGAAGATGGTCGAGGTCGGCCGCTTCTCCGCCGGCATATCGTTGATCCGCTTGCCACGGATCAACACATCGCCGGTGGTGATCGACTCGAACCCCGCGATCATGCGCAAGGTCGTCGTCTTGCCGCAGCCCGAGGGGCCGACCAGGGAGACGAACTCCCCCTGTTCGACCGTCAGCGCCACATCCGCGACGGCGGTGGCGCCATTCGGATAGGTCTTGCGCAGACCAACGAGTTCGAGATCGACGGTCATCACGCGCTCAAAAACTCGTCCCACTTCTGGATGAGATAGTCGTATTCGTCGGGCCACTGGTGCCAGTAGGCCACATGCGCAGCGCGAGTCTCCAGCGATCCGCCATCGCGCAGATCACCGGGGTTGATGCCGCGCCAGGGGGCTTCCTTCCAGGGTGCGCCCTCATACCAGAAGGCATAGCGATCAGGGGCCATCACCTTCTGAATATTCGTCGTCGGCGAGTAGTAGCCCTGCTCGGAAACCGCGATGCCCGGCGGACCCGACAACCAGTAATCGGCATAGGCGATCACAGCATCCTTGTTCGGTGTGCCAGCAATCATTGCGGGGCCGATCGCCCAGGCACGGTAGCCTTCCTTCGGCACCGCATATTTGCAGGGCTTGCCCTCCGCCTTCACCGCCATAACCGCCGGCTGCCAGGCATCCGAAACCACCATCTCGTTCGACGCGAGCAGGTTCACCAGCTCGCCGAAATCGCCCCACAGCGCGCGAAACTGCCCGTTCTTCTTCTTGGCGATGAGGAACTTCGCCGCCTCGGTAATCGCCTCCTTCGGCGGATTGCCGGGGTTCTTCACGTCCAGCAGGCCCAGCGTATTCATCGCCATGATCGCCTGACCCGTCGCGATCAGAGGATCGGTGTTCAGGCCGGACTTGCCCCGAAACTTGTCATCGAACAGACAGGTCCAGGTATTCGCCTCCTCGGCATCCACCAACTCCGGGTTGTAGCCGATGCTATCATAGTTATAGACGGCGGGGACCATGAACAGCTTGGTATGCGCGTCATCGGCCCAGATCTGGCCAGTGATCTGCGCCTTCGGCGCGAATTTTGGGTTGGGCGTGGTGAAGGTGCTCCGAATATTCGCCCAGTTCTTGATTTCGGATGTCGGGATCGGCGCATCCTTGTTGGTCTCGACCAAGGCCGGCAACCGCTCCCCAATGATCTCCCAACAGTCGAAATCCGTCGAGCCGGACAGAATCTTCGTCTGCGCATCCGGGTAGGTTGCGGCCGTGCCGGTCACGCTGCCGACACCGCTCTTCGCCTTGAAGTCCTGCAGAATGCGGTCCTGCACTGTCACCGACAGGCCGATCGTGCGCAGCCGCTCGCCCGCCAGCGCACCCTGCGCCATAGCGTGCCGCATGGAACCCAGGATCGGCGCGCCGCCGAGGGCCGCGAAGCCTACCGTCGCGGCGCCACCCTTGAGCAGCGACCGTCTATCCATATTTGACTTGTCCATTAACATTTCCTTTTTGATTAATAGCGGCCGACGAGAAGTCCGCCGTCAGCGACGATCACCTGTCCAGTGATGTAGCGGGCGGCGTCGGATGCCAGAAACAGAACGACATCGGCGATGTCCTCGGGCTCGCCCAGGCGGCCCATCGGAATGAAGGCGGGCGCGGCCTCGGCCCCCGCCGGCCCGAGCGAATGCTGCGCGGAGAGAAGCTGCGCCGTGCGGATATAGCCGGGGGCGATCCCATTCACGCGAATGCCCTGCGATGCCAACTCCACCGCCATGCCGCGTACCAGCCCGACGACGCCGGCTTTGGCCGCGGAGTAATGCACATGCTCATCCCAGCCATAGGCGATGCCCATGATGGAGGAGAGCGCCACCAGCGTGCCGGCGCCCCGCGCGCGCATGCCGGGCACCGCGCGGCGGAACACGCGCATGACACCCTTGAGGTCGATGTCGAGCGTATGATCCCACAAGGCGTCGGTCATCGTCTCGATCGGCACGCGATGCGCGATGCCGGCATTGGCAATCACGGTATCGACGCCGCGTAGCTCCGCCTCAGCATAGGCGAAGACCGCCTCCACCGCCTCGGTGCTTTTCACGTCGAGCGGGTGGAAGCTGGCCGCTCCGCCGGCCGCGATGATCTCGGCCGCCACCGCCTCGCCTTCCGTCACCAGCACATCGGTGACGAGCACATGGGCGCCGAGCTTGCCGAAGGCCTTGGCCGTCGCGCGACCGATGCCGATGCCGGCGCCCGTTATCAGAACCGTCTTTGTCATAGCATCACATCTCCCGAGTTCGGGCACAGGGTCTGGCCGACATAGATCTTCGCCGCAGGCGAAGCGAGAAACGCCACCGTCTCCGCCACATCCTCGGGCTCGCCGAAGCGGCCCAGCGGCAGTTCGGCGGTCTTGGCGCGCCGCCACGCCTCGGAGAGAGACATGGGGAGTTCGGTCGCGATCGGCCCGGGCGCCACCGCATTCACCCGCACGCCGCGCTGGCTCATTTCGCGGGCCAGCGCCTTGGTGAAGCCGATGATGCCGGCCTTGGCGGCGCTGTAGTGGCTGAGTTCGATGCCGCCGATCTGGGCCAATTGGCTCGCGATATTGATGATGACGCCATCGGCCGCCGTCAGCATCGGCCCGATCACCGCATGGGTGCAAAGGAAGGTCCCGCGCAGATGCACGGCGATCATGCGGTCCCACTCCGAGACGGTGAGGTTCTCGAACAGCGCCTGCTGCACGATGCCGGCATTGTTGACGAGCAGCGTGCAATCGCCGAAGACCGCGCGGCAGGTTTCGACCATGCTGGCCACCGCATGTTCGTCGCTGACATCCACGCTGACTGCCACCGCCTGCTCGCCCAAGCTCGCGGCGACTTCGCGGGCGCCGTCCAGGTTAAGGTCGGCGATCAGCACGCGGGTGCCGGATGCGACCAACTTGGTCGCGATGGCGCGACCAATGCCGGAGGCCGCTCCGGTGACGATGGCGATATGGTCGGCGAGTTCTCGAGTCATCAGGCGATCTCCTCCTGAACCGCCACGCGCCTGGCTCGTCGGACACTTAGCGTCATCAACGTTGCGTAGACAGCCAACAGCGCAAAGGAGAAGAGTGTCGTCAGCACCCCGAAGGCGAAGAGGTTGGGGTGGATCTCGACCGAGAAGGTACCGTAGATCGTGAGCGGCAAGGTGAGGTCGCCGCCCGAGGCGAAGAGGGTGCGGGGAAACTCGTCATAGCTCAGCGTGAAGGCGAACAACATGGAGCTGAGCACGCCGGGGAAGATGAGCGGAAATGTGATGCGGCGGAAGGTGGTGATGGGTGACACGCCGAGGCTCCAAGCCGCCTCCTCGACTGATCGGTCGAAGCGGTTGAAGATTGCGAGCATCACCAGAAAGGCAAAGGGGTAGGTATAGACGACGTGCACCAGGAACACCGTTCCCCACCAGGTGCGGTCGAGCCCGATGTAGTTGGCGGTGAGCGCCATGCCGAGGCCCACCAGCACGCCGGGCACCATCATACCGAGCACGACGAGGTAGAACACCACGCCGGAGCCGCGGAAGTGCCGACGGAACGCCTGGGCGGTGATGGTGCCGAGCACCGTTGAAACCACCATCGTTGTTAGCGCGAGCGTGAGGGACCGGACCAGCGCGCTCCCCAGCGGCAGCGGGGCGACGCTCGACGCCGGCACGAGATTGAAGAGCTGGCGATACCAATAGATGGACCAATGTTCGATTGGGAATTGCGGTCCGCCCTCCGGGCCTGACTGGAAGGAGAGGATCGCGAGGACAACCATTGGGCTATAGAGAAAGACTAGGAACAGCCCTGTCCAGCCGGTCAGCAAAACCCGGAGGATCGGTTGACGTTCCATCTAAATCTCCCGCCGCAGATTGACGATGCGCAGCAAGCCCACGACGGTGATGGCCATCAGCACGGTGAGGATGACGCCGCAGACCGACGCGAAGGCCCATTTCAGAGAGCCCACCTGCGTGACAATGATATTTCCCAGCAGATTCACCTTGTCGCCCGAGAGCGCCGAGGGTGTCGCAAATTCACCCAGCACCATCACGGAGACGAAGATGGAGCCGACGACGATGCCAGGCATGCTCAGCGGCAGGATGATGGTGAAGAAGATGCGCGCGGTGCCGGCGCCGAGGTCCCGCGCCGCTTCGATCAGGCTGCGATCGATACGGGAGACCATGAAGGCCACCGGCCCCACCATGAATACCACGTAGATCTGCACCATGCCGATGACGACGCTGTATTGCGTGAACAGCAGCGCCTCGATCGGCTGGTGGATCAGGCCAAGCTTGAGCAGGATGATGTTGACTGCGCCATCCGTCCCCAGCATCGGCCGCCAGGCCAGCACACGGATGAGGAAAGAGGTCCAGAACGGCACCACGCACAACACGAGCAGCGAGGTCTGCACCGTCTTGTCGCGCACAAACAGACCAATATAAACCGCAACCGGATAGCCGATGACGAAGATCAGCGCGAGGGTGACGAACCAAAGCTCCACCGTCGTCAGCAGCGAGTCGAGATATGTCGGCGTGCTGAAGAAGGCGGCCCAGTTGTCCAGCGTCAAAGTGGAGTTGATCGAGAAGGTCGTCTGGGTCCAGAAGCTGACGTAGATCATCATCAACATCGGCAGGACGAGACAGAGCATCATCCAGATCACGCCAGGGGCCAGCAGCATCCAGCGACCGGCCGTCTGCTGACGGGCGAGGCTGCGGGGCGCACCCGTCTTTCCCGCGGGCGCCATGGCCCGGTCTTGCGTGGCCGTGCTCATGCCGCCCGCCTTATGGCCGCTTCAGCCGCGCCGGGGCTCACGGGGAAGACGATCCCCTCCTCCCGCGGCCAGACTAGGCTATAGCGCTGCCCCATGACGTATTCGGCCGGGCGCCGGTGGCTGAGATGATTTTCCACCTCGGCCACGCGACCGTCCGCCAAGCGGAAGAGATGGGTGATGATCGCGCCAGAGAATTCACTCGTGATATAGGTCGCCGACAGCGCCGCCTGCGATGCCGAAACGGCCTCGGCCTCCGGCATGACCCGAATTTTGTCTATACGTATGCAGAAATCCATAAAATCTGAGACTTGCCCAGGTCCGGTCGATTGCGGGGCGGCGATGGTGCCGGCGGCCGTTGCAATGCCGCCGCGGCTGTCGGTGCGGCCGCTGAACAGGTTGTAGCGGTTGAGGAAGCGCGCGACCGCTATGGAATTCGGCTTGTTATAAACGATGTCTGGCGCATCGACTTGGAGAATGTGGCCGGCATCGAGCACGACGACGCGGTCGCCCATTGCCAGCGCCTCCATCTCATTGCCGGTGACATGAAAGAAGGTGATCCCCAGGGCAGCGTGGATGCGTCGCAGCTCCACCGTCATGCGTTGGCGGAGGTTCGCGTCGAGCGCGCCGAGCGGCTCGTCGAGCAGGCAAAGCCGCGGCCGCACGACGAGGGTGCGCGCTAGCGCAACGCGCTGCCTCTGCCCGCCGGAGAGCTGCTGAATCTGGCGCTGCGCATAGGGCGCCAGCCCCACCATCTCGAGGGTCTCCAGCACCTTGCGGCGTAGTTCTACGCCGTCCCGCAAGGGCTTACGTGCGTTGTAGCGCAGCCCAAAACCGACATTGTCGAAGACTGAGAGATGCGGAAACAAGGCGAAACCCTGGGAGACGAAGCCTATGCCGCGCTCATGGGCCGGCACGGTGGTGAGACTTCGTCCATCGAGCGTCACCTGCCCCTCATCCGGCGCCTCGAAACCCGCGAGCACGCGCAGCAGGGTGGATTTGCCGGAGCCGCTGGGGCCGAGCAGAGAGACATAGGCACCCTCGGCGACCGACAGGGAAATATGGTCGAGCGCCGTCTGGCTGCCATAGCGTTTCGTGACTTTGCGTATTTCGAGCATCGCGATCCCAGGAGGCCTAGCGCCTCATCCCGTCACGCTAGCGGCGTAACATGAATGACTTTTGCATACAATAAAACAGTTATGGTCATCGACGCTTATTTCTACGCTCACTGCCCCATTCCGTGCGGTGCTCGCAGGTGCAGACTCGTCTCTGCCCAGTCACGCGGCAGTCAGGTGGGATACAGCCGATCTCGCCTACCAGCAGAGAACGACTCTCAGCGGCCGGCTGCGTAAAACGGGTGCATCAGGTGCGGGAGCAGCATCGGCTGACACCCAGGCTCGTCTTGCTAGAAAGAACCATCGCGGAACCATTCAGGGTCAGACCCGCCCCGGTGCAGATGGCGCTGTCACGGCTGCATGACGCAAGCCATATCCAGCGATCCGAGAGGAAGCCGCTTGTTTAGGAAATATGTCATGTAGAATTGCAAGCAAAAGCCTTCGAGCCCAGGCAATCGGAATTGCCTCTACATCACCAGCTCGGTTTCCTTGATGTTTGCGAGAGGACCAAGGATCGTCGGGTCGAAGTCGTTGAGAAGGCCTTGATCGGACAAACGCCTAGGCAAGTCGGGATTCGCCAGGGCCCCGCGGCCGATGGTGACGATATCGGCGCCGTCATCCAGTGCAGCCACCGCCTGCTCCACATTGTGCAGACTGCCATTGGCAAAGATCGCAGCCTTGGGTGCGTAGCGTTTGGCGAGATGCATCAATGATGGACCTGCTGGAGCAAATGCTGGCTTCCACGCCTCAAATTCGGTCACATGGATGAAGTCGGCGCCGGCCTCTGAGAGGCTACCGAAGATGATTTCTGCATCTCGCTCACCATCAGCCCACTTGTGTTGATGGTCGTTCACCTTCCCTTGAGAGATGCGAACGCCCACCGGCACCTTTGCGCCGACCTTCCCACGCACAGCCTTTAAGGTTTCGAGGATCAATCGCACGCGGTTCTCCGTCGGACCGCCCCACTGATCAGCTCTGTTGTTGGCGTATTCGGTCAAAAACTGGTCGAGAAGATATCCATTGGCGCCATGAATTTCGATTGCGTCAAACTCGGCAACCTCGATTGCGCGCTTAGCCGACTCAGCGAAGCCGTTGATGGCGTCGGCAATCTGAGCCTCCGTAATCTCGGACGGCAGAGCGTATCGGCCCTTGCCGTGATAAAACGTCATCTGTTCGCCCTTCGGCTGGATTGGAGACGGCCCCACCGTGGTGTCGCGAAAGCGATTGCCCTGGCTGATTGCGCCGGCATGCATCATCTGGGCGATGGCGAGCGCACCGTGCGCCTTGATGCCGCTGACAGTCGGCTTCCAGGCATTGGCCTGCGCTTCGTCTGTCATGCCGGGCTGACCGACATAGCCCTGCGAGAACGTCTGATCGGTGTAAATGCCTTCGGTGATGACCGTGCCGAAGCCACCCCGCGCGAAGCGCTCGTAGTAGCGGGTCATCATCTCGGTCGCGCGGCCATCCTCAGTCGCGGTGATGCGCGTCATCGGCGCGACAGAGATGCGGTTCTTCACGGTATGGCCGTTTATAACGATTGGCGCAAAAAGTGCGCTGGTGTCAATGTCCATCGTCGAGATCTCCGGAAGCATCCAATCGGGCGCGTTTAAGCGCATAATCTAAGGATTATCGCCTTAGGAGGCCGAGCTTCAGCCTTTGCGGGCGGAGGCAGAAGATGGGATGGACGATAAGGAATATATCGGTTACCGTTAAAATATGGACCTCGCAGATGTCGCTCTCTTTCGGGCCATTGCTTCCGTCGGCAGCCTGTCGGCTGCGGCTCGTCAGATGGGTACGACGCCGATGTTGGTCAGCCGCAGGTTGGCAGGCCTTGAGGCCGAGTTAGGCGCGCGCTTGTTCCACCGCACGACGCGGTCCCTATCACTCACTCCCGAGGGAGAGGCCTTTTTGCCTCACGCAGTCAGCCTCATAGAAGCGCGCGACTCCGCGCTCGACGCGGTCTCGTCCGGTGCCTCCGGCCTCTCAGGCGTGTTAAAGGTCACAGCGCCGAATGTCATCGGCCACTCCGTCGTTGTCCCTGTAGTGGCCGAGTTGATCGCCAGCAACTCCGCGCTCCGCGTCGATTTGACCCTAAGCGACAGTGTCATCGACATTGCGACGGCAGGACTGGATGTGGCCGTTCGCGTGGCGGTGATGAAGCCTTCGGACATGATAGCCACGAAGGTGGCCGACAATCCATTTACTCTATGTGCATCGCCGGGTTACGTCGCACGCTTCGGAGAACCTGCCACGACAGAAGACCTGTTGGGCCACCCATGCATTAAGCTTCATGCAATGGACAACTGGCCATTCACCCGTGGCGGCGAAACGCACCGAGTGCGGATCAGTGGTCCCTTGTCGGCCAGCACTGTCGACGCGGTTCGAGCAGCCTGCATCGCGGGCGTCGGCATCGCCATGCTGACCTACTGGGACGTGCGCAAGCAGATCGAGCGCGGAGAGTTGAAACGTATCGTCCTCGCTGACGTCAAACCGCTGGAAATTGGGATCTGGGCGGTTTTCCCAACCCGCACTCAGATGCCTGCCCGCGTGCGGGCATTTATCGACGCTTTGCGAGATCGGCTGCTTGAAGGCGTCGATGCAGGAACGCTGGCAAAGAGCGGGTGAACCACTTACTTCTCTTAAGGAAAGACCGCTTTGCCAAGAGCCAGGCGGAACTCACGGTCCCTGGGGTGGTTCCGACCGATCACGGAGACGGATGCTCGCTTGCAGATCGAGCTGGTCTGGCGTCCCGAACTCGAGGACGCCGCCGTTGGGCGGTTCGTCGCCTACCTGCGCGACGAGAGCCGGTCACGGCGCCTTCGCTGACGACGCCGGCGACGGCCGCCGCAGTTTTGCAAAAGCGCGATCCGTCGCCATGAAGCGAGCGATCATCGGGGCGATCAGCTTCGCCGGCTCGGGCGCGCCCTGACCTGTCTCGCGCGCCAGCACCTGGCCGTAGGCGACGAGATCGCGGTGGATCGCCGCCGGCAGTTCGACGGTGACTTTGACCGGCTTGTCGTCGTCGATGGCGCCGAGCTTCAACTTCGCCATGATCGCTCCTCAGCTCTGGTAGGGTTCGAGAACGAGGTCGTGGGTCACCAGCACCCGGACCGGAAAGCCCGGCCGGATGGTTATGGTCGGCTGGACATTCAGCGATCGGCCCACAACCTGCTCGCCGACCTGGCTGAAGCTCTGCGAGGCGCCCTGGCGGATGGCCTGGATGAGAGAGTTTTCATTGTCACCGGTGCCGGCCTCGGAGCCGACGCTGAGCAGGGTCGAGAGGATCGCCGCCTTGAACAGCATGCCCCAATGGTTATCGACCTGGTCTTCCAGACCGGCATAACCCCCTGGATCGGCACCAGGGTCACGTTCCAGAACGATCGAGCGCCCGTTCGGCATGATGAGGCGGGTCCAGACCAGCAGCGCGCGGGATTGGCCGAAGGCCACATGCGCATCGTATTCGCCAACAAGGCGAGCGCCCTGCGGAATCAAGAGGATCTGGCCGGTCGGGCTGTCGTAGACGTTCTCGGTGACCT
>Ga0116231_10015205_pt1 | contig 10019 bp, 7 predicted proteins | sample S1TSphgellanicum_2_FD_89695 | JGI IMG/M metagenome (GOLD analysis project Ga0116231, IMG submission 89695) | Host-associated microbial communities from peat moss isolated from Minnesota, USA - S1T2_Fd - Sphagnum magellanicum MG | ecosystem: Host-associated > Plants > Peat moss > Unclassified... | reverse complement strand
TTATTTATTGCACGCCAAAGTATATGGCTTGAAGTTTCAATTACAATAAAAAGGAAATCATCACAAATTTGTATTCCTTATTGACGTGACCCCTTCAAGAATCAAATTCTTAAACTTTGGAAATTCATAACTAAATTATATCTAGTCAATTAATCATCCAATAAAACTATCAAATAGAATACCATCTAAAGTATTTAAAAAAATTACATCCACAAAAAAACCCCCCAAACCTTGTTTGAAAAATGTTTCTAACCAAAAAGTTTAAGGAAAATAATCATAATGACATTCCTGAAACTTTGTGTGAATGTAATGAATAGGAACATCAAAATTCAGAATATTTTTTACATTGTTAAAGTTTTAAAATCTATACAACCTAGTTCATGTATTCAACAATTTTTTTACTAAATTTTTTTATTTATGTGTTTCCTATATTTTAAAAAAGTTTGATGGATTTTGAAAAATGAAGGTGTGACATTCCTTGTGGTACCACCCAATCATACTTTCACCCTACATGCAATTGAATAGTGGTCAATGCAAATTTAACCACTAGAAAAAAAATCCACCCCATGCAATGGACAAAACTACCAATTGGTGTGTTGGTGGGTGTTAATTCATGTTGGCCATCAAAAACCACCTCTCAATAGTACTGTGGACTTGAAATTTACAACCAATATTAATGCATGTGTTAATAAACAGAATATATATTTCTAAAAATATATGTACATAAGAACCTCATTATTTCCTATGCATGTATGTTCAAACTAAATGCAATGCATAAATTCAAATTCAAAAGTTAATAAGAGAAATTCTCATGCATGTATTACAAATGAATAAAAATGACAATATATTCAAACTCACCTCCTTATATAGGCTAGGTGGTTCTTATTAGTAATTCAAATAGTTACCTTACATTAAACGGGAATTAATTCAAATATGGACCACTAACTAAAATTTTAAAAATTAATGAATTACTTAACACTTACAAAAATCAAATTTGTACTTAATACATGGTTAACATTAATCCAAAATATGTAACATTAACTATAATTAACAAGGTAACTAATAACTAATAAATTAACACTTACATAGATTATGATTTAACATTTACAAAGGTCAAATCTATACTTAATGCATGGTTAACAACATGACTTTCTATTTTTTATTAGATTACTTTATTTAGACAAAAAAATTGGCCACTATACAATGTACTATACAACGTATTTTCATGATGGTTATAACACTACTTTGTAACAAGCCACCTTGAGGATTGTGTGACTTGCCATCCACTTGAAATCCATTATGTTTCGTATATGTATTAAATAACTAATATCGAAGGACCATATACTAATGATAACGGGGCACCCACTTGTGGTGTCATTGCATAGTGGTATACGATAACATCATTACTTGGTGTCCCATTAATGATGATAATCAACCCTTATACACTAATTATTTAAAAAATTGGTTTTTGGATAACATAATTTGATAGGTAATGAACTTTTGATAGATACATATTTGGTAGGAAACACCAAATTGCAATAATGATGTAATAAATTTTTCAATGTAAATAATACCTCATTAGAAAGGTTGAATTGCAACAATATTTATTATTGAATGTTAGGGATTGCTAGAAAGTAAAAGAAAGAAAACATGAAAATACAACTTTTAACCCATGCTATCTTTGAATTAATGAGAGAGCAATATGTTAAACAAAGTTGTCAAAAAGTTATCGAGTTTCCACATTGGTAACCTATCCTATAAACACTCCCACTTTCATTGCACACTACCTAGGTAAACTACCTATGTAATTCGATAAGTTTCATAGGTAAATAAATAGGTAATGTGAATGATTATTACGCATGTAGGTAAGGCATTTGGTGATTTTTGGGTATGTAGATACGTGTGCATTGAACTTATGAAATAGTTAACCACTAGGGTTAATTATGGGGATGCAAATCACTATGAGAAAAAGGGGCTTGCAACAACTGGCCTTGCAATTCAGTTTTTGAGTTGCAATTATCACTTGCAACTCATTGTATTTATACGTTGTGAGTGCTAATGGACAAATTGCATGAGTTACAAAGTTGCAACTCACTATATATATAGTGTAACTCATTGTAACTTTATCAAAACAATTCATTTTCAACTACTATGCAACTTCATAATAACTAAACCCATGATGTTATGCTCATGTCATTAATTGTCATTAATTTATTAAAATATGACATGCGGCATTATGAAGATTTTTGGACATAAACATTGTTTTCTTCGAAATATTCATCTCCATCATCCATTATGATTGTTAATGATGGTTCAAGATTGTAACACATGGCATGATCAAAAATTGGGTCATGGCATATTAATTGTAAAAATAAATATCTAGCTAGATAGGTCATACATAACCATAGGTAGGTAGGTTGGTAGGTTTTAAAACCTACATACCTACATATTTACCTACTTACATGTAAGTAGGTAGAAAAGTAGGTAAGTAGGCAAGAAAACTCAAGACTAAGTGAATTAAAAAATAACCAACAATTTTTATTTTTTTTGTATTTTGTGTTTTGCCTTTAAAGTTAAACTTTTTTGAGTTCATCCCAAAATGGCATATGTATTTGAATGTGAAAACATAAGAAAAGAAGCTTTCTTTATATAGTTTCCAACATAAGATTCAAAAACAAAGCATACGGGTTTAATCTTTCAGTTCTTCCTTAGTTGCAAATTGAGCTACAATTGAAGTTGCAACTATAGAAAGATTTTCTCACATGCTTTGTGCTTGTTTTTCATTATGTAAGTTATACAATTAAATTAATGATTATATGACAATTAAATATGTAAATAAATTATTTAATACTGAGTTATTTGAAATAGTGATTTGAATTAATTATTTTTTCAAATATTTAATTAGCAAAATAATTGATAATTTTATGAAAAATAATGATCTAAAACATAAAATTTTGAATTAAATACATGATAATTAACTAATTGGATTAATTATTTGAATTCATTACTTGGTGAGTTAGCTATTTACACTAATTAGTTTAATTCAAATAATTAGTTAGTTCATGAATTAAGATAATTAGTATCAAATAATAAATTATTTGAGTTCAAATAATTTATTATCACATGATTAATTATCAAAATCATATAATTAATCACTTATCATTTGAAGTTTTGAAAAATATATTAGTTATCTTAATTAATTAATGAACTAATTATATGAATCAAACTTATTTATAAGCCATAATAATTAATTATCAATTTCATTCATTAGTTCATAATAATTAAGTAAATTACATAATAATTAATAATTAATATGTAATGAATTATTGAAAAATAACTCAATACCAAATATTCAATATTAAATATGACTTTTGGTAAAAACATGAAAATATAAATAAACATATATTGTACAATGAATTGAATTTTTAATATAATATACACATTGCTCTTAGTTTCTCTTCTAATTAATTATATGTATCCAATTAATTAATGAATTAATTAACTTAGATAATTAGTGATTTGTTAATTATTGATGAATCAATAATTATCTTAAATAATCAATATAATTTATTATGAAATATCTTCAGTTTGGATAAATAAATAATTAATTAATATAGAATTAATAATAGTTTGTTAATTAATGTAAAATTAATTATATGAATAAAATTTATTTATTCATATTAATAGTCAAATTATTGAAACAATAATTATTTACAAAACATTACATATGAATATGTATCTTTATTAAGTTACAAACAATTGTATTATAATCATAACATAATTGAACAATAGTACTTTAATAGTGGTGGAAATGTGGACATGTGGTATCATCACATATACATACATTGTACATTAGTTGTAACATGTTGTTTTAATGACACATTTATAACAATTCTAAAGTAATTGCCTCATGCAACTACAATTCAACTCCTGAAAAAGTTAAACATGGTTGACTACTTATGTATATAAGATGTGCATAAATTACCATATAGAATACCCATTTTCAATTCATTTGCAACTATAATACAACTAAGTGATTTTTTGACATGGCAATTTATTTATTAATACATTGTACTTCTAGGGGGATAATTGCATAATAGTTGTGATACCAAGGGATAGTTACACAATAGTTATATATGAATTGTTTTTTGAGTTTTAGTTGCAAGGTAGTGTGGTTTTGATGGACACAATTTTTCATAATGAAATACAATGGAAAAATGTTTTTGACATTGACATACCATCCATCCTACATGGTGCACAAGTGAGTGTTCATTCATTTTGGCCCTTCCTAGGCATGTCCTTACCTTCCCCTACCTTTTTGGAATGTAATATGCTTTAATGGTAGGTTTGAAAAGGGGTATTGTTGTGCATTTTGCTCAGTTTGTGAATCATGCAAAAAGGTGTTAAATATTCCATAATGAATTATGTTCAAGTGTGAATGCAACACCTTGTGCAAGGCCATGTGGTTTTATTCTAAGTTTGATTAACATGGCTTAATTATAAAGAAAATATAACATAGCCTTGCTTTTACTTTCTACCCAAGAATAAATTAATGGCAGATATTTTCATTTTTTTTTGAGAGGTCGTGGGTTTGAAATTGGTGTGGGATACACGAGGGGGAAATCCTACCTAACAAAACAAGGAAAACCACATAGGGTGCAAAAAGACAAGCATGAACAAAACTCATTAAAGGTGTATTTACCATCTTCCTATGGAATCAACAACCTTTGCATAGGGCAATCCTAAGCTTACCCTTAGATGGCCATGTCCTTGTACTTGCAATTGGTTTTGGCGTCTTTATTGTTTTAATAAAATTTAATGTGATGTAGATAATCATTTGCTTACACCAATTTTGGTTTTGCAGATTCCAATTGCAATGTGAATAAAAAATGAGGGAACATTAGTCACACTTTGGAAGGGGCCTTGGTTGAACATGTTACTATGTGATGGAACAATACCTTTCCTTACTAGACATGACATACAAGGTGATCATGTATGTGAAGGATGAAGGTGCCAATTTGAGTACCTTCACAACAACCTTGACCATTATTGTTTTTTGTACTCCATTTTCTATGCCACAACCTTGTTACAGTTTGTTACAAGCATGCCATGTCTAAATGCTATTAGTATGTTACTAATGACACCAAGGTATGTGTTGGGATGTGGGAGGTTTCTATTAAGGATGCTTAGTCTTTTCTCTAGAAGATTACTTGGATTAAAAAAAGTGGCAAGGGTAGATAGGAGTGGGCTAAGGCTTGCAAAAATTCCAAACATTCCCTTCAAAAATTGAAAACTCATGTTAAGATTAAATTCGCCTCCAAGGTGATTCTATTCAAAGAGACCTTTGAGTTCAATGACACCATAAACCTTTGTTGTTCAAGGCAAACCATTGCCTTGTAGAGTAAAATTCCTATTCCAAAGACATGGGCTATGGTTGACAAAATGTTAAAAATTCAAACTCCAATTGTTAGCCAATGTGTTTGAATCAATTTCATGGGCATTGGTTGCTGCCTAATGCCATTTTTGTTGCCATGTGCAACATTAATTTTGTTGTAATAGATGTGATGCAAGTCATATGTGGGCCAACAATTACATGGTTTTGTTTAAAGTTTTAATTTTTCATCCAAATAAAAAAATAAAAATTTAATTGTTTGATTTTATTTATTGAATTGTAGGTTGGAAACTTTGATTCAAAGTTATTGCACCTTGGGCATCACATGTGAGTTGAGGTGATTGTTGTCTTGAAGCCATTTCTGGCATTTGCATCATTTGTTTCAACCTTGCACCACTCATAACATGTTGGTTCTTATGCTTGACCTTCATTTAAAAAGTTTGTAACTCATTTGAGATTATGTTGACCTTGAATTGGCCATGCAAGTTGCTATAGACTATGATTGTGAAATTTTCTTGCCATTACTTTTGATTGTTTATAATATTTTGGCCACAACTTTTCTCATTGTTAACTTAGTTACATCTACTATGTTTGAGCTAGGTGTATTTGAAAACTTGACTTTTCCTAAAGAGTCTGCCTTGGGGCTTCTCAAAGCTGAATTTTCACTTTTAAAGAAAATTGTAGTGCCTATAGATGCCTTTAGTCCTCTCATTTGGTGGGCAAAACATCAACAACAATTTCCAAACATTGGATATCTTGCACGTCAAGTGATGGGGATTGTCGGGTCACAAATGAGATTGAAATAATCTTTAGTATGGTAGGTGTTATCATTGGTTGGAAATGCTGCCGACTTGAAATTAACAATCTAGAGCATTGTTGTGGTTGTTGTGGGTTGTCTTCCAATTTGAGATTTAGACCCATTAGTTATAACCATAAAAAATTGGCTTGATGATCCCAAATTTGGGTGCACAAATCCCTAGCCTAAATCAATTGAAAGATACATTGACATTGAAATTAACATGGTTTCAGGTTATGAAGAATTCATATCTAATTTCAATTTGTTTGAAGAACGATTAACTTTCTATAGTGTTGAAAGGTGTAAAATATGAGGAATGAAGAGGTACCCATGAACATCCATGTTTTAGTTTCCACTATTGTTTTAATTTGTTGACTGTAGGTACATTAACTTTAAATGTTATGTGTGTTTCTTTAAGTTTGTTGTTGTAGGTACTTTAATCTTTAAGGCTAGAGTGGCTCAATGATGAACAAAGGAAAATTATGAAATTCCATGAAACTTTTTTAGAGCTTTGCAATAGGTTAGAAGGTAGATGTGTCCAATGGCATTTGGATTGCTTGCTCGAAGTACATGTGGCTATTGTTTCTCTTTGTGTCAATGTTTACATGAGTCACTATTTTTCTATTTTTCAGTTTTTGTTCCCATTTGTTAATTGTTGTCCAATTAAAGGATGTGAATGCGATTGTTGTGGAATGTTTTGTGTTTTCAACTTTTATTTTTAACATTGGGGTTTCTAATTTGTAGACAATAGGGGATTTGACATATGTCATATTGGATGTTATTTTGGTATGTATATAATTAATTTTTTAAGTATTGGAAACACAAAGGTTGTTGTCAACGGGTAGAAATTTCTAGATTAAATAGTTCCATAGGTCTCTTCCTAACTATTAATTACTAGTGGTAGACTTACCATCCTTTACCCTTTGGAGGAGGGGTAATGATTGGGGGCCGCAATTTCACCTGTTAATAGTTGTTAAAATTGATGGTGAGAGTGGCCAGTTGTGTCTTAGTTTTAAATCAAGACTAGATTGTAGGTTTTGTGAAATAGAATGCAAACTTGTTGTTGGTCAAAGTTGCTTGATTCAAATGGTATTTTAAGCTATTGATGCCTAGGGGGGACATTAATAAAAAAAATTAGAAAATATGTGAGTAAAAATATAAGGTGCAATATATTGGTTGTTGGGTAAAAATTATAAGTTTAAAAATAGGGTACATTTTATTCAGATAATCAATTTAATTATAATATGAAGTCTGTAATAATATGAAATAATAGATTATAATTAATATAAGATGGCTTTGATATGTATATATTAAATAATTAAATAATAATAGGGTGATAAAAATAGGTTGGACAATTATCTAATACCCTTCTAATGACGGTCGTTTGATGCATGTAGATGCCAAACTTACTCATTGTGTCCCTCCCAGCTATTGATGCAATTGTGTTCATCAATTGAATGCAACATCATCGATTTGCATGAGCTTGAATGTCATTGCTTTCTCCTATGTATGGTGTTTAAAAGTTTGAGAGGGCACTCTATGTTTGCCACCCAATCTCTTGTCAACTTGCTAAGATTGCAACTAAAGGCAACCAATTCTTGTGGCATCCACAATTTTGGAATGTTATGCTATAATCTTTGCTAGTTAGTAGTAGGATTACATTAGAAAACATGCAGTTTCAGTTGTGTGTGATAGTTTCTCAGGCACATTTGTAATCTCTAGATCAATCCACTTGGTTTTTTTGTTTGAAAATGTTACCCATTATGACCAATTTTGTCAATTTGCATATGCTTGGGTTGGGTTTATGTTTGGTGGGCATCACTCAGCTTTCCATATCTATTATGCATGCCCGTCTAAAAAAAAAATGTCTCATGTTGATGCCCAATGAGCTTATGACCAATTTTGTCAATGCACATGCCCGGGTTTATGTCTGATGGGCATCATCCTTTTCCATATCTATTATGCATGCTCATCTGAAAAAAAAACATGTCCTATGTCTATGCCCAGCGGGCTTCAATTTGTCAAAAATACATTTATGCCCAGGCCCGCCAGCTTTCACATATGATTTTTTTGATTCATACCCTGCCCGTAGGGTATTTCTGAAAGTAGATACCCGCCCAACACTGGTAGACACCTAATTTTTTGGACTTCCAGGTGGCAGTTTGCCAAGGTGCCCACTACAGTGTGAAAGTTTTCAGAGACATGGAAACCCACTTCCTTTATTTAACCATATCAAAATAATTCTGCAATACTGTGTTCGTGGACTTCATTGGAAATCACCCTCCGCGTGGTAATAAAGGTCCAACGCGTGTATGAGGCAAGCTTGCGAAATGTAACTGCCGCATTCAAGCAGCACCCACTAGCACACCACGAAGGATGGATGATAAGTGGTCAGGAAACAGTCTTCTGTTGGGTTCCAGTTCACTAGCTAACCATGGTGGTCACCTCAGTTGCTTTTTTTCCCCCTACTACCTACTAATAACAACATTAGAAGCAGGTTGTTAATAGGTAGGTAATGATAGCAGCCCTCACCTTTGCAAACCATCTACTTACCTAGTAGTTACCTATTTTCCTACCTATCTACCAATATATGGGACCTATTTTCCTGCAGAATTGGGTTACCAATGTGAAACCAAATATTAACTCAGTTGATGTTCATCCACAAGTGAGTAAAAACAAGCATCCAGTGGATGGTGCGCGGGTGGGTACTGGTTCACTGTGGCGCAAACAAACGTTTTAAGTTTTAGCAGTTTTGTAACACACAAGTAAGAAGTGAAAGTGGAAAAAAAGTAATACAAGTACATATAAGTCCTTTTAAGATTAGTTGTCAACATCTAATTTAGTAATGTCCTTTTACTTCAACAAAGCAACTTTTGTTAAGTAAACCAACCCAAGCCTTCAAACTCAGAAGTTTCCAATGTCTTTTGTGCAAGCTGTGCTCTTGACTGCCACACAAAAAGCAAGTGAGAAATTTATTAGAATAATACCCAACTCATCGACACTGTAAGCAATAATAATAATTAATAAAGTTCTTTTTTGGGGGAAGTTGGTGCCAGTCAGTGGAGTGCAAGGGATTACTTAGCCTCACTCCTACAGAACCGACTTAGCTATTCCAAAAAAAAAATTCAATTCACAGCCAAAAAAATAGGGGCTGTTACTAGTAGAGATCATTAAATAAATGCTTTAAATTTATTGCCTCAATTGATATAATGAATGAGTAAGGAGCATCAAATCCAGAGCCTGGATATTATTTTTTTAACATCTCTTCAACTCCCAGGCTGATTGTTTGCACCATGATTCTGTAATTCCATTGCTTGAGTGAGAATTAGTGATTGCAAAAAAAGGCACAACAATCCAAAAGAGGAGAGTAAGCATGGACAGGATTTCGTAAGGGAGGACTGTCCACGACCACTTTGGTAAGCCGTCTTCGGGTGTGAACTGGGGCACGCCGTTGGCGTCGTAGCGGAGGAAGGACTTGCGTTGCTTGGCTCTGATGTCGCGTCCCGGAGACAAAATGTACACCACTGGTACTAACATGTGTGCAGCAGTGCTGATGAAGAAGATTGCCAAGCCAATGACTAGGAATTTCTCGGAACGGTTTGCTGAGATTTCGCTTGCATGGTAGAATCGAGCCAAGAGAACACCCAAACTCATGATCACGTACATCAGATGGAATCTCACTAGCTTCAGTTGACTGGAATATAATTCCTTCAGATAGCTGATCCAGTTGGGTTTGTGAGAGCTGCCGGCGGATTTGAATCCAGCTGCACTTGCTGCTGCACTACTGTCAATGTTGCTGGTGGGTACAAATGAGAAGGAAGCGTTGAAATT